>Ga0209611_10003266_pt1 | contig 28208 bp, 20 predicted proteins | sample S1TSphgellanicum_3_FD_187693 | JGI IMG/M metagenome (GOLD analysis project Ga0209611, IMG submission 187693) | Host-associated microbial communities from peat moss isolated from Minnesota, USA - S1T2_Fc - Sphagnum magellanicum MG (SPAdes) (version 2) | ecosystem: Host-associated > Plants > Peat...
TGGAACTTTGTGAGCAAGCTCATAAGGTTATGACCATACTCCTTTTGGTGTTGCTTTCAAAGTGTTGTTGTGGAGTTTCTTGCAATCTCATAGCTTTTGTGTCATATCTCCCAGTCTTGTGTCAGCTGTTTTTCAGCATATATATACTAGGTTCAAGCCCCAGGCCTTTTCCCTTCAGAGTCAGGATCTGAGTTGTGCTTTGTGCTCATTGCCTTCTATTTTGTGGGCTGGATGTGGTCAGTTTTGAGCAGTTCTGCATCAATTTGGCAAATGAGAAGCTTCAGCAGCACTTCAATCAGGTTTTTTTTGAAAATTAAATTTTTCCCCTTAATTCATGGCTTGTATGGCTTGCCATTGGGGCAGAATCAGCAGCTGACATCTGAAAGCGCTGTGGCAGAGCTGAGGCAGTTTCTTTATTAACAAATCTATAATGACTGTTTTCACAGGTGGTTTCTAGGACTTGTGTTATGTTATAAGAGTGCCATTTTTGTTGATAACTCTCATTGTGCATTGTGTAATCAGGATGAAATATACCAAGCTGCCTAGAAACTGTTGTTCTTGAAAAAGGATAATGCAGGGCTATTTCTAGCATCTGGAATATTTGCACCATGTCCAGGCTCTTGGACATATTTAAGTAATGTGTAGTAAGATGGAGTAAGAAATGGATAGTGGTTTTTATATAACTTTTTGCCTGAAATTGTGGGCAGAATACTATATCTTATCTATACACAGCATGAGGAGCTGATGAAGTTAGTGGGGAGTCATGGCAGCTAGCTGCTGCTATTCATGATGAAAGTGATGGTCTGATACTTTGTGAGTGGCACTCATACAGTTATTACTGCACTTTTTTTTCATGTTACTTTTGGTTTTGCTGCAAGTGAATGCAATAGTTACCTTCCTAGTGTTATTGTGGAGTTTTCTCTACAATCTCATAGATATGTTTCCAACGGCTTGAGCAGATGTTTCACATTCAAGTTCTAAACAGTAGTGTATTTAAAAGGATATGTTCAAGGTACAAAATGTCCCAATGTCTATGTATGTCCCTAGGCTTTGATGCTTGTTTGTACAGGTTCAAGGTAAAAGGAAGCTTGCTGTCTCAAGCTTGTTGCAGCTTAAATGAGGATACTGTTTACTCTTTTGATAGCTATGTCATATGAGGCTAGCCCACATCCTAACTGATCCTGACTGATTCTTCCAGAAATGCAACAGAACCTCAGGATGCAGATTTCTATGATGATTTGCCCAAAATTTGACTAGTTTATTATGTACTTATCTGCACCCTCTGTTGGGAGCTGATGCTCACAGTGGGGAGCCACAGCAACTAGGCACTGTTATTATTGTTGAAGATGAGGTTCTGATACTTTGTGTGAGTGACAGTCACAAGGTTATGATTGCGCTCATTCTTGTAGTCTCAGTTCTGGTCTTGTTGGAACTGATGAAATGGTTACCTTCAAAATTAATAGTGGAGTTTCCTTCGCAATCTGAAAGATAAGTATGAAAGATTGCAGGGTACAGTATCTCAGAGTGGCCCATGTACAAGTCCTGCTTGGATCCTTTGGCTTCTTGCCTCTCATGGAAACAATGCTGCTTTTCCCACCACCTGTTACCCTCTCAACTTCATCCTGCTGCTGACCTGTCCATCTCAAAGCCTCTGCAGATCATAGTATGGTAGAGTAATTCCTTGGGAGCTGGTATGGGGTAAACTGTTTATCAGATGGGCCCATGTTATGTGTAAAGTGTCTACCTTTAGAGGAAAAAAGTTCCAAGTGTAGGGTGCAATTATGTGGTGGGTGCAGCATGTTTTCAAAATGGAGCAGGAAGAGTACAGCAAAGAAGCCATCAACTGGAGTTACATCAATTTTGTTGATAACCAGGATGTTCTGGATCTAATTGAGAAGGTCTGCTACCATGACTACAATTTTTTTAAATTGGGAAGTTCTTGTGAGCACTTATCAAACCTGACATATTTGTCTCTGCTCTTTTGAAGTACTGTGATCTGTGTTTTGTTGGGCTGATATGATTTTGTGTGAGGCAATGTGGTCTGCAGCAATCAAACTTTGGGTGTGGGCCTAGTGTGCTGTAAATCTTGACCTTAAAGTGAAATATGTGCTCTATTTGATGGCTGTTCCATGTCTTGGAGATTTGTTACTCTTGACTTCCAAACAGATCTTGTTATGGAGGATATTTGCCTGTGCCTTTCCAGCAAACGGCTTGGGTCATAAATAGACTTTCTTTCCTTCTTGTAGCTACCTTTTTAGGATTTCTCAAGTGAGGGATTATTTGAAGAACAAAAGTCTTAACATTGGTCTCTTTTAAATTGTTTCTCCTGTTAGATGTTCTTAAGACATTCTGTATGGAATGCTGGCTGATTGCTAATGGATCTGGGATGAATTCTAGTGTATAAGGGGGAGGTGATGTGTAGTATCTTGTAATCAATTTGGTTTTGACTGCCAATTTCTTGTGCCATGCAGAAACCAACAGGTATTATTGCTCTTCTTGATGAAGCCTGGTATGTAGCTCAACACTATGAATTTTCTTTTTTTGTTACAGATTGGCAGATTTCAGATTCCAGATAAAGACTTCTCTTGCAATTTCTTGGATTTAGCAGTAACCCAAGGTTGGAAGGCCTCCATGTTGACACTTTTGACAAGTGTTCTCATCCAGAGTATACATGTATTAACATAATCTTATGCATCTGGGATCCAGTATTTCAGATTCTGCCAAATTTGGCATAGTCAATAGAGGATCTTGTAGGTTCATGCTTTGTAGCTCAAAAGACTTCTCTGTAGTGAAAATGGTGAGCTCAAATAGGCTTCTTTACTCTTTGGAGTGTAAAAAGAAACTGGAGTTCTAATCAACAAAGAAAGATCTGTGTTTGGCTCTTGTTGGAACCTTTGAAATATGACCATTTCAATGGCTTCTTTATCCTAAGTGTGGAGCCTTCCAAATCCCACTTGGCCTCAAAAGATCATGCTCTTATAGTTATCCTTCTTGTTTCTCTCTTCACTTCCTCTCTACTTGTCTTTCATCTGTAAGTTTTCCTTTCTTTGTAATTCCGTCTCTTGTTGGTTAGCTTGGTAACCTCCTTCACTTCTATGTTTTCTTTAGCTAGCCAGCATTGTGCCCAAGTCTTCCTGTTACTGCTGGTCTTGTGACAGGGTCTCAATATGTTTGTTAGATGCATGGCGTTGTCCTCCATCTACTGCTTTGAGCTGATTAAGTTGGTGGGGATGGTTTGTTAACTTTTCATTACTATAAATGTTTGTTGGATTCCATGAGTTTGGACATCCTGTTCATGTTTCCTGAGTTTCAAATTTCAACTGCTGAAAATGCTCTGGAGAGTTCTTTGGTGAGAGGATGCTGATTTCAGATTTGACTTTTTTCATTAGCCATGTCTTGAGTCCTAGCCAACATTGTGATTGAGTGTTTCCATTGCTTATGGAAATGCAACAGAGACTCCCAGATGTTTTGTGATTTTTGCCTGAAATTTTAGGCAGATTACACTTATCTTAAACCACTGTCAGGAGCTGATGAAGTCAGACAGGACTCATGGCAACCAGTCACTGGTATTCACAATGAAGGTCTCACAGTTTGTGCGTTTCACTCATAAGGTTATGACCACACTCAAGCTTTTTGTGTTAGTTTTGGTTTTTCTGGAACTGATACAACTGTCACCTTCACAATGTTTTTGTGGAGTTTTCATTGCAATCTTGTGGATATATTTTGTGTGTCATCTGTGAGAACCCCAATTTCTAAAATGCAATTGGATGCTAGCTCCACATGTGGTGGAAGTTGAGACTTGAGACTTTTACAGCTTGGAACTTGAGACCCATGTGGTGGCTGTGTTTGTGCCAGCTCCCCCCCCAATATAACCCAATAACTTTTGGGGTTCCACAGTCATGGTTTTACTTTTTGGGTTTGTTTCTATCAAGTAGGACTTAAACTTGCTGGTCGATCTTTAGTTCTACTGAAGCTCAACTCTAAATTCTAAACCTTTTTAGGGTACCATGTATTGCAAAAAATCCTAGGAGGGCTTGGAGGGCAAGGGAGCAGATGTCATGTGCCTGGTCACCAGGCTCTCTCAGATTTCTCTTGCTAGCTTGATGAATGGTTTTATTTGCATGCACAGGATATTATCTATCAGGAATTGTACAGCTTCAACTTAAAATTTTCTTTCAGGAAGTTGGTCTTTGAGTTCCAAAAAAGTGCTTGTGTACTACTACTACCTTTTGTTCTTTTGGGTTTCATCCAGGTTGGTAGGTGAGAGGAAACTGCTGAAAAACAGTTGGTGTTTCCTGATATACTGTATACTGGCAGCAGATGTTCTGCAACCTCTGTGTGGGTAGTTATCAGATGCCACAATTTTACTTTGTGAGCAATTGCACACACTGCATATTGTCTAACTCAGTGTCTTGAAATTTGGCAGCATGTTTCCAAAATCCACGCATGAGACGTTTGCAACCAAGTTGTTTCAGAGCTATAGAAACAACAAACGTTTCAGTAAGCCAAAGCTTGCTCGTACTGACTTCACCATTGGTCACTATGCTGGTGATGTAATCTTCATTCCCAATCTCCACTATCTTTGTGCTGAAAACCTGGAGTCTAAACCCAAGTTTTGAGTTTGCAACTGTTTAACGTCTCATGTACAATGATTCTGTCCTTACACACTTTGAAGTTCTTTTGGTTTGCTTGAATTTCCCTTCCCATATTTCACTTGTTCTGTGGTAAGCAACTATGTGTTTTTGGTGGTTGTGGTTTGCTTTTATTTCTTTTTTTGTGTTTATATTTTCTGACAGTTTTGGTCATCTTACTTTCCATTTACATTTCAACTATTTCAATTCCTGATCTGTATGGAGGGGTCACAGAAGCAAAGTTCTGTTTTGCTGATGTCAAGTGACATGTTTGTCATTTGTTTATGGAATGCCTGTGTTTGTACTGCATTGCTGTTTCAGGTCACATACCAGACTGAGCTCTTTTTGGACAAGAACAAGGATTATGTTGTTGCAGAGCATCAGGCATTATTGGGATCATCGAAGTGCTCTTTTGTTGCAAGCCTTTTCCCAAGATCTGGTGATGAGAACTCAAAGTCTTCATATAGGTTCTCATCCATCGGTAATCGATTCAAGGTGTGTTCATCTGAGTCATAGAGGTTCTGTGACTTTCATTTCTTGGTTATCTGACCTTTCTCCTTGTAATTTTAGGATATAGAAAGTAGTTTGTTCATGCTACTTTGGTGGGTTGGGCAATAAGGACCCACCTGCTAGGGTTCATTGTCAACTCAACTGAAAGATGCTATGGGAAGGTCAAAATACTTCTACTGGGACCTGGAGCTGTTATGTTTGTTTCCTTTACTGTTTTATAATTTGGAATTGGCAACTCTATTGAACTTTTTCATACATAAGTATTGTCTCCCCTGTTCATTTCTTACTTTTGAGCATGATGTTTTCTGGACCAACATGAGGTTGTGTGAGATTTTCCTTGTTTATTTAGACCTGTAATAAGTGAACCTGAATTGTATGACCAACCACCAGTCACATCATTTTCAACACCAGAATTGTTCATGTTCCTTTTTGGTTGTTCCGCTAGCATGTGTGTGCTAAATATAAAGTGAGCAAAGGGTTCAGGTTGCAGTTTGATCTATGGAATCCAAATGTTGACTGTGACTGGTCTCAAAGATTTGAGTGTCTTTTGCACAGTTTGGATTTCATGGGAATTTCAAATCAAAGCTTGCGTTCAAGGGGGCTGATTACTGTTTATTCTGCCTTGACTAAGGTGGGAAGGCATTTTGATATTCTATGTTGCACCAGCTTTCCTTCATGTGCCCTTAATCCATTCACTGGGCCAGGTCACAATTCACTGAAGTGCTCTCATGATTAAGATTCATCATTTATGTGAGTTAAGAGTTAGCAAGGCTATGGAGTTCTGGAGATTCTTTCACCTTTCACATAGTTCATATCTTTTTCTTTTTGCAGAATGTGTTTGATCTCTGAAGGTTTATTGAACAGAAATTTGTTCTAATTACTGAAGGACAAGCTCTTGAGCATGTTTGGTCCTTTGCTGCTTGCTTTTGTCTGTTTATGTCTTATCTGTCTCTCAACTCCATCTTATGGTTTTTTCGTTGGGTGTGGAAACCTGCTCTTGAATGTCTTTCTGTTCTTGAGTATGATAAGATTCAGCACATGTAACTGGGTATGAGTGTGTTTATTGTGGAGTCTAGTTGCCATCCCAAATTATAATCTTCTACTTGAGATCTAAGGACTTTTTTGCATTATCAGCTGCACCAGTTTTTGAGGGCTGCTTGGGCTAGTGAAGTCAGCAGGGAGAGTTATAAGAAAACCACTGCTACTGAAGAGTTTTTCATGATTTGACCACTTTGCTCTGATTAGTCACTTGATAGACTTTCTCTGGCCATGTCTACATGGTCTTCTCACGGTATTTTCTTGAAGTATATTACATGCACAGATGGATTGAATCGAGGTTTGAGGTTTTTACACCATCTTGTGTTTATATCTATGGTTGGATCTCATATTGAAGGGAGTCTCACTAAACCCACATGTTGACGACTTGCAAATGAGACTTTTTGTCCTCTTTAGGACCTTGTTGACCATGTGGTTTCTGATTTTTCTTCACAATGAAGTTCAGTTTGTTATTCAAATTCTTTGATTTGATCCTCAACTACTGCTCTTGTTTTGGATTTGTTCCTTTCTTGGTTACAGAAATCTCTTTTCCCTGTGTTTCCCATCTGTCTTCCCTTCATTTCTCTGTTTTTAAGCTCCTGAATGGTCCTGCTCATTTGCAACATGATGTGGTGATGTATTGCAGCAACAACTACAAGCACTTATGGATACACTGAACATGACACAGCCTCACTATATTCGCTGTGTGAAGCCCAACATGTTAAACAAGCCTGGACGCTTTGAAAACATTAATGTGATGCAACAGCTCCGGTGTGGAGTAAGCTCACTCCTCCATCTGGCCTTTCACTTAATTCATGTACTGGCAGTTTGTTGTATTGGGTCCAATTGACCAATTTAATATGGATGACAGATAGTACTCACAGGTTAGGAATCTTATTGATATCTCTAGTTTGAGCAAATGGTTTCTGCTTTTTTTTGTTACTTGACTGCGTAGAGACTCAAATATCCAGGGCGAATATTTCTCCATCTCAATTCTACTAGTGAACCCTGTTGCCCCAGACATTGATTACTTGAAATGACAGTTCCTAATAATAGCTGTTCTTTTCTAATGGTCCACAGGTATTATCCTCGGAAGATAGTTTTGTTAGGAATATTTGATTATAATAATGTGAGTTTTCCTAGTTTGCAATTGTCTTTTCATCTATTTTCCAACATTGGGGTCCATTTTCAAGTTATGTGTAACACATAGTTACTTGGTGTTCATTTGCAGGGTGTACTTGAGGCTGTGAGAATCAGCTGTGCTGGCTACCCAACAAGGCGTACCTTTTATGAGTTTCTTGACCGCTTTGGGCTGCTTGCTCCTGAGGTCCTTGAGGGCAAGTGAGTGAATACCAATACTTGTGGATTTTTTTGGGCATCTATCTGTAGCATCATTTATCATTTATCTGGGCATCCTGGAAAAACTTTTGGCATTGGTCTGGCTCAAATGCACATGATTTGGTGTCTGTGCGTGCTGTGTGATTATTTCATTAGATGGATCTGTGGTCCTGTGGAGATGCTTTGCTCAAAAGGAGCAGTTCACTTTAGTCTTGTTTGCATCATAGTATATGACAGCATGACCTCAAATGATGTGCATGTCTGACTAACTGGGTTCCATCCTAATTGGATACCACATACTTGCAAGGCATTTGGATGTTGGATTCTGTAGGCTGTTTTGCATGAATCTGTGACTTGAGTGCCAGCTGACATCATGTATGAGTCTTCCTGTCGCTTCTAGTTCGCTTTTGTATGATTGTTTGCTCAAAATTCAGAGCAGATTATTTTAGGTTTATCTACACTCACTATTGGGAGCTAGTGAAGTCAGTAGGGAGTATTGGCAGCTAGTCTATTGCATTCAAGATGAAGGTGATGGTCTGATACTTTGTGAGTGACACTCACTCGTCTATTAGTGCACTCATTCTTGTCATGTTTGTTCTAATTTTGCTGGAAATGACAATGGCTATCTTCAGGGTCTTATTCTGGAGTTTTCTATGCAATATCATAGACAAATAATGTCTGCACCAGTTGATTCCTGATGAATGTTGGGTTATCAGTTTGGTTCTAAGCGTTGCGGTTGGCATTGTTACTCATTAGTGAGCAGGGAATTGTGGAGTAAACCATGAAGTTGTCTGTCCTATTCCTGCATATCTCTCTATTCTATAAAATCTGAATGGGTGTCCTAATCCTTGCTGATCAGCCTTGATGAGAAGGAAGCAACTGAAATGCTGCTGAAGAAGATGGCTCTGACCAGTTATCAGGTGCTCACATTATCCTCATCTCTTACCTTGGTGGCAGTAACATTACTTTTCCAGGGATTCTATTCTTAGTATGTGGATACTGGTGATCTGATTGGCACAGAAGTGATAGTACCTAAGAATATTAAGATTGTAGTTTCAATTGGCTTGTCTGAGAATGAAGGGATTCTGCATCTAAGGAAACACTTTTGGAGGTTTGAGAAATGGTAAAGCCAATTACAATCTGCCCTATTGTCCTAATTGAATTCATAGCATTTTTTGGATAGAGAATTCTTGATCTGCAGACTGCTTCCAGTTGCACATCTCTTTAATGCAGATGAAAAGGCAGAGTGCAGGAGGCCTCAACCACTATCCTCTACAGAGGCCTCTGTAAGCCTTAGGATTAGTTGCTTGCATGTACAGGAGGTGCTAGCTAAAGTGAAATGAAGCTCACCCTAACAAGCTTGTTGCATATTGAATGATGATGCTATTCAACATTCAGATTAGCTGTATCTCTTGAGTGTTAGTGAACATCATGACTGAGTCTTCATGTTGCTTCTGGAAATGGGGCAGAAACTCAGTATGAAGGTTCTTGCAGAATTACTTGCCTAAAATTCTGTATCTATCTGCACAACTATGAGGAGCTGAAGTCAGTGGGGAGTAATGGTAGCTAGTCACTACCATTTATGATTAAGATGATGGTCTGATTGTTTGAGTGGGGCCATTCAATCTTGTCATGTTTCTTTTGTTATGAACAGCTGTAATGGTTTCCTTCATTAGTGGGAATCCTTTACTTAGGCAACAGAAAGGCTCAATGAAAGGATTTGATGTTGAAAGAGATTGTAGAGAGGGTGGTTTTGAGAGGTAAATTTGCCTTGGCAGTAGACTGAAATTCAGACCAAGGGTTGGATGAACACTTTTGATGTTGAAGAGACTGTAGAGAGGAACAGTTCTAAGAGTCACCTACCCATGGCAGTAGAGTGAAATTCAGGCCCAAGGGTTGGGCATATCTGAAGATCCCAAAGCATGGAGACATTAGTGGACATTGTTAGGTTTTTACAAGCAATCCTCAGGGTAATGCTTCAAGAGAGAGGCATCCTTTTCCCTAGACCATTTTTTTCCTTTCTTGTCTGTGTTGAAGTTGAAGCTGAAGTCCTTGCATTTCCAGTGGTATGTTTTTCAGTTGAGATAAAGTAAGCCAAAATTGTGCAAAGACCTTTTCTGATAGGGAATTGGAAGTTTTGTCTCTGGCTGGTTTCTTAATTCTTGTAGCTCCACAGACTACATATTTGTCTAGGAGTTCAGTGGAGTTGGAAAGTTCATCAGTTTCTGGAATTGTGGTTTTCTTTTTGTGTGGCAGGTGGGAAAAACAAAGGTGTTCCTAAGAGCAGGGCAAATGGGAGAGCTTGATGCACGAAGGGCAGAGGTGTTAAGTAATGCAGCTAAAACAATCCAAAGACAAGTTCGGGCTTACCTTGCACGCCGCCATTTCACTCTCATGTGCAAATCTACTATCATTGTACAGACACTCTGGCGAGGTAAAATCTTGTGGTTAGGTTCATGCCTATGCCATTGCAGAAGATGAAATGGTCTTTCTTGTACTCTTTTATTTCTTTCAATAACCAGACTAGTGGTGGTTACACTGGCCTATACCCACTATAGGGAGCTGATGAAGTCAGTGAGTAAGTTGTGATAGATAAGTTGCTATCGTTGATGCTACTGTTGATGGTCCCTGAACAAGTGAGATACTGTCACTTTTGTTCATACTGCTAGTTCTATTGTTCTTCAATCAAATTCTCTCCTTCTGTGTTTTTCTTCTTTGCCATTCTTCAGTCAAGAGAAAGTTGATGTCGAGAAAAAGTCTTGAACCTTGTTCTGGCTTTCCTAATCATGAGGAGGGAGATTGCTTGATCCTCATCAGATTCATTGTGTGTATATTGTGAATACTTGCATTCAGAGAATCACCAAACCAAGCACCTATAAATCACTGTGACTACTGTGAGTAAAAGGATCTTGCTCCTTTTTTTTACAGCAATCAACACCTCCTTTCACTGAGAGGGGCATAAAGAATTCTGGGCCAATGTTCAAATATACCATGAACATTGAGCATGATGCTCTATTACTGGTGTCATTAGCAGTTGCAGCTGAGGCACACTCCAGGCTCTCTATTGGCTTACTAGGTATTGGTAGTACATTGAGTGCAGGAGTATATGCCTGGATGAACCAGGGGCTTTATTTTGATGAAATTGTTTTCCCAGCTGGGGGTCAGTTTTTTTAGTTTGAGCTGCAGCAGAAAACCTATCTTGAGAGCTATAGCATTTGGGGATGTGTACCCATTCCATCAGAGGCTGAGGAAGCAGGCTTTGCAGATGGTGTGAAAATGTTGAAATACTCTTTGACAGGGAGGCTTGCTCGCAACAAGTATGAGAGGATGTGCCAGGAAGCTGCAGCAGTCTGCATGCAGAAGCATCTCCGAATGTGGGCTGCTCAAAGGAAGTACCTTTGGACATTAAAAGCTGCAATTGTCATCCAGGCTGGAATCCATGGTATGACAGCACGGAAGGAATTCTGCTTCAGGCAACAGACTAAAGCTGCCACCATCCTTCAGGTGTAGATATTGCTATCCACTGTTTCCACTAGTCTTTTTGTACTTTTTAATCTTATCTATTTATCATGTTACAAATTTGTTTGCTTGAAAAATCTTCAGGACTTGCATGTAGAAGCAGGATCTTCCTACCCTGCAGGGCAGTGAGGAGGTTTTACCTAAGTCAAAATGGCACCGAAGGACAAAGCCAGTAACATAGTATCATTTAGCTGCCCATGTGTACATGGGTGGTATATGAAATTGATCTCTCAAGAAATGGATAAGGAACTTATGTGTGCAGGATAACTCACTCCAGACTCATACTCTGTTCTGAAGTTGTCCCTGTAAGATTTGTGACCTTAAATGAATGGTTTCTTGATGACTATTCCTTTGGATGGAGTACTCTTAATGAATATGTTCCTTGCTCTGCAGGCACATTGGCGTGGGTATAACGCATTCTCATATTACAGAAAGCTACAGTGTGCTGCTATTTCTTTTCAGTGTGCAATGCGCAGCCACATTGCCAGAAGGGAGCTCAAATTACTGCAGAGGGTGTGTTTGTCTTCTTCTTTTCAGCTTTTGTGTTTTGGGAGTCCTTCAACAGGTCTTACTATTACACTGCATTGCCTTGAGAGTCCCAAAAATTGAAGATGGTGAATTGCAGTCTATGTTACTTAATCCTGCCCCACTTTGAAGGCATCTTCTTTTCATTGCATAATCAAATGTCTTATAGCAATAAAATTACTTGTTTGTGAAGGCTTCAAAGGAAACTGGAGCTCTTCAAGAAGCTAAGACAAAATTGGAGAAACAATGTGAGGAGCTCACGTGGCGTTTGCAACTTGAAAAGCGCATGCGGGTATAACTAAACTTCATTTCTATGCAACTTTAATCTTGAAACTTGACACCAAAACTTGGGAAGAGGTCAGCTCATTATTTGTACTTAGTGAGATTCTAGAATTGTGAGTGAGGAGACCTTCTCAATTGATAATTTTCAGAGTCAGAGCAATTTGTACCATTCCATGCTGAAATTTCAAAACAGAAGAGCTTTTTACTTAAGCATGCTCTCTGTTAGTTTGCCATTTGTTAATTTCTTTTCTTCCAAAATCCTCTCAGTGTGGACTGAGTTGGCATTTTGAAGAATTTCATGATAGCTATTAAGTATATAGATGGAAATGTATCTGTCAGAAGGTGTCAGTTTCTTGTTGGCAACTGGAAAACATGTTGAATGTTCTTCTTTGTGGTGTGTTTGTATAATCCTTGAGTGTCTCAATTAAAGAACTTAACCAATTCCCAGGATCTTGGTTCTTTTCTTCTCGGTTATGCTTATAGGTGGACATGGAGGAAGCAAAGGCACAAGAGATTGCAAAGCTGCAAGGAGCATTACAGGAAATGCATGCCCAAACATTGGCTGCAAATGCTCAGCTTATGAAGGCACGAAAATCTAGTGAATTTGCTGTTGGCCAAGCAGCTAAGGCTGCCAAAGAAATGCCCACTGATGTTGAAATTTCTGATGCCAAAGTGGAGAAGCTTACAGAGGAGAATGAGAAACTTAAGGTTCTTAACTCTCATGATCCTCAGTTTTTTTTTTACTGTGATGGATGACAGTATGCTGCTAAGGCCTAGGAGTCCTTGACTCATGGGATCATATAGAACTATGAGGACAGCCTGAGTAGAAGAATGTAGAGTTTCTGAACAGAAGTGGGCCCATAATACTAAATTATCAACATGTTGCTGGCTCAGCTGTTAACAATAAGCACAAGCCTCTTGATCTGTTAAGGCAACAGCAAATCAGATACAAGAGGAGCAGGTAGACTGTTTTTTTCTGAACTGCTGTCAAGACCCTATAACTGGCATCCCAATATCCTGATCAGGCTGCATTGTGACAAGGTGATTGGCAATTGCTAGCATGCTATAGCACCCTCAAACCAAGAGACCCATAAACAGATCACCCTGTGATGGTACTGCTGTGCAGACCCATATGTTTCTCTGAATGCAGTTGTTCAGAGGAGACATAGTTGAATACTTACAATATGTTATTTATGTTGGCACTTGTATAGACTTTGTTGGAGTCTGCTAAGAAAAGGGCACTGGAAGCAGAGGAGATCTTAATGCAGAGGCAAAAAGAGAGTGAAGAGCGACTGCAAAGAGCTCAGGAAGCTGAAGCCAAAATGGAGCAAATGCAGGAAGCTCTACAAAGGTACAAAGTTCTACCATGAGGCTCCAATAAATCACTCACATGAAATCAATGGATTGAACAATGCCCAGTGTTTAACCTGGATAATGACTATCAAACTCAGCATTCTTTATGGTTGAAATAGTGAATTATCAGTGCTATTCAATATCACTGTTCTTTTGTCTAGTATGAGGAGAGTTACAGTCACTGTAGCATTTGTGAATGAAATACATGTGACATGCCAGTGATGCCACTGTGATATCAGTTTCTGTGGGAAAAAATTATACCCTTTTTTGTCAAAGAAAGTCACACTGTGATGAGTTCCACCACACATGCAAACCTTCCATTGGTGGTTGTTCACAGAATGGAAGAGAAACTTGGCAACATGGAGTCAGAAAATCAAGTTCTGCGTCAACAGACTCTTGTGCTGTCTCCAACAAAAGGTCTTTCTAACCGCTTCAAAAGCACTGTGTTTCAGGTGAGCTTTTTGTATTTCCTACACAATTTATTTTTGTGCAACTGTTCCTTTTGATCTACCAGGGTGGACATCTGTTCTGTCCACCATGCAGGATACTTGAATTGTATACTTGGTGAAAGTATACCTATTTCTGGGTTGTAAATCATTTGTTGAGAGGTCTTCTTTGCATGTGTGAGAGTTGCAAACATCTGCACACCACTGGAAATGTTTTGCTTTACAGTGGAATGCACTGTGGTAACATGTATGTAGAGAACTCCGGAGAATGGTTACCCATTGAATGGTCATGACAAGGATAAACGAACTGTACAAGTAAGTGGACTTTATGACATGATATGGTCCTTTTTTACATGTCATGGCATTGACACTAGCTGTGTAGACTTATTGAAATAAGCAAGCCATCAAAGTATGCATTTTGTTTAGAGCAATTTGCTTGTGGAAATTCGACCAAAACTCAGGACAGATTTTTTAATTGTTTGTGCTAAGTTTTTAGTAGATTGTTGTATATTTCTGTATACCCACTGTGAGGACCTGATAGTGAGGAGTAATGGCAGCTAGTCACTGCAATTCATGATGAAGGTGATGGTCTGATATTTTTTGAGGTACCCTGACAAAGTTATGACCATACATAATTGTTGTCAGTTTGGGTTTTGGCTGAAACTTTTAACCTTAAATGTTTTCTTGGATTTTTCTCTGCAATCAGCTTAATATGAAGCAATCACAAGTCACAATTGAGGAGGATGAGTCTGTCTGCTGCACACTAAAAGTTGTGATTATGAGGGGTATTTCAGTACTAGAATACTACCACTCCTGTAGGTACATTCCAGAAGTCAACATGTTAGAGGGTTTTTTGAGTCTTCTTGCATCTGATCTGGTGGGCACTGTCGCCACATGTTGCTACAAAAAGAAGTGAGCTGATGTTAGCTTGCTTTGAAACTTAATTATTGCATTCACAGCAATATAGAGGGGTTTCAACAACATGTCGGTTTCCATTTTTTTAATGTATTTCTGGAGGGATCAGGCAAAGAATCTAAGGCAAGAAAGCTCCATATTAGGAGCTTGGGCAGGGGGTAGCTTGCAAAACTGTTGTGTTTAGACTTTCCAATGGACAGAAAATATAATATGGTGTAGCTGTGAACATTCTCTACCACATGAAGTATTGTTCACCTCACCTCATAGCCTGTATTGTAGTTCATCCTTTTTCTGATGCCTCTCCTGCTAGTACTCCTAATGAGATGTGGCTTTATTTATATATGCTTAAAGCCCAATAAATTCACCTCTTAATGGGGCTATTGACTCATTCACCGCATGTATTTACATGCTTTCAAAGAGTGGATCCAGAGAAACAAGGGGTTCAAGTGTGAGGGCATATATGCCTGCATATAACTTCCCATCAAACTATTTTGAGCAAACTCCTGCTAAGATAAAGAGTACAAGGATTTGTTGGAACTAGGGTACCCATTAGTGAACCATGGACTGAACACTTTTTTTTGGGTGTAAACTTATGCTCTTCAGATTTTCCAACAGGAACTGCCAAATACAGCTCAACTTGAGAAAGACCATACAGAATCAGAGCAAAAGCATGAAAAGCTTTTGATTGATCGGCAACAGGTTTTTCTGGCTCCCCACTTCTTGTGTTCTTTCTTTAGTCCACAAGGGAATACTTTACTAGGGCAAGTTTGTTTTGTCTTGTTTGTTTCTTGCATGTCTTTCAACAAGAGAGATGGGATGAGTCTCTCTGTATGTAAGGATAGAGATGTGAATTGATCATGGGGGGTAAGCAGGGATAATCTGAGTATAGTCTGGAACTTGGAGGAGTGCTTTTTAATATCTCTGGATTTCTTTTCACTGTTTCTTGTTGAAAAATTATATGTGTCACTGTACTGGGCAATGTCTTGAAATCAACCTTATGGACCTTGACCAGTTGACCAAGTTTATAAGTACTGAAATTATACAGTTGACTGCACATATAAGCCAAAATATCTTTAAACTTCTGATTGACTGATTTGTGATGGCAGGAAAATCAGGACACACTTCTTATCTGTGTAATGCAGGATGTTGGATTCAGCAACAACTGTCCTGTGGCTGCTTGCATTCTTTACAAGTCTTTGCTCCAGTGGCACTCATTTGAGGCTGAGAGGACTAATGTATTTGACCGCATCATCCAGACTATTGGCACTGCGATTGAAGTATGAGATCCCCTCCCAGTGTCATAACTTTTCTGTTTCCTTGGTATCTTTTGAATGTGATTTGAAAGGACTTCAATTTAATGGATTGCAGACACAGGAAAATAATGATGTTCTTGCATATTGGCTATCCAATACTTCCACTTTGCTCTTCCTCTTACAAAGGACTCTGAAGGCAAGTGGAGCTGGGGGGCCAACCCCTCAACGCCGACGTGCAAACTCTGTCACTCTATTTGGAAGGATGACTCAAGTGAGAAAGTGTTCCACTGTTCTATGTCTTGTGAGAAGATCCTTCAAATTTTTGGCACCAGAATTGTATAGAGTTTATGGCTCGTTTTTGGGGATCTATAACTTTTTTACAGATGGTTGTTAGTGCACAGTTTTGAAAACTAATTCCTGAACAAGCATTTTACTGAAAATGTGGGAAATCTTTCCAAAACACTCTTTTTCACACATTTTCAGCAAAATCAGAAAGGATGTTGGAAAATAATTTGGAGGCTTTTGATGAACATGTGCATTCCTCGGTCTAATCCAAATGAAACTAGGTATCCCCAATTTTGTGCATGTGTGTCTGCTTTTGGGCATATTGACATAAGTATGGGGCAGTCTGGATGTGGGAAGTATGCCATTATGTGACTCCTGTATAGCATAATTATAGTTGTTTGAGATCTGTTTTTGTCAAACTGACTTTTGCCACCAGGTTGTGACAGTCTTTGCTGTATCCTAAATTATCTCTGGAGTTGTAATACAATCTCCAGAAATTTGAACCAGTTAATTGTTCTTCAACTAAATTCTGGACCAGCTTCAGGGTAGGTCACACAAATTGCAAAGTGAGTCTTTAGAACAAAACAAGCATCTTTTTAGATTCTCTTTTTCCTGTACTACCCTAGTTGAATAGCAGGTTCAACAAAAAATATGTTATCTTTAGACATGCTGAAATTTTTGAAAATATTATTCTGAAAGAAATTTATTTTGTGAATGAAATTAAGCATCCTTTTGGAATATTATGGAATATTCTATTTGTCAAAATGGAATCCTCAAAAGTAAATGATTATTTGGCAGAGACCCGATGAACATGTTATTCAACTATGGTAGGATAAATTTGTCCACCAAAGCTTTCAAAAACTGAATCCCTATGACAAGGATTAGGTCTTTACCTTCCACCTAACTATCAGGTAGACCTTGATTTGTTGTAGTTTTCTGCCACTTTACTCAATTAAGGTTCTGATCTGAAGTTTTGCTGATTAGGGGTTTCGGGCATCAAATAGTCCAGGGGGCATTCCATTTGGAAGTGGAGGTGTAATGGGTGGGTTGGAAATGTTACGACAAGTGGAAGCAAAATATCCTGCTCTGCTTTTCAAACAGCAACTTACTGCTTATGTTGAGAAGATTTATGGCATGATCCGTGACAACTTGAAGAAGGAGATTTCCCCTTTGCTTGGCCTGTGTATCCAGGTTTGTCTTCTTTGGTTTCCCAGCATTATGTCAGTAACTTATGGTATTTGAACTTTGTAGGATATGGCAATCGCCACCTTAGTATTGATTGTAGTTGCACATTCAGTCATACACTCATGCAATGGACCAAAATGTTGTGAATTGGTATCAGTATCAGGAGCTTCAAGCAGTTCTGTTGTTGCAGTTACTGAGATGAAGACTCTATAGTGGTGTATTATATACCACATATCATGCCATGTTTTGAATATAGTGGTTTCCTACGCAATTCCTAGGATTATCAATATCCCAAGGTTTCAAAGGCTTAAAAGTTGACATTTTGATCCAGTGTCCTCAGCCAGAATATACAGGCAAAAGCATGATTTTTATGATACTTGTTCATTCCAAGGTTTCAGATTTCACAAAATTTAGAGTAGTTAATTGTCAGTTCTGTGGGTTCTTAAGGCTGTATGGGTCAGAATAGTTCTTCACATTTCAATTGTTTAGCTTCACTAGTCTTTTGAAGGATTATGACTACTCTTCAGATTTTGTACTGAATCATACCAGAGGTTTGCATAGAAAACAAATTTTTTATCAGGTCTTTGGCCTTTAAAATCTTCAGAATGTTATCTGAAGGGATTCTTAATCCTACACTATGCATTATTTTGCTACTTGCTTTCTTGCAGGCCCCAAGAACCTCAAGGGCAAGCTTAGGCAAAGCCTCAGTAAGGGCTCCAAATTTGAGTGCACAACAGACCTTGAGCAGCCATTGGCATAGTATCATCTCAAGCCTCAGTACTCTTCTCACTACCATGCGTGCCAACCATGTATGTGTATCACTTGCACTCATCTTGTTTTGCACCCCTTTTAGAATTATACCTCTCAGAGAATGCACTAAAAAATTCATGATTTGGTGGATCTCAATGTCTGAACATGAACATCGTGTAATTGTGGGCCACTTACCTTACTGTCTAATTACTGCAATGGACAAATACTGGGGGGATTGGATCTCAGTTTATTATGCAATAGTACAGTGTACTGTTTATAAGTTTGTTTGGTTCAGTGTCTACCTTTTGCCTAGTATATTGTGGTGTTATGAGGCACAAATCTGTACATGAGAATTATGACAATTTTGGCTATAGTGCAGACAGAGAACAGTCTCTATGGTAAAAGAAAATAGCACTGATGTGGCAACTTGATCATACTTTTTGTCTCTTTCCTATGGATACAACATTTGGTTTGAGATTGTGAATGCTTCATTTTCCAGGTACTACCGTTTCTTATGCGAAAACTCTTCACACAAATATTCTCATTTATCAATGTTCAGCTCTTCAACAGGTTACTCGTTTAAAATCTTGTGAATCTTGTTACTGGCATTTTCCCCTCTGAGAGTTCTTAGTATGATCTGCTTGTGATTTGGAATGGTTACCTTCTGATGTGCATCCTTTTTCGTGGGCATTGGATTTGAGTTTATATTCTTTTTCTTCATGTTGCAGCTTGAATGAGTATTATATTGTTTGGCTTGTTTGTAAGCCATACCTTGTGCTCACTGACATTGTGACAGTCTCTTCCCTTCTGGAAATGTGACAGAAACTCAGGTTGCAGGTTTTTGTAGAATTGTTTTGGTTAAGGGTTTAGTAGTTAATTATATAATTATCAACAATCACTCTCAGGAGCTGATGAAGTCAGTGAGGAGTAATGGCAACTAGTCAATGCCATTCATTTATTAGGAACATGATGGTCTGATACTTTGTGAGTAACTTGTACAAGGTATGACCACAGTGTTGACCTTTCACCTCATCATGTTTGTTTTTGGTTTGGCTGGAACTGACATTGCCTTTCTTTCAATTATGGTAGTTGTAAAAGATTATGAATGTCATGTCATGTGCAGAAGTGTGTATTGATGTTATTGGTCCAGTTGTTTTAGTGTTTTTTGTTATGCCTCTGTGATGAGCTCAAGGTTCCTGGGCTAAGGTTTGGATACTGAGAACATGTTTTTGAACTGTAATGTTTACACATTTTGGTGGGTGGCAGCCTGTTGCTGCGGCGGGAGTGCTGTTCATTCAGCAATGGAGAGTATGTGAAAGCTGGGCTTGCTGAGCTTGAGCACTGGATTTACGAAGCTGGGGAAGAGGTGTGTGTGTCTCTCTCTCTCTTCCTACATGGGATTGTTTTTCCCTTTTCTGTTCCCAATGAATGCAAAACATGCATATCGTATCCCACTACTGTAGTGCTGACCCCTCTCTCATGTGAAGGCAATAGCCACAGTTTATCTTACTATCTGCATTTTGAGTATCAAGGCTTGTCCAAGCACCTATGTATGTTACTTTTGCAAACATAAGCCTGAGCCAAACCCCTGTCTAGGTATGTGATGTTGGGTAGACCATATTGAAAAGATCAACCAGATGATATCGTACTACTTTCTTCCCTCTTTCTGTCAGATTTCTTCTGCTTCTTTCTTGCTTGCTGGCCTGCACCTGCAAGCAGAGTGAATGGCACAAGGCACATCAAGCTATGTCTTTCAGGGCCCTATTTCTCATCAACCAACTGTTGGCTGAAGGCTATGCAGTTGGTTATAGTGCCGCAGGTCCTTGAAGCCATCTCAATGGATGCTGTTTGTGGAAGGGATTTGGGAGGTCTTCACCCAACTGCTTTTTGAGATGGGTAGAGTTGTTTATCCACAATCTGAAATGCTTGTGGATCTTGAACAAAGGACTTAAAGGAGATCATTAGCAATGGTCTCAATATGTGAAAATCAGATCTGTATTAAGGGAGAGTAAACATCAGATGTCTGAGATGTAAAATTTCCAACAAATGTTTACTACTCCTGTCGGGAAAAGGGGCATATATATCTAGTTCACCATTAAAATAGTGGAATGATAATTGAAAAGGGAATCAATCACATTGGTGCATTTGCAGAAAGCGTTTTGTAACCTTTGGGGTAAATGCTATCAGTTGTTAGAGGTTGTAACCTAAATCAGTTCTAGAGAGAAAAGTTGTAGATGTGAAAACCACAGACTGTCTGTAAAGGGTTATAGGTTAAAGGGTTATAGGTTTAGAAACTGACAAGCAACTGTCTGTTTTGAAGAAAAGAACATGAGAACACTCATGCCATGCTTTTTTCAAAGGATTAGAATGTTGAGTCGTTCATAAAGCGCTAGTGGCGCCATTGGTCTAAAATGAACTGGGATAACATCAATGTTGATACTAGAGCATCATTGAATGCAGCTTTAATTAGAAACAGCTGTCACCAACTGAAACATCCCCTGGACAATCAGCAAGGCCAGAGGCACTGATGCTGTTGCCATTATTTTATTCATTAAGGAAGATATATTCTATGTGTACATACTTTCTTTCCAAGAGGCTACAATTTGGATGGCAAAGTTGAACAATAGAAGATCTTTGAGCATTTGTAAGCCATCTCCTATGATCCGGGGCTGAGCATTGGCCATGCTTTGCAACTTACTAAGATCTTGCTTATCTATTAAAAGAGATGTACCATGTTCTCCATCATGTGCATCCTTCCCAGGGAGAGATCGCAGGCTTTGTCTCCTTCTATATGAATAGCATATGGGAAGATTAGGAGGCACTACCATTCCATTCTTAGGACAGTTCCCTGCTCCACTGGCTACCTCCACATGCTTAAAGATTCCCTACTTAGATTGTAGTTTTATTGTTCAGGATTACGCCTTTTTCTTTCTTTGCCTGTTTCTCTTTGGCAGAGGAATTCTATGTCAATTGAACACTTTCTTTCCACTCCTTCGTAAGAACTGGCATTTCTACTGTTCATTGTTCTAACTCATGAATATTTTATGTGTTGTTTCTAGCATTGACCATGTTGGCTTGTGAAGCAGGACACAAGGTCAGATAGGTGTGCTAGTTTTTGAACTAAAATTAAGTACATATAGGTCCATCCTGTTTCTTGCAGTACTTTATTGTGATGAATGTTTTCTTTCTGATCTTGTGATCCTTCCTATTTCTTGGAATTGGGAATTCTATATTGAAGCACCTTTATATCTGTTTCAGCATGCAGGTTCATCATGGGATGAGCTCAAATATATTCGACAAGCAGTTGGATTCTTGGTATGTGAACTTCTCTTGTAATCTTGTCAAAGTGGTATCTACAAATGATATGGGTCCTGATAATGAAACATTTTGCTTGACTTATTTCTTATCAATGTGTTTTGTAAGCAAGGACTTGAGAGGGAAGTTCTTTTGCTTTTTGGATCTATCGTTGGTGGTATGTCATCTTTGAAGTGCACCTGTACTGGATCCTTAATGTAACTATCCCTGGCAGGTGATACATCAAAAACCAAAGAAATCACTGGATGAGATCACACATGATTTATGCCCAGTAAGTGATTCTCTGAGCAGCATATATTGTAAGATTGTTTCAAGTTGAGATACTGTTGGATGCCAACATTGGATGGAAGAACAAAATGGTATGGTCATGGCACTATTATGTGAGCTTGTCCACTGGAATGTTAACGTTCCCTCTGAAAGCATCAGGATCCTAAAGACTTCTGGGGGTGGTTAAATTCCCTTGAGCTTCACCTCCTTTGTTATTCCATTTTCAGACAATTCGGTGCTAATTATACTGTCCATTTAGCTAATTCCTAGCTTTTCACCGGTGTTTTAATTTTGAATTGTCTTATCCAGTGCAACACATCTTGTCTTTCTCAGAGTTTTATCCTGACTTCGTGGATGAATTGTTTGTTCCTGAGGTTCTAGCGTGTGATGTATGCTCAGCCACCTTGTGGATTTGAATTATAAACAGAGGCTTGCTATAAAGCTTCACCAATTGTCATTTTAAGTCCAACTCTTATCCCATCTGTTTCAGAAGTTTATCCTTAGTTTGTGGATTAGTCGTTTATTCTTGATGTCATAGTGGGTGATGTATGCTCAGCCACCTTGTGGACTCGAATGATGAACAGAGGCTTGCCACAAGACTTCATGAATCATTTTATCCCATCCAACTCTTGTCCCATCTATTTTAGAAGTTTATCCAAGGTTGTGGATGAGTTGTTTGTTCTTGATGTTGCTAATGGGTTATTCATGTTTGGTCAGCTTATGAACAGCAACTTGCAACAAGACTTCACTAATTTGACCACAGTGTGGATTTAAAACATGCATCACCTTATTCATAAATGCCATGCCAGCAAAATGTGTCAGAAGAGATTGTCAAGTCACTTTATGCACTTTATGCTTGACCAAGATAGGTGTAATTTTATTTTGAGGTAATTACTGGCTTGAGTGTGTTAAGATATGTTTGGAGTCCTACATACTTTGAGGTGATGCATGTTGGCTGCTTCAATCATTGTTTGTGCCCCAAACATGCATCACCTCATTCAGAATCCCTCAGAAAACTGTACACATGTTAATGATTGTTGGGAGCAGTTTAATTTGATTTTGACTAAACAGGTGCAAGTTTTGTGAGGGCAACTATAGAAGAGAGTGCATTTGTCATTGTGAGTAATGCAGTACAATCACATTGTTGAGTGGTTCACTTGTTTGACTTTGATTTGAACTGAGGAATGTATTCCTGTTGCATTCAGGTGTTAAGCGTGCAGCAGCTGTACCGTATCAGCACAATGTACTGGGATGACAAGTATGGCACCCATAGTGTTTCCCCTGAGGTGCTTCTTCTCTCTCCCTATTCTTACCTCTAGTCTTCTGCAATGAGGAACTTGTTTAAAACATTGCATGGGCTTGCCCTATAGTTCACCAATTGTCTTCCTCTGTCTATGGAGCTCTACTACTGGAAATCATTTTCCTTAACCTCAAGGCTGAACCACCACCCTAAACCCTAAACCCTTAACCTTTTCTTTTGCTGGGGGTTCAGCCTCACCCAGAGGGGGATTAGAAGCATACAAAGAACACCCAGGAAATGTTGAAATTACATGATTTCTGCAAAGAGCATGGAAGCTGAAAGGTTTTATGTCTCATTGAACCCTGATGGCAACAAACCTCATCCATGCATTAATCAAGGTTTTGCATTGGGCATGTCTTTGAAGCTAACTCTCTAGGTGGGCTTTGTATGGCTTAGGGATAGATGCTTGCTTTTCCAGGGGCAAGCTAAAATGAAATGAAGCTTACACTCACAAGTTTGTCACTGGTTAAATGATGATACTGTGTACTGTTATGATTAGCTATGTCCCTTGAGTGCTAGCCATCGTCGTTACTGAGTCTTCCGATTGCTTTTACTGATGCAACAGAAACAAAGGACAAAGATGGTGGTATAATTGTTTGCCTGAAATTTTGGGTGGATCTTTATATGCTACACCCACCATCAGCAACTGATGAAGTCAGTGGGAAGTCCTGGCAGGTCATCACTGCTATTAATCATGAATGTGATGGTCTGACACTTTGTGTGTGACTCATAAGGTTATGACCACACTAATTCTTGTCACCATATATTTTGTTTTTCTGGAACTGTTGTGGAGTTTCTTCTGCAATCTCACAGATTTGTCTTCAAACCTTACAGTCCTTGGATGAGTATTGGAATAGTCAGGGGTCAATCAAGAGATCCATTTACCAAGCTCTGAAGACCATCTTGTGGCACCAAATGACATTGCCTCAATACAAGTTCTGCTTATTAGATTGAAACCCCAAGCACATCTTGTGGCATGTGGGCATTTGAGGGTTACTGCTGTCAGATGACAACATATTGGCACGCCCATTGATTACAATTGCATGTTTAATCAACTTGCTTAAGGCATGGCCTGAATATTTGGAACTCTGGTAAAGACTCTCCAGTAATCAGGGGTTCCTATTTACCTGCTTTGTTAACTAACATGAGCTGAATTTTGTCCATAGAGGAATTGAATACTTGTAACTCATGCTTAATGTGGCTGAATGGATTACAGGTCATAGCCAATATGAGGGTCCTGATGACAGAAGACTCCAACAGTCCCATCAGCAACTCTTTTTTACTGGATGATGATTCCAGGTTTCAAGTCTTTCCTTAAAGAGGGCTGGGTTCATTATGAGAATTGAATGTAGATTCTGCTGAGTTCTGTACAAGTTCTGGAGGCCCCTTCTAACCAGATTCAGTTGGTTTCTTGCAGCATTCCATTTTCTGTTGAAGATATTGCAAAGTCAATGCCAGAGGTTGACCTGGCAGAAGTCCACCCACCCCCTTTGTTGAAAGATAATGCAGCCTTCCACTTTCTACAACCGGAGGCTGATAATTAGGCCTGTCTGGGATGGATGTCATTGCATCTCATTGTGCCAAGTACAATGACTTGGACCAGTATCCCATGATTAGTTGAGTAGGACTTAGCGAAAGTGTATTATGTGTGGCGAAGTTGCACGATGATAATTTCACCCTAAATGCAAGGAGCAGGATTCAACAGTAGTTTTGCAATTTTCAGTGCTCTTCAACCTATCTTAATTCTTTGTTATCATACTTGCAGATTTCAGGATGTTATGTGGGTGACCTTAATCTACAATTATCCTTTACTTTCTCTATGATCAACTGTTAGTTACATGTCTATTGCAAAGAGAAAACAAGGTGTAGCTCCTGATGCATATGGGTATAGTCTTTTAGATAACAACTTGTGAAATCCTGTGTCTTATGTAACAAATTGCAAGCATTGTTCAGCACACTTACTTGACACAATGTTTCAGAGCTGCCCCAAACTTAATTGTCACCCCATGTCATACTTCAGACTTTTTTGGCTGTAGAAATTCTGTTGGTAAAACTATGTATGATTCATACATATTTGTATCTGTTGCACCTTGACTTTGTTCCATTAATTTAGTACTTGGTATCTTGTAGCTTTTGAAGTTCATTGTCAAATTGATTTTATTCTTCTGGGAACTGTGAAGGCAAGTTTCTATTCAGACTATCTATAGGCCTTTTTGTCCAAATTGCGAGTGGTGTGAAGTTCCATAGCTTTTTTGAGAAAACTGAGTGCTTGGCTGCTGGGTGTCCTGAGGACACTCGGCGGTGATGAAAATAGTAGTGATGAATTTAGTTTTGGAGATGCAGAATGTGAGGACAGTGGCTGCTCTTATTACTGCAGTTTGTGGGTTTTGTGGAGTCTTGAGTAAGCCAAAGGTGGGACTCATGACCATGTGACTGGTAATTCCTATAGAATCTGTGAAAAAATATCTAGGGATTCTAGAATTTTTTTGGGGGGCTGCCGTGTTAATCATTTATTTTGGCAACTTGGCTTTGTGATCATGTTACTGGTGATGCATCGGTGGTGGCTGAGGTGCCTGCAACTGCTGAGGGGAGAAGCTTTTGGGAGGTAAGAGCTTATTTTGGAACGGAGAAATGATGGACTACCTTACTAGCTGGTATAGCCAAAATTAGCTGATATAATTTATACTTAGCCAGTGCTAAGTTCTAACCAGTAACCAGTACATAACTACTACCTTACCCCTAAAGAACTGGCTAAATTTTCTTAATGTAGGTGGAGGGCATCTTAAAAAGTAAGATTACCTCTGCTATGAGACAGGCATTCTTTAGCAGGGTTCTTAGTTCTTACAATTCATAAGGTTCCGTGCCACTTCTTTAAATTCTGTAAGGCCCTCAGATGAGGTGTCAACAAGATTCAGAATCTGCCTCAGGTGTACTCTGAATTTTGGTAACGGCCCCATCTTCAAGCCTTAACTATAACATAAAAGTGTCCAAAGAAATTCTTAGTGTAGTTAGAGGACCACTTACAACATGTAAGATCTCATGGGGCACTTCAGAAAACAAAATGCCCACTGTTTCACTCTTTGTGAGCATTTCATTTTCTGAAATCAAAGAGCAGACATTTTGTCTTCTGAAATGCCCCCACATCATATTTTTACTTTTTCCCATGATGGTCATACTCAATGGATATCCTGCAGGACAGGTATCATAGGAAAAAAAAGTTATTTTTTATGAAGAAAGAGGGTTTCATGTCATGCAACATCCTCCTGCCAAGGTGTGCCCAAATAATGGACCCTTGGCCTACAGCCTTGGGGGCCTGTTATTTTGGGAACACCCCAACCCTCAGACCTGGAAGGTGCAAAAAAAGACAAATTTGCAGAAAGGTTGGATACCTTCATGTGCAATCCAAACTTCAACACCCTTGACTATTGTGCATATGGCAAGTTCATGCGAAGCAAAAAATTGGTACTCAATTACTTTGAACATATTGCTACATGTTTCCCCAACATTTCATTAAGATTCCATTTGATTACATGCACATGTTTATACAATTTTTTACATGTGTGTGTTTCAAATTCTCTGTGATTGGGGTTTCAGCATGCTAAGGTTAGGTTTCATTTTAGGTATATGTTTTGTAGTTATGTTGCAGGTACATGTTGATGTCAGGTTTCTTTTTGGGGGATTATTTGTTGAACTTCCAATGGCATGATTGATTGATGTTTCAATCACCTGAAACATGGTCACTACATGTTTCAATCACCCAAAACAAGGCTGCTGCATGTTTCAATCACCCAAAAAATGGCCACTACACTTTGGATTGTGAAATCAAAACATGAATGTAGGACACTAATGTCTATTGACGATCATTATGTTGTCATTTAATGTTTCGTATGTATGTTTCAACTATGTTTCAGCGTTATGTCCATGTTTTTTTTTTTTGTAACATGCTAAACATGGAGATGAGATTATTACTTCCATCTTTCAAACAATGGACCTTTTGGAAACAAGCAACACAATGATTAGCCAATTCTTTACATTAATTTCTAGACTATCAAATATGTTTATAACGGTGTATTAAGGTGGAGAATGAGCACAACGACACTGCAAAGTGTGGATGTGAGTGTGAGCATGAGATTGTGAGCATGAGCCTATGAGCATGAACAAATATATTTGGAATATTTTAATGATGGGGACAAAATATTTTTACAATATTTCCATGCCATGTAGGAATGACATGGAAATATTTGTCCACATGTACATGGATGAAAAATAAAATGGATGAAAAGTTTGGATGAAAGTTAAACATCAATGAATTTTTGGGATGATAAATGAAATCAAATGAATTATTTGTGTCGCAATCCCACTTTGGCCAAGTGTGGCCAAGTGTGGGGGTGAAGCCCAACACTTGGAAAAGTTGGAGGTTGGGAGTCTTTTGGGACTCCCGAATGTTCAGAGCTCGACAGCAAGGGGTAAAACACCTCGCATTGGGGTGTTCTTGGTGTCATTGAAAAGGTCTTGAAACGTAGATATCGAAAATGCCCTCGCATTGGCAATTCGGACATCTGCAGCCCAAGTTATGGGCAAAAGAAAGGTCGGGAGTCAAACTGCCAATTTGACTCCCGACCACTAAAAGTCGGGAATCGACCTCTTCTCGATGTCCGATTTGAGTGTGCGACATGGCGTTGGAAAGATCTCGACGAGGGCTACAACTTTGGTTCAGACCTCGTTGCAATCCAACTCTACAGTCGGGAGTTATGGCGGTTCAAAGTTTCGGGAGTCCCGCCGGGACAATTTCGGGACTCCACTTCGGGAGTCCAGGGAATTTGTGCCATTCGGATGTAGCCTCCGCGACCAGCCGCAGAGAATACTATATAGGGGAAGGTGGTGGCTTCCCCCGAATCCAGGCCGTGGTGAGTCTTGTGCGTCCAAGTGCCCGTGGCAAGTCCCAACACCCAAAGGGGTCTCGGAATGTGAACTAATCACGTGGGTGGTTTGTTTTGGTGCAGATTCATGCTTGATCTACTAAACCTTCTTCCTAGTCTAATCCCGGGGCTCTCAACTCGACCCTCTACCCCTTTCTAGAATTGGAAGCCGGGAGCGTGCTACCAAGTTCAACTTTCCACAACTTGACTTTGTGAAACCCTCAAGTGGGTTCCACCCCCGTGATTTGGGAGCGTGTCAATTTGGATGAAAGATCCAACATGGTGAAATGTATGGATGAAATAGATTCCAAAACAATTATGTTGGATGAAATCCACATGTCCATGGATGAAAATGGAACAACAATGAACTATTTGGATGA
>Ga0209611_10003270_pt1 | contig 28193 bp, 18 predicted proteins | sample S1TSphgellanicum_3_FD_187693 | JGI IMG/M metagenome (GOLD analysis project Ga0209611, IMG submission 187693) | Host-associated microbial communities from peat moss isolated from Minnesota, USA - S1T2_Fc - Sphagnum magellanicum MG (SPAdes) (version 2) | ecosystem: Host-associated > Plants > Peat...
ATCCAACTACTTTACAAGCAAAGGGAATCCTTCTCTAATTGGGAAATTGGAGAGGAAAGGTGGACTTGTTGGTTTCCACCTTGGGTGGAATGGATTGCATTTTGGGAATGGAGTTCATCACCCAAAACAATGTGCTCATAGAGGGGCACAATAGGTTAGTTAGAATCCCATTGAAAAGTGGGATTGTGCGAGTCAAGGCACACGAGTTGCCTTGTGTGGGTGGTCCAACCATCCACTTTATGTTAGGAAAAGCTTGGGAAAGAGAGTGCGTGGGAGGTTTTGGCATGATGTGTGTCATGCAGGTGTTGGACGAATATGAGCCCAAGGAAGCCACCAAGTTGGTGACTTCTCCCAAGTGCATAAAACAAGTTTTGGAAGAGTTCCCGGATGTGATGCGCCATGAGTTGCCCGAAGACTTGCCCCCGAGAAGACAAGTTGATCATGCGATTGAAGTGATGCCGAGAGTGGCACCTCCCGCCAAGGCCCCATATAGAATGAGCCATGAGGAGTTGAAAAAACTTAAGGTTCAACTCGAAAAACTCCTCACAAAAGGATATATCAAACCAAGTAAATCGCCATATGGGGCACCCGTCCTTTTTGTTCACAAGAAGGATGGGACGTTGAGAATGTGTGTGGATTATAGAGCACTCAACAAGGCAATGGTGAAAAACCGGTATCCTTTACCGCGCATAGATGATTTATTTGATCGTCTTTCGGGAGCCAAGGTTTTTAGTAGAATTGATCTACGTTCGGGGTATTACCAAATAAGGATTGCGGAAGGGGACAAAGAAAAGACTGCTTGTCACACAAGGTATGGCTCGTATGAATTCTTGTTGATGCCCTTTGGGCTCACCAATGCACCCGCCACATTTTGCACTCTCATGAATGACATTTTCCGCGAATGGCTTGATGATTTTGTGGTCGTCTACATAGACGACATTTTGATCTATAGTAGCTCTTTGGAAGAGCATGCGGAGCACCTTCGCAAGGTGTTCCAAAGGCTAAGAGAAAACAAGTTGTATGCAAAACTTGAGAAGTGCAAATTTGGGGTGATGGAAGTGGATTTTCTTGGACATAGGATAACTCAAGAAGGTTTGATGATGGACGATCACAAGGTCAAGGCAATTTTGGATTGGGAGCCGCCTAAGTCAGTTCCCGCTTTGAGATCCTTTTTAGGATTGGCCTCCTATTATCGCAAGTTCATCAAGAACTTTGCGAAGATAGCGGCTCCTTTGACAAACCTCTTAAAGAAGTTTGCTGTCACTTATGATTGGGATGAAGCATGCGATGAAGCCTTTGAAACATTGAAGAGCATTTTGGTGAAGGCGCTGGTGTTGAAGTTGCCCGACTTTGACAAGGACTTTGAAATCCATTCCAACGCCTCCGACTTTGCAATTGGGGGTGTCATAGTGCAAGAGGGAAGACCGGTGGCCTTTGAAAGCAAGAAGTTGAGTGAGACGGAGCGAAGGTGGCCAACCCATGAGGAGGAAACGTGGGCGGTCATACATTGCCTCAAGACTTGGGGCCATTACATAGGCTCCAAAAATGTGATGGTGTGGACTGACAATGTGACCTTGAAGTATTTCGCCACTCAACCCAAGTTGTCATCAAAACAAGTAAGGTGGCAAGACACATTGGCCTTGTTCAATGTGGACATTCGGCACAAGCCGGGAATGGAAAACATAGTCTCGGATGCCTTGAGCCAGAAACACCAACTTAGAGTGGTGTATGTGGGAGAGACGAAACTTTAAAAAGAAGTTAGATTAGCAAGTCGCCGGGATGTTTTTGCCAAGGAGGCAAAGTAAAGCATCCAAAATGGAGCCAAGTCCCACTTCCATTTACGAAATGGATTATTGCGGTACAAGCAAAATCGACTCTATGTGCCGGAAGGGAAAATTAGGGACACACTTTTGAAGGAAATGTCATGATGGACCACTTGTGGGCCATTGTGGTGCAAAGTGCACCACAACATTCCTAAAAAAATCCTACTATTGGCCCAACTTAAAGGATGATGCATAGGAGTATGTGAAGACTTGTTTAACTTGTCGACAAAACCGGACCCTCAACAAGAAACAAGCGGGTTTGTTACAACCTTTGCCAATTCCCGAAGGCCCATGGGAAAGTGTGTCAATGGACTTCATGGTAAGTTTGCCCCCTTCAAAGGGGTTTGATGCCATCATGGTTGTGGTGGATCGATTTAGCAAAACGGCACACTTCATTCCCACAAAGGATGAAGCCACGACTCAAGAGACGGGGAGATTGTTCTTCTCCCACATTTTCAAGCATCATGGCCTCCCAAAGGACATAGTGTTAGATCGAGACCCGAAGTTTACAAGTAAGTTTTGGTGAGCCTTGGGGAAGCGAATGGGGTCAGAACTCAAGATGAGCATTTCATTCCGTCCCCAAATCGATGGGCAAACCGAAAGGGTGAACTTGGTGATCCAACAATTCCTTAGGAATTATGTGGCGTCTGATCAACAAGATCAGGTGGATCACTTGGAGTTGGCCGAGTTTTGTTATAATAACTCGAAACACTCCGCTACTGGGTCCACTCCCTTTCAAATGGTGAGGGGCAAATCACCAATTATGCCCATGACTTGGGCAGCACATGGACAAACTCCAAGTGATGCAAGTGAGGAAGTGCCAATGGTCACACAACTTGATGAAGAAAGGCAACGCCTTTGGGAGTTAGCAAAGGCCAACTTGGAAAAGGCGCATAAGAGGTACAAGGATTTTTCAGACAAGTCCCGACGAGAGGTGAAATTTCAAGTGGGAGATGAAGTGTGTCGTAACCCCACTTTGGGGCTAAGTGTGAGAATGCAACTCACTCCCAAAGATGGGAAAATGGAGTTCTCCGGGACTCTCGAAAACTCAGAAGACAATTTAAGGGGTCAAATCTCCTCGCCTTGATGCGTTCTTTATATCAATGGAAAGCTCTTGAAGCGTAGATGTCCAAAATGGCCTCGCATTGCCTATTTGAACATCTGCATCCTAAGTTATGGGCAAAAGAAGGGCCGGGAGTCAAATTGCCAGTTTGACTCCCGACCACTAAAAGTCAGGAATCGACCTCTTCCCAACGTCGCTTCAAGGAGTGCAACACGGCGTTGAAAAGCTCTTGACGAGAACTACAACTTTTGTTTAAAGCTTGTCCCGATACGAGTTCGGGGCGAGGAGCTATGACCATCCAAAGTCCTGGGACTCCAACCTGAGACAATTTCAGGACTCCAACTTGGGAGTCCCGAGAAAAAGAGCCATTCGGATGTAGCCTCCACGGTGAGACGTAGAGAATACTATATGGGGGAAGGTGGTGGCTTCCCCCGAGTCCGGGCCGTGGTGAGTCAAGTAGTCCAAGTTGCCCGTGGTTTGTCCCAACACCCAAGGGTGTTCTCGAATGCTAACTAACCCTCTTGTGGTTGGTTTAGATGCAGATTCAAGCTTGATCTTCTGGTCCATCTTCCTAGTCTAATCCCGGGACTTCTAGCACGCCCTTCTACCCCTCTTTAGTGCTGGAAGTCAGGAGCACCCCTCAAGTCCCAACTTTCCGCAACTCAACATAGTTGGACCTTCAAGTGGGTTCAACTCGGGACTTGGGAGTGCGTCGAAGTGTGGTTGAACATCAAGAACTTTCGATTACCTGAAGGATTAAGTCATAAGTTCTTGGGCCCATATGCGGGCCCATTCAAAGTGTTGGAAAAGAAACTTTCCGACACTTATAAGTTAGAATTACCGAAAAATCTTAGAGTTCATCCCACATTTCATGTCTCCTTCTTGAAGTCGGTATCCCGTGATGCCTCAAGGCCTAATCGAGAGCACACCTCAAGGCCCCCACTAGACTTGGTTCATAATTAACCAGAGTTTGAGGTGGAGGTCGTGCTCAAGTCAAGGCAACTAAGAGGACGAGAACGGGAGTACCTAGTTAAGTGGAAAGGATATCATCCGATAAAAGCTTTTTGGGTGAATGAATCTGACATGGAACATGCCCAAGAAGCCATAGAAGAATTCCACACTAAACCGGCAAAGAAAAAAAGACGTAGAGTGTGATGAGGACATCACCTTTCTTTTAGTGGGGCAGAGTGGCACATAAAATGTACCACATCAAGTTGCAAGTGAAATAAAGGCTAAAGGCTTCCAAGATATTATATCATGAGAAATTTGTATAAGGCAAATAGAGTTGTCAAATGGCATGGGACAAATGGAACTATTTTGCGTAGGCCCAAATCAAAATCGGATTCCTACCTTGGGGTTGAGGAAACTTGGCCCTGAGAGAGGAGGCAAGCAAGGTGAGCTTGCGAGGACGTGCACATGCCTAAGTGCATCCCAAAAGGTTGGTTGGTAGTGTGGCCAACGCAAGAAGTCATGACCCCGCTCGCATACTTTAAGTGTAGTTTGGGACTTGGGTTTGGCAAACCCAAGTGTTGCTTCTCGTGTGAATAAAAATTAGGATAGGGTAGCAAAAGTTCAGAAGTTGCCTGGATCACTTCATCACAAATTAAGGTATATGGATGCATAGGTACTTTACATTTTATGCTCCAAGTCTTGAAATGGATTTTACCTTTAGTCTTGTTGTATATAGATTCTATTACATATTAAATGCCGTAGCTAACTACTTTTAATTTAATTTTGGGTCTATGCATAGGATAAGCTGCATACAAATTGGTACAAGGAAGATGTTACTTGATAAGGTTTTGAGTTTCCCATGTTACTTCTAATTAGCACAGTGGTTGGGTAATTGGGATTAGTACATGTTAATAACCAAGTTGTTGAAGATGCTAACCTTATATCCATTGGTCACAAATTATGTTCTTCAAAGCCACATGTAATATGAACTTTGAGCTTTGCATTGAAATAGGGAGATTAGATGTTTGTTTAATTTCTTCTGTATGCCATGCCTTCCACCTACAAAATTTTGAAAAGTATTGTGTTGAACTTGCTTGCAGCCAACCCACCTAAAACCAAGGATGAAGGTTGAGCTCTTTGACCTAGCAAGTCAAGTCCCATGCACTTTGGGTCTTGTATGTGGTGTGGTAGGCATGACATTCCATCATGACTCAATTGCACCTAGGACTTGTATAGTAGTTGTTTCAACTATTTAAAAGGGCTGGACTAAGCTGCCATTTCCAACTTCAACCTAGGCCAAGATGAAAGGCATGGAAAATGCCATTGTTTTGTGGCATGATAAGGACATAGTTGTATGTGAATAATCGTGAGGCATTAACTCGTAACCAAAATAGGTCAATTTTGTTGAAAACCTAGCAAGAGATGGAGCATGCTGTAGTTTGAAACTTTGTATGCATTTTGTTGTGGCATTTCACATCAGTACAATCTAACAAAAATGAACCATCATGATAATGACTTTTGCATCTAAATCCAAAGGTATTTTGCCACCAAACATATAATCAAATGCATGATCTACAAGACCATGCTTTGCATGTTGTCATAGACCATAATTAGTCAACAAAACCAACAAACTAATTATGTTCATTTGGATTAGGATTGGTACGGATGACTATATCATTTCTAAGAATTTCACACTATAATAAGTTTGAAAACACAAGGTCCCCACATTAAAAAAGGTGAATTTGACTAGTTTAAGTCTAGTCATTTAAATTAATGTTCACTTTAACCTCATCTCGTCAAATGATCTACCCACTTTTCAATGTCTTTCTTGACATTACCTGGTCAAATAAACCATGTTTGGTTATGACCTCACTAGGTCAATTTGGTCAATTTTCATTTGACCATTCATGGTCAGATTTGCCACCTAGATATGGCAATGGGGAACAAGTTAATAATGACATGTGGCACATGATGATAATTACATGACGACACGTGGAAGGTCACGATTACTACACGTGGAAATAATAATCCATTCAAGTGAAGCCACATGGCAATATCATATGCCTACATTACATAATCAATTTGACCATTAGTCATATTAGTACATTGTCAATTTGACCATGCAAAGGCGCAATCATGTGACAACACATGGCGTTGATAGGGGGTGACATGTGGATCATAGCTTTCCATGACATGATGCCACGTGTCATTACATTTTGATTGTCACATTGACTAGTAGTCAATTCAACAATGGGACAAGTTGATTAATTAGGTGCCAATCAAATTATGCCATGTGGCAATCGAATATGAGACCTAAATGTGTCATTTTGACTAACAATCAATTTGAAATTGCATCAAATTTGACTAGTCAAGGATGCCGCCCTAGGCTAAGTAATAGAAACCACCAAGCCACGCTAGACAAGTCCAAATCGACTTGTCCATATTGACAAGATGGTCTTTTTGACCCTTATCACTTTTGGGTATTTTTTTACTAGAAAACCTAGTTGAAAAAGCCATGAATTGTAGCAATGTTCCTATCAACAAAATCTATGGAACCTAGTAAACAACCCTATGCAACTCTAGGTAGGTGAACATGGGTGACACAAGATTTAAGGAACAAATTTTTAAAATAACTTATGAATTGTTGAATGATAGGCTTGGCCTTGAAACCATGAAATGTCTGCGATAGTAAAAAAAAAAAGATGTCCCAACAATTAAATGAAAAATGAAAATACCATTCTTCATAGTAATTTGTGGTTCAATAGACTTTTTGATATGAGTTAGGGCTGAAGTTGAACACAAAGGTCGCTTCTTGGAAAATCCAGTAATTCATCCAAAAATTTTGAATCCTTGAATTCCAAAGGACACATATGTAGCACCCATTTAGTCCTTGGAACTCCAAAAGACTCACATATAATATCCAATTAGTCCTTGGAACTCCAAATAATGTTTCTAACATCCACATATAGTGATTGCATTGTCATTACATTTCAAATAAATTTCTAACTCCACTATTTTGCTCTTTACTGTTTGTTTACATTTTTGGTATCATTATTATCTTGTTATAGTTTTATATATGTTTAATATAATATTACATGTCTATTGCCTTGATAGATTATTTGGATCCTTGCACCCAATATTATTAATTCAAATACTTAATTGTGTTATTTAGTATTACCATCTCAATTATATTTCTCCCAAACAATGATAAATAGATCATTAATTACTGGTGAATTATTGTTCACAATTCAATGCACAATTGAAATGCATTCTTGCATTCAATTTTGGACATAATTTTTGAGTAAATAGAATGACCATGGCGAGTTCCTCAAGATGATAGTTGATTCGACCCATTACGTGAACTGATAAAAATAGGAAATGGGGAGTCTATAAAAAAACAAAGTGGATAACATAGATGAGTGGGTCGCTTGACAATGGGCAAATGAAAAGACGAAAGTGCAAGGTCCATTTATTGCCAAAAGAAGGCCAAGGCGAAACCCGCAATTAATAGAATAGGACATAAATAATATCACTAGATGATGTTTAAACACACTATGGAATTCAAAAAACAACGTGTGAGCTTGAAAAAACCACTTCCAAAACACTACTTTACTAGCTTTCTAAAATATTTATCAAACTAAGACTTAGTCACCCTATTTGAATTATTAGCAATAGAAATTAGAATACCCAAAAGAAAACTATATGTAACTCCAAGTAGGCGAGCCTAGGTCCCACAACATGAACAAAACAAAGTCCTCCAACTACCTATGAATCGGTGAATGATCGGACCGCCACCAAAACCACAAGAAGTGTGGGATAGCCAAAGAAGATGACATTCAAGTCCCTAACGAAAAAATATTGTTTATTCAATCACATAGTGCAGTACATACAATAATTTGAATAGTCCAAATTCAAAAATCATATGTAATGAATTGAACATGGATTGAAATAAAATGTTTTTTGTTTGTAAAAATTGTAACAAAACTAGATGGACATATATGAACATAAAAGCATGAGGAAACAAAACCCTGAATGTATATTGCAATTCAGAAGCAAAATTTAAGCATTAATGAATAAAAGGTTTTTTGTATGCCTATGTTACCCAAATTTAATAACAAGTAACCTAATAGGTGTTTATAACTATTATTTAACCTAACTTATAATATTGACCTAACCGATTATTAAACCTAGTAGGTAATCTTATATTGGGTTAAGAAGACAAGTTGACATGTTAATCAACATGTAGATTGCAGAACCTGTACTTGGTAGAACAAATAGTAAAACTAGTTAAATAAGGTGTAGCTTTTTGAAAATTTGGATTGTTACTCTAGGTATTGGCTAATGATTGTTATATTTTGAAATAGTTAGTATAAGACTAGGAGGACAAACCTATTTAAGGACTTTTGAAAAGCAATCATGCCTGAAATTCTAATTTGCTACATGTTTGTTTATTTTGTGTAAATGTTAAGATTGAAGTTTTTGTTTCTTGATTTCATTTGAAGCATTAGGAATAGGGTGAGCTTAGTGTAAAGTTTTTGAAGTAAAATAGGCACCCATTCTATAAAAGGAGTTTTATATGAACTCCCAATTGTTGGGAGGGGTCATTCTGACAAAGTTTATGTTAAAAAATAATGCAAGGACTTTCCTAGAAAAATTGGGAGGAGAGAAATTAGTTAGGAATTCAACTTGAAGAAAATTAAGACAAAAAAAAATGTCAAAAAAAAGTAAGGAGTGAGGGCAATGTGAATGGTAAAAGGATAGTCATATAAGAAAAAACCAATATATATACCTTTAGTAAATATTCATAAAAAAAACCCCCAAAATGATAAAGATGAATGAATGCAAGAAATATAACAAACATCAAAAGGTGAAGAACATCAAGAAAAAAAAGTAACATCGAGAAAGGAAACAAGAATCCATGAAATGATTTTGAACAAGAAAGAAGAATTAGCAGTAGGAAAATGACAATTTGTTTGTTCAAAAATAGGAAAAAAGGATAAAAATGAAAAAGACAAATAAAAGAAAAAGTTAAAAGATGAAGGAGAAAAAGAAAGTGAGGAAGAATCAAACTACTTGGAAAAATACATTTCTACAATGAAAGTTTGAAGAAGGAAATAAAATATTAATAAAATTGAACAAAAGCAAGATTTAAACAATTATCTCAAGGAAAAACATGCGGGAGAAATGTAGGGTATAAAACAACGAAGAATGAAAAACTGAAAAAGGCTTATGAAGAAGGAACAACACATGATACTACAAAAGCAGGAATGAAATTTAAAAAGTAAATTGCAAAATTTGTATTATGAAATATGACCAAGGAAAAGTAGTAGTGAAAAAATGTAGATTTGTCTAAAAGACAAGGGAGAGAACCCCCCCCCCCCCCCCTTTTCCCCTAAGGCTTGTTCAAATGAGGTGAGCAAAGAAAAAATAAACAAGTGGAAAAACTTGCCCAAATACATGAGGGAATGTAGAAAGGAAGGACTAGGGAAAAGCATCTAACAAAAAGGGTTGAGTATGAAATATGAATATGGAATGAAAAAGGGATGTTAAAGGAAAATCAAAACAAGTGATTATATAAAAAAAATGGGGACATGATAAATAAATTAAAAAATCAATAAAGAAGAAAAAATTGGAAATAAAGAGGAAATGGGAAATGTTTTATAACAAAAGGTCCAAAAAGAAACAAAAAAATATAATAAAAAGAAGCTCATGCATGAAGAATCTAGAGGAAAAAAAAAAGATTAACACAACATGAATAAAGAAGCAAAAAAAAACTAATGGGAGATGAAATTTTGTGTTGTAAAAAAATTATGACACAACTTTTTTAATCAATCTACAAATACACCTATAGGTTCAATAAGTTCAATTCTTTACAAGTAATTGAATAAGAAAAACCTCATGCATGAAGAATCAAGGGAATAACCATAAAGAACACAACTTGAATAAAAAAAAGGGAAAACAACTAGGGAAGGCAAGGAGATGAAGTTTATGATGTAAAATAATTATAACACAACTTTCTAATTCAAATAGACCTTCAAGTTCAATTCTTTTGACATACCTTGGGAACCTACTTGTTTGTTGCCTTTGTTCAATAGGGGCAAAGATTACACGATGAGATTTAGAGGGAACAAAATGCTTATAGGGTGAAAAAAGTCAATATGTGCTAAATTCATTAGAATGTGTTATTAAAAACTCAATTGAACAAAGTGTTTAAAAGCTTATCTAGAGTATTTTCTTTAAAAATGTTATTCACAATCATTGAATAAACTTTGTTTTGCATAATTTTATATTAAGGTCCATTGAAGAATAGGATGATTTCTATCAAGGAAATGCATATATAATATTTGATAATTCAATTTCATGTCATTTGAAAATGATAAAATGTTGGTGCATATGTGTGATATATAAAGAAAAAGAAAAAGAACATTGTTTTAGAAGATTATGTTGACATGTGTCCTTAATGTTGTAATGCCTTGTCAAATTTGGCACTAAATTGTTGAGTATTTTTTTAATTATTTATTTTAATTTGGCAGCAATTATTCTTGTAAATTCCCTTTGTTGATTTTGACAAAAATTCATAAAGAAATTAGAACTTTGGTGATTTAACAAAGAATATAATTTGTGAAAATTTTAATAACCTAATATTATAGTATTGAGGATGTTTTATATTAGTGAAAATGTGAAGAGAAATTAAATAGGGAGACTTGGAATAACAATAAAATGCTTAAAGTGGATTAAGAATTGGTGCATATGGAGGTATGGATTCAATACCACTAGGAACTAGAAGGCCCCAATTACATCCATTTTACTTTTATGAAGACCCCCCAACTTTTCCCCTTAATGATGGTGCTTCATATTTTGGCCTTGTCAAGTCCCTAATAACATACTTGGAGCATTTAATAAAACATGTCAAAAGTTGTTACCAAGAAGAACATACAATGTCAAGTGTTTATGAAAATGTTCACATTTGATACACAATGTTGCATGTAGTTTGTGGTTAGGAAACAACGATTGATTTCATGAAAAAAAGTGATCAAGTGAAGGATGATTTGTGTCAAATTATCATTAATATGGGAACATATCCATTTTTCCATATTGGAGGCCACCCAACAACCAATGTTATTTTGTTAGTGACAAGATGTCAGCAAATTCCTATCATGAAATGGGTCCCCCCCAAACTATCGGTAATACTTGGGTCAATATGACATTAATTAAACTATTTATGAGATTTTTTATAAATTTGTTTCATTGTATTACTATAAAAATCTAGTTATAGTCATCCATGTGTATGATGATGGTCACATCTAATGTTCCCAAAAAATTTGGTTAATTTTAATAGACCACAAAAGATGATGTGAAAGGGAAATTGTTGAATAGAGTTTGCAATAGTTTTGAAGATGGATATTGCATGCCAATATGAATTCAACTAGCAAATGCACCAATCCTTCATTCTTCGATCTTATGTTCCATAAACTTTAAACCAAGAAATGAGTAACCAAAACAAACAAAACAAAAAAATGGTACTTGAAAAATGTGATTGTGCTACTATTGCTAGAAAGGCACGTGAAAGGATGGGTGCCAATGTATGTTGACAAAAAATGGTTGAAGGTGGACGATTTACATCATTGTCGAAATGTGCAAAAACTATTTTCATTTTTTAAATATAGAAATAATTTGTAATTTGGAAAATTAATCAAATATTCAATAATGGATAAGCAAACTACAATGTCACATACCAAAATTTGGAGTAAATTTTCAAGGCAAAATCACTATATTGGTAGTAAGGATTTCGTTCCTCTTTTTCAAAACTCAAGGTTTAATGTAACACTATTTGTGTGGATATACACTAGTAAATATGATTATCTAATGATTTGATTTTAGTTGCAAGCTAAGGCATTTAGCCATCATTAAGACTTTTTTTTAAAATCTTTTTTCTTCAAATCTTGTGAACCCATCGTACTTAAATCTTCCTCTCCCTTTCCCAACCTTGATCATATTGCAATTTAGGTAATTGTTTATGTATGCAAGAAGCGTGTGATGAATTGGAACACTTTAATTGTTAGGCTACAAAATATAATAGAACTTTATTGTTGATTATGTAATCATAATCAATAGTTTCAACATAAATATTAGAGGGGAGAATTTAAGGGCAACTTAATGGCCTTTTGGATTTGGCATCAATTAAAATCTATTTTTTTATATGTCATTTGATTTTTAAAAAATTCCTTCATCTCCTCCTCTAACATAATTACTTCTTGGCTTATGTTTCTCCAATCTTGTTTAGGTCAATTGAACACATTAAAGTGGTGGCGAATATTAATGATTTATATAAAGGTATAAAGATGCTGCACTTGAAGGAAAAGGTTCTATCACAATATGGTAGTTATGATAATATTCTTGTTGCTAAAAATAATTATTAATAATCCACCTATGTTGTGATTGGTTTTGTCTTCAAGGATATACCATGGTTATATTTAAGGTATTGTCCCCTTTAGTGGAAAAGATGAAGGCATATTCAAAATAGGGCTTTAGATTTGGATTCAATGTTTTGGAATTTGTCAAAAATCAACAAAGTGCCTTGAAAAGGGGGATATGTATTTTGGGATATAGATTTTGTTTAATATTATTTTGTTCAAGATTCTAACACCTCAAAGTTGATGTCCAACCCAAATTCTATCATGTTAATACTACATCACTTTAATTTCATTATATAAACAATCCCATGAAACTTAGGCTATACCACCATTGTAGTAGTCGTGATAGCAATTGAAATATAATATAAAATAAATTACAAAATGAACATTGCCATTTTGAAAAAAATAATAAAATGGAATATGACTCACTATCATAAATAGGATTTTTTTCATTTGATTTTTTTACTTTAAATGTTATCAACCTTCAAAGTGTTATGTCCCAAAGTTTCAAAAAATTGTATAAACACATTGTGAGATATAATCAATTGAAATAGATTGGCACAATTTATATTAAAATCCATCTAGGATTGACCGTTCATTATTTTGTTATGTCTTCTTCAATGTTGAAAGGTTCAGGTGACCTATTGATTTATCTTGCTGAGGAGGCCTTCAACAAACAAGGTTCAAAAAAAGATTTTTGCTATACCCTCATTACATGGGGTAGGTGCGCAGGTGTGTAGGGACTTCACTAGTCAAGTAGATAACTTGGTAGCAAAAGAATTACATTCCATTCTTAACAACAACATGAGCAACCCTAACCATGGAATGTGTTAACTTCACATAAATGAGTCATTTTTTGTGATATCTAGTGCAAAAGTTTGAAATTATATGTAATAATGATTAAAAAGCTACTGAATTTATAGTCCATATGATCCATTATAGTTTGCAACTACTCAACACAAGACATTTTGTAATTGTGTTCTTTAAAAACATTAGCAACAAGTTTTGGAAATTACTTCTTAAGGTGTAATTACTACAAAATTATATCGATAGTGGTTGATGAAGATCCAAGGCAACATTAACAAAGTGATCATTCCAAAATTAATTGATTAACTCCAACTAGAAACCTATGATGTTCTTCCAAAGTAATTTCAATGAAAAATCATTCCCAATTTCTATGATTTTTGTTATGGTTGACTATTATTGTAACTAACTTAGACCCTTATGTCATTGATTCAAATGGGATCATTTTCAAGGCTTTAAAAGACATAACTTTCCAAAAAACCTCTTCAAAGTTCTAAGAAGCATGATTAAATGAAAAAAAATCAATCATGAAAAAATCTTATTCTAGCCCAAGTGTGAACTCAAATATCATTGGCTCCAAGCATTAAGGTTTGGATGTGAAGAGAAAATTGAAGGCCTACTAATGAAAGGGTAGATAGGATGGCCAATAGGAGATTCCCCATGCATTTCCCCATGACATGAAAAAGGAACATGCATTTCTTCATGTGCCATGAATAAACATTCATTGGTGGCAATGATTGTGTCCAAAAGACATAACACTTCCCGCTTAGAAAGCTTCCCCTTTAAGAAAATAAGGCGATTACATTCACCTTGGCCTAGGTTAGAGGTGAGGGCAATTACCTTAGAAGCCCCATTCCCCAATTTGAGTTTGGGGCAATCCTTGGAATAATGGCCCACTTCATTACAATTGAAACATGTTCCCCTAGGTTTCCCACTAGCATCTCCCTTGGGTTGGCTCCCTTTGAAAGGAGCCCCCTTTTTGACAAAATTTCTTTTGGGTTTAAAACCCGAGCCTTGGAATTGTTTGGGCTTTTCCCCCTTTGAGGTGTCTTGGCCTCAATTCCCTTCATGGCGTGCCTTCTTATGAGGGAACTTGTTATCCCTTTTGAACCCGAACTTTTCACCTTGCCCCACATCCGAGAAGCCTTCCACTTTCATGATGGCTTCGGTTAGTGAGGCGAACCAATTCTCTTCAAGCTTACATTTGGCCCAAGTTGGAAGCCCCATCACAAAGTGGCACACCTGGTTTAACTCATGCATATGCCTAATTTCAAGCATGAGTTTGGAATAAACCCTCACATATTGACGCAAGTTGTCATTGTTTGCATTCACAAGGTCACGAAGTTTGCACCTTGAAATGTAGTCGGAATTTTTAGGAATGAATTCCAACTCAATACGTTCCTTGAAGAATTCCCATGTGTAACCATGAGTCTTCTTTTCTTCTTGCCTTACGGTCCTCCACCATGTGGAGGCATAGCCCTTCAAATAAGATTGGGCAAGTTCCACGGCCGAGTGCCGACCAACCTTGGCGGCATGGAGGTAATCTTCCATTTCCACAAACCAAGCATCCACAACCTTTCGGTCCCAGGCCCCATCAAAGTTCCCGAGCCTAACAGGCTTGAACCCCACACCTTTGGATGATCCTCCCTTGAGGGTAGTAACTAATTCATTGAAATCGGGCCTATTCATTTTGAGTAGGACCTCCAATTGTTCTAGGGTGAAGAGTACCGCATTTGGTTGCTCCTCTTCACTTTCATGGTCCTCATGGTTGTCACAGTCTTCTTCACCTTCGAAATCCTTTTGTTTTTCCCCCTTCATGGCTTGGGGTGGAACATCCGGGTCTTGGGTGGGTTCTTCCACCATGGTCTCTTGGACTACCTTGCAGGACTTCTTTGGTGCCATCGGAACTCCCCAATAAGTGGATCGATGTCGCAACCTTAGTTGGGCTCGCGACCAAGGCAAAGGGCTTGCAAAGGTGCGGGCCAAGAGGAAGGAAGCACGGGAGCCAATGCAAGAAGAAGCCCGGGAGTCACATCACATACTCCCGGGAGTGTTAGAAAGTGTGAGGGAGTATGAGGGAGTGAACCCTCACACTCCCAAGGCAACTCCCACTTTGGGAGATGGAGTCCCGGTGGACTTCTGAAACTTCAGAGAGCAATTATAAGGGTCAAACTTCAATGTCTTGTGGCAGTCTTTATATCATTAGAAAGCTCTTGAAGCGTAGATGTCTAAAATGGGCTCGCATTGCTCATTTGGACATCTGAAACACAAGTTATGGCCAAAAGAAGGGCCGGGAGTCAAACTGCCAATTTGACTCTCGACCACTAAAAGTCGGGAACCACTAAAAGTCAGGAATCGACCCGATTTACTTAGCTGCAGGGGGCGTGCCACATACCCTCGGAAAGCTCTCGACAAGAGCTACAACTATGCTTTAGACCGCATTGCAATCTGAGGTTTGCTTGCAAAGTTATGGGGCTCCAAAGTCGCGGGAGTCCTATTTGGCGTGATTTCGAGACTCCCACTCGGGAGTCCCGGGAAAAATAGCCATTTGGATGTAGCCTCCATGGAGAGTTTCAGAGTATACTATAAGGGGGAAGGTGGTGGCTTCCCCCAAGTCCGGGCCGTGGTGAGTCTTGTGTGTCTGTGTTGCCCGTGGCTCATCCTAACACTAAGGGTGCTGCAACTTTGCACTAACCACTTTGTGTGGGTTGTGTGCAGGCCCATGTGAGTGAGTGAAGCTTGTCAACTCTTCCTAGTCCCATCCCGGAACTCCAACACGCCCCTCTACCCCTCAAATTGTTGTGAGCTAGGGAGCGTGCTCCGACTCCTCCTTCTTCCGTTGTTTTTTAATTTGGACTCACATTTGGGTCCTTTAAGGAGTTGGGAGTGCATCAATCAAGCTCTCCAAGAGCTCTGATACCAAATGACGCACTCACAATTCCTTAAAGGACTCAAATGTGAGCCCAAGTAGAAAGCAGCGGAATAAGGAGGAGTCGGAGCACGCTCCTTAGCTCACAACACTTTGAGGGGTAGAGGGGCGTGTTGGAGCTCTGGGATGGGACTAGGAAGAGTTGACAAGCTTCACTCACTCACACGGGCCTGCACACAACCCACACAAAGTGGTTAGTGCATAGTTGTAGCACCCTTGGTGCTAGGATGAGCCACGGGCAACACGGACACACAAGATTCACCACGGCCCGGACTTGGGGGAAGCCACCACCTTCCCCCTTATAGTATACTCTGCAGTTCTCCACGGAGGCTACATCCAAATGGCGTCCCGATGACGCGCTCCCAAGTCACAGGATGAAACCCACTTGAGTTGCGGAAAGTTGCGGAAAGTTGAGACTTGGTAGCACGCTCCCGGCTTCCAACTCTAGAAAGGGGTAGAGGGTCGAGTTGGGAGCCCATGGATTAGACTAGGAAGAGGGACTAGCTTAGCTCGTGTGAATCTGCATCCAAAAATCAACCAAATCGGGTTAGTTTAGCATTTGGGACACCCTTTGGTGTTGGGACTTGCCACGGGCACTTGGACACACAAGACTCACCACGACCCAGACTCGAGGGAAGCCACCACCTTCCCCCATATAGTATTCTCTACGGCTGGTCGCGGAGGCTACATCCGAATGGCACATTTTGTTGGGACTCCCGAAATGGAGTCCCGAAAGTGTCCCGGTTGGACTCCCGGAGCTTTGAACGACCATAACTCCTCGCCCCAAACTCGGATCGGGACGAGTCCTAAATCAATGTTGTAGCCCTCGTTGAGAGCTTTTCAATGCCGTGTCGCACTCTTCAAGGCAACATCGGGAAGACGTCGATTCCCGACTTTTAGTGGTCGGGAGTCAAACTGCCAATTTGACTTTCGGCCCTTCTTTTGCCCATAACTTGGGCTTCAGATGTCCAAATTGCCAATGCGAGGCCATTTTCGATATCCACGTTTCAAGACCTTTCCAATGACACCAAGAACACCCCAATGCAAGGTGTTTTGAGCCTTGATGTCGAGCTCTAAACATTCGGGAGTCCCGAAGGACTCCAAACCTCCAACTTTTCCAAGTGTTGCGCTTCACCCCCACACTTGGCCAAAGTGGGGTTGCAACACCCAAAATCGCGCCAAATGGGACTCCTGCAACTTTGGAGCCCCATAACTTTGCGAGTAGACCTCGGATCGCAATGCGGTCTAAAGCAAAGTTGTATTTCTGGTCGAGAACTTTCCAACGATATGTGGCACGCCCCCTGCAACTAAGTAAATCGGGTCGATTCTCGACTTTTTGTGGTCGGGAGTCAAACTGGCAGTTCGACTCCCGGCCCTTCTTTTGGCCATAACTTGTGTTTTAGATGTCCAAATGAGTAATGCGAGCCCATTTTAGACATCTACGTTTCAAGAGCTTTTCAATGATATAAGGAACGTTACAAGACATTGAGTTTTGACCCCTACAATTGCTCTCTGAAGTTTTGGAAGTCCACCGGGACTCCATCTCCCAAAGTGGGAGTTGCCTTGGGAGTGTGAGGGTTCACTCCCTCACACTTTCTAACACTCCCGGGAGTATGTGAGGTGACTCCCGGGCTTCCTCTTGCCTTGACTCCCGGGCTTCCTCTTGCCTTAACTCCCGAGCTTGCTCTTGGCCCACAACCTTACAACCCCTTTTGCCTTGGTCGCGAGCCCAAAGCTAGGGTTGCGACAAGAGACCTCGTGGAAGATACCACTATGTACAGACGCATAGTGGGGAGTTTGATTTACATGACCATCACAAGGCTAGATTTAAGTTATGCAGTTGGAGTGGTGAGTCAATTCATGCAAACACCACGAAAGCCACATTTGGATGCAGTGAGGCACATACTGAGGTACATAAAACATACCTTGCAGTGTGGAATTTTTTATGAAGCCAAGAACCAATTACAAATACATGGATACACAGATGCTAATTGGGCTGGCAATGTTTCAGATAGAAGATCAACCAGTGGTTTCATGTTTTCTTTTGGAAGTGGTGCTATTAGTTGGAGCAGTAAGAAACAACCAACATTTGCATTATCAAGCACAAAAGCAAAATATAGAGGTGCAGCAATTACTGCATGTGAAGTAGTTTGGTTACAAAAACTAGTCTCAGATTTGGGACAGTCAGTGGATGCTCCTGTTGTCATCTATTGTGATAACATTAGTAGCATACTACTTGCTAACAACGCGGTCTATCATGCTAGGACAAAGCACATTGAGGTGCACTACCACTTTATTAGAGAAAAAGTTCTAGCAAAAGAAATTGACTTTATTCATGTCAGTACCGAAGATCAAGTTGTTGACATTTTCACAAAGGCTTTAGGTACAGACAAGCTAAGGAAGTTTAGAAAAATGCTTGGTGTACTAGAAGTGGATTTGAGCTTGAAGGGGAGTGTTGAGAATCCAAGCTCAACTAGTTAGGTTTCATTAGTTACTGGAGTAGGAAAGTAACTAGGTTACTTTCACAAGGTTGAATTATTTTCGTTACTTATTTTAGTTTGGTTATTTGTGGTTTGGTCTTGTAGTTAAATACCTTGGTGTTGATGGTTTGGTACTCTTTTCTTCATTACACAAGTTTGTGTATTTCATGTGACAAGAACCTTGGAGAGTTCTTGATGTTGTGTTTTGTGTTGTGAGCATTATGTTGTAGTTTCCTTTCAATAAAGATTTATGTTTGCACTTGAGTAGATCTCTTATTTGTTAACATTTTTCAGTCCCACCATGTTATAGTTGTTTAACATTTTCAATGAATGAATTTCATAGATGCTCTTCTTGTTGCCAATCTTTAGTTCCTTTGGTTTTAACTAGCTCCCTTTCTTTGAACACCTATTGTTCTGATTGTTAACTATGAGTAGTAATAACATCTATTACATTAACTAGCACAATATTAATTTTAGGCAGTTTAGGTGATGCTGTGACATTATAACCAATAGGTTTTTTTTTAACATATTCTACACCTCAATTTTCCTAGGGCATTCTCCACATCTATGTTTTACATTATAACATATTATACAAGGATAACGAACAAGTATTTTTCCTGATTTCACAAGTTGGGTTTTAGTTCCTACTATAAGTTTTGTGGACTTAACTATAGTAATTGGCACAACTGCTACCTCTCTTTTCCTATTATGACTGGTCTTTACTGAATGATTAGTTTTACCACAATTGGTACATGTTAATGTTGATTTAGCTGTAACAATAGGTACTATGGGTTTAACCACTATATTAGCCTCTGGTGTGGTTAGTAGAGCATTGTAATTCAAACTAACATGTCCACTTTCCTTAGATACTACAACAGCTTCATTGTGTTTAATTAAAGTATTTTTCCTCATACATATAGGTGCTAATATTAGGTAAGGTAATAAACATGCCCTGAAAATAGTGGTGAGGAAAACATATGTTGTTCTAACATGTAAACAAACTAGTTAGTTTCAACATGCGTTCATAATAAACCTCAACATGTTCGATGGTTTGTTGTATGTTTCCCAATTGCATGTAGACCTCCTTACCATTTTTTATAGTTCTGAATTGTTTGTAAAATGTTTGCTCCAATTCTTCAAAAATGCAATTCGGATGGTCTTGAACATAGTTTTCTCCCCATTCAAAGATACTATCCCTTAGAATAAAAACAAACATGTTAATGATGTCAAATTCCATGGTTTCACCATTAGCTTTAATGGCCTTCTTGAATATTCTGATGTGAACATTAGGATCAATGTTTTTGAGATAATTTGGATATTATAGCTTCTTATATGGTAGCTTGGTTGCTAGTTGTAATACAGGTTGCGCAATAGGTGGTTGATACCATGGTAGTATGAACATACATGGATCAAGTGTTGGCCATCCATAAAATCCAACTAGTGGTTTAAAAGGTGGTCCTCTAAACGGATCTCCTCCCAATGAACTTCCTTTAGGTGAGTCTCCAAGTTGTCTTCCATCCGATGGTTGGTGAGCAAAACCTTTGGGTACATAAGTTGGCAAATTGGTAGTAACCTATATAATAGTTGGAATTAGTGAAGTAAAAGGTTGTTGAACAAGTTGTTTGTCCTTGTTGGTAATTGATTGAACCATTGTAGGAAACTAATTCCAACAAAGTATGGTGTATATATTGGTGGTACAACATGTTCAAATACTAGGTACACATTCCTAGGTACATAACATGTATAATTCCTAAAGATTGAGGAGTCAAGTCCTTTTGTTATAGTTGGATATGTTTGATACAAATTAGGATTTAAAAGCACAAAAGGGGGTATGACATTATACCACATTGGGTATGTTGAAGTAGGTAACATATTGGTTTTACCTGGTACAATTGTTGTAATAGGTTGTGACTAAGTTGTTTGATAGTTAATAGGTACTACAATATGACCTATATTCATGGCTTGAATTCCTAATATAGACACATTGGGTACTATTGTTGTAGTGGTTTGAAAAACAAGTTGATGAGTATTCATCACCTCCTCCTTTAATAATTGATTTAATCTATCATCAACAAATGGATATTAGTTGAATAGGTGTCCTACCTGTTGATAATATGAACATATTATAGTTCCAACACCTTGGTTTCCTCTTAAAACTAGCCTATGATGCGAGACTTGTGATCTTTCATTTGGACTAGGTATTGATATGACATGCCAAGTGACTTGTGGATATGGGATTCCCTATCGAACAATTATGGGTGTTGCTATGGGTTCAACAAGTTTTAAATGTGGTATAAAATTGATTGATTAGATGGTTTTGGATCAAAATGATGGAGTTGCTCCAACCTACTAAATAGATGATGTTGTTCCATGTCCGAGTTAGTGGGTACCAAATTGATATTGGTGTTTGTTGGTTGGGTTTAAAAACTAATAGATGTTGCAATTGGTGTAGATGCACAGGTTTTGGGTAAATTATAAGTTGGGGTCGCTGATTGCCATGGTTGTTGTGCGGAGACAAATAACTAAACAAGTTCATGATTGTCATCATGATAAACACTCACTCCTCGTGATTGGGTTATTGTTCATGGTGTTTTTTTATGAGTGGTTGAGAACGCTATTGGGTCTTTTTGCATAACTAGTTTTGCTTCATGTTGATGTTGTTCATTGACTTCTCCCATGTGTGCTACATCCATGTTTAGTGCATTCACATATTCATCTCCCATAAGTTGCACTTGTTGTTCATCTTGTTCTTGTGCATGTTCTTGAACAGGTTGATGTCTAACATGTTATAACTATTTTCTAAGACTTCTAGTAATACTCTTAACACTCTCTGAAATCAACAGGTTTTAGGAAAGCCCTTGAATATTTTTTTAACATAACATTTTTCAAAACAATCCTTCCCAATAGTCAAGAGTTTATATATATATATATATTATAGATTAGGTGCCTATTTTACTTCAAAAAATTTACACTAACTTCATCCTATTCCTAATGCTTCAAATGAAATCAATAAATAAAAACTTCGATCCTAAAATTTACATAAAACAAGCAAACATGTATCAAATCAAAATTTTAAGCATGATTGTTTTTCAAACCTAATCTACTAAACGTATTAAATTTAACTAGAAATTCTAAGCATGGTTGATTCTAAATTCTGATCCACTATGTGGTCACCCAAATGTTAATGGGTTTTTCTATGCCCATTGGTAGTTATTTTATTTCTGGTTTTTTCAACAACAAGTTTTTTCTATAGCAACAAGTACATGCAAGAACTAACAAAACTAAAACTAACTAAAAATCTTAAATTCACATGTACACATAATACTAAAAGTTTGAAAAAAGTTGGTTGAAAGAAAATGGTTCATGTTCCATAAGTGAAAAATGAAAACACAAATTTAAAATGAGATCAAAAGTCCTCAAACAGGTCTATCCTCCTGGTCTTATACTAGTTATTTCAAAATACAATAATCATAACTAACAATTATAAATAGTCATTAACCAATACCTAGACTAATAGTGCAAAATTTCAAAAAGTTACACCTTGTTTAACTATTTGTTCAACTATTGTTCTGCTAAGTACATGTTCTATAATCTACCTGTTGATGAACCTGTCAACATGTATTCTTAACCTAATATAGCATTACCTACTAGGTTTAATAACCAATTAGGTCAATACTATAGGTTAGGTAAAATAATAAGTAAAGACAATTGTTAGATTTAACAACTTGCTTACATTGCTAACCTATTAGGTCACTTGTTACTAAATATGGGTAACAATATACCATACATATCTACATTTATAGTCCCATTGAACATTGTCATAGATTTTAATTATTCCATGTTCCTCAATAGACCTTGGCTGAAAGATGCTAAAGTAGCACATGATTGAAGGAATAATATGATCAAAGGAAATAATATAATTTGAACTATAGTTGTGACTAAAAAAATTGGGCTCTAACCTAAAAAGACCAAAGGTTTTCATGTGCTTTGATTATCAAAATAACATTACAAATGAAAAAGAAGATCTAATGTTTGCTAGTAAACTTGAGTTATTTTTTATTGGTACAATTAGCTTACCATTAGAAACTTTAGATGTAATTGTAATTAATACAATACATCTTGAAAGAACTATAGATATTATAGATTCCACAAGAAAGCTTTCTTGTAATTTCAGAAGTAATGCAAAAACTACTCTTGAGAAGAAACCTAAGGTTAGTCTAGAGGTCAAGGTGCATTTTGAGACTTACTATTAGCACACACCGAGTCAAATGTAGATTAACGAAACACCAATGAAAGTTCGAGTATAAGAACTATAGTTGTGATGCAAATCAATTTGGGAACATCATAAAATCCCCTAACAATCCAAGTGAATGTTCAATTAACTAAGGAGAATATGAATTCAATGAAAAAGTTGTTATTAGAGTATAAGGACATGCTTGCATGGACCTATAAAACCTGAAAGGTATACCTCTATAATTGGCACAACATCATATTGAGTTGGACACATCAATTCCAATAGGTTGGGATGATTATGTAACTACAACTATAGGTTGTGTAGGTTCTGTAATGGGTACTATAGGTTTAGTAGACACAACATGTTCAACTTGGATGTTACCAATTACTTAATATAAATTGGGTTTAGGTTCTTCCTTAATGTTGCCATGTGTAACTGTTGCATAAAGCTCTTCTCCTCCTCCAACTCCAATTTCATTTGAACAGGTTCGCCCCTTGTCCTCTTATGAATCAACAACTAATGATTTGAAAGTAGTTCTAGACTTTTTTATCGGTGGTGAGGTAACAAGTTTAGGACTTAACTTGTCCCTTGGTGTAGGCGATTTTATACACATCTTGAGTCAATGAAACTAACATGTTGGTAAAGGCGATGTACTGGTTGAACGTATTGGTCTTCTCTCCTTCAAGAACTATTCCTTTGTAATAGGTTTAGGTGAAACTTGTCGTTGTTGCACAACTTGTCACTTTTAATAGTTGGTGACACAGGTTTCTCTATGGTTATTATTCTTAGTGAAGGCACTTTAGATTAAGGGAACCACTTCCTAAACAAAATATCTAGGATAGGCCTTGAATAACAATAATCTATTTTAGTTTTACTAGAAATTGAGTTAGCTATTGCCTTTTTATGGCATTCTACCCAGCGAGTCAATTGAACAAATAATTGAGCCAACACTACGAAACACCAATTAATAGGTTGCCCCATGTTGGTTAGGTCAAAAGTAATAGCAATATGGTTACTAAAATAGGCTAACCATTGTCTTTGGTAAAGAATTTGCAAAATACCGCCAAATCTAGGATGTAATTCTTCCTTCATGTGTACTACACTCCACTGTTTAGTTTCAACAAATGCATGTGGACTTGCAATCTTCTTCAAGGTGGTTTTGGCTTTTTCAAAAGTTACATTTGCAACATCTATTACTCCTTCCTTAGAAATTCTAAGTTGTTCATGAATAAGTATATAATCAATGAGAATTTTTTAACCACGTACTTGCCTTTGAATCCTTCCATCCTCCATTGCTTCCCAAGTTCATAAAAAATCTCATAATAGGTCCTCTCGTAGCATAATCCATTTCAAGTTGAATAGGCCCTCCAAATTGGCTCGTCTAGCCCATTTGAATTCAATGGAGTCCATCTTCATCCATTGTAACATTTTCTAGCTCTCCTTCACTTTAGACATTGTTTTATCCTTAATAGGTTTTTCAACCTCTTCTTTTGTAGGTGCTTTGCCTTTTTGCTTCATCATGGTTCTAGTTTTTGATCTTGGGCGCTAAAGAATAATACTACAAATAGGTTCTTCTTCAAAGAGTTCTTGGAAAAACTCTTCTCCACTATCCTTGCTCACAAGTTGCTACAACTCCTCTTTTTCCATAAGTCTTGGTGTAGAAACTTGCTTTGTTTGTTCCTCATCAACAGGTTGTTGCAACTCCTCTTCTTCCACAAGTCTTGATGTACAAACTCGCTCTAGCTATTACCCCAGTCATGTGTAACCTTGACATTTTTGAGCCAAGGTCTTCATAACAACATAAAATAGTTAGAATCTACCACACTATTAATTAGTAAATGTGGCTGTATATGGGATACCATGTATGTGAATCTTCAAATTTTTTATGATTCCTAACAATCTAGTCATACTCTGATCTACCATTATAAGGTGGTATGGATCTAGTCTTGGTTTGGGTAAACCTAACTTTGTTCAGAGGTTTTATGTTATAATGTTCACACTTGCTCCTCCATCTATCAAAACATTTTCAACAATGTTCTTCCCAACTTGTACTTAGATAACTGCCTTTTAGTTATCTACCTCTATAGATGTTGTGTTTAATTCAAAACGTGTCTCAACCATTATGGCTACACTAGGTTTTGATATTTGCTTAGTAGCTATATTTGGTTTTTCTGGCTTTAGTTTTTGCCACATATACTTTTTAAAATCTAGTGTTATTTCATCAATAGACTTAACCTTAAAGTATAGGTGGTCTCCAACATTTGTTTATTAATATCTTGGAATATTTGTTCCATAGACATAACTTTGTTGACATGATTAGTAGATAAACTTTGTGACATAATAAGTTTTATGGACACCTTTAATTCTAGCAATCCTGCCCAACTTGTACTCCACTATGTTTTCTTTTTTGGAATCAAATTTTGTGGTGGGTCTTCTGCTTGCATCTCCTAAATAGTCTTGATAAAAGATTGTTATAGTCTTTTTTCTTTTTCCTAGTCAGTAACAAACTTCATCTTGATTGGCTCTTTGTCCTTAAACACATGTTCTTTAATAACCTTTCTCCTAGTGATGGCCATATTCACATCCACCATATGGACTAAAAGATTTGAAACCTTGGGTTCTACCACAACTTGTTTTTGTATTAGCTTCACTCCTTTCTTCTTAAACATATTCTGCATATCATTATACTTAGGGTAATCTATGATCTTATGTCTAGTGTCACCACAAATATGAAAGGAATACTTCATAGGCTTTTATATTTTAATCTATTGAGCAATAACCTTAGAAATTGTAAGAACAAGGTCTTCCTTCCTTTTAACTCTATAGGTTTCAACATTATGATTTGTCTTGTGACAATTTGTACAATACATTCCTATTTTTTTTAGAATTGTCTAAGGTTTCTGAACTAATACTATTTTACTACTCTATGGTATTGATAGATTGCTTATGGCCTTTACTTCAAAAATCCTTTTTCACAAACCAAAGTTGCTTCATTATGTTGTTGTAAAGTTTTTCTTTTCATACTTGCTGTTGCTATACACAAATATGGTTGTAATCTAGTCCTAAAAATAGTAGTTAAGAAACTATACGTTGTCTTATGTTGAAAACTATTTGCCAAATTCAGTAATCTCTCATAATAGACTTCATCATTTCATTCTTCTCCTGCTTAATGTTTTTCAACTATAGGTAAATTTGTTCATCATTCTAAACTTTCATATACCTTTTATAAAAAACTAGTTGTAATTTTGCAAAAGTACAATCTAGGTAATCTCCCAGATAATTGTTACACTAGTCAGACATAATATCTCTGAAGGTAAAATTGAACAAATTAACAATTTTTGCATCATTTGTTTCACTATTTGCTCTAATGGCAGCTTTAAATACTTTGACATGAGCATATGAGTCAAAATCTTCGACATATTCAAGATAGTTAAATGGTTGACAATAAGGTTTCTTTGGTGGTAATGGTGGCCTACCTAGATGCACCATTGGTAATCAAAAATATCTTGGAGGTCCTAGAAGTCTTAGTGGATCTAAACCGCCTCCTCTTTGACCTAATGGCTAATGAGAAAAAACTTTGTTCACCTCCTGAGGCATATTTTCATGCAAACTCACCAATTTTGTTCCCCTTGGAGTTTGTGGTTTGGATTTGATACCAATAACAATATTAACTAGCGTTGATACAAATGAAGCTTTAGTAATTATAAATATAGATTGGGGCATTACCACAAAATATAATGGCATATATGTTATTAGTTCCATTTTGAAATTTGAAGTTCTTGCATAGGTAATTCCAATATTGTCTTAATGTAATAGACTTTGTACAAGAGCTACATAGATAGGTACTACATTTGCCACAACTTGAGCTCTCATTTTTACTTTGTTATCTCTCCATATCTATTATTTGAGTCTATCTGGAATTCGTATCCTCTCATGGTACGAATCCTCTAGCTCAATATGTCCACGATTATCTACTCTTATAGGTTTTGAATTCAAATTTTGGAAATGCTCAACAAATCCTTGCCTCACATTTTGTCACAACCCTAGCTTTGGGCTCGCGACCAAGGCAAAGGGGTTGTAAGGTTGTGGGCCAAAAGGAAGCTCGAGAATCAAGGCAAAAGGAATCTCGAGAGTTAAAACAAAAGGAAGCCTAGGAGTCAAGGCAAGAGGAAGCCCGAGAGTCATATCACATAATCTTGGGAATGTAAGAAGTGTGAGGGAATATGAGGGAGTGAACCCTCACACTCCCAAGACAGCTCCCACTTTGGGAGATGAAGTCCCAGTGGACTCCTAAAACTTTAGAGAGCAATTGCATGGGTCAAAACTCAATGCCTTGTGACGTTCTTTCTATTATTAGAAAGCTCTTGAAACTTAAATGTCTAAAATGGGCTCGCATTGCTCATTTGGACATCTGAAACATAAGTTATGGCCAAAAGAAGGGTCGGGAGTCAAACCGCCAATTTGACTCCCAACCACAAAAAGTCGATAATCGACCTGATTTACTTGGATGCAGGGGGCGTGCGACATACCCTTGAAAAGCTCTCAATGAGAGCTACAACTTTGCTTTAGACCGCATCGCAATCCAAGGTCTGCTCACAAAATTATGGGGCTCCAAAGTTGTGGGAGTCCCATTCGGTGCGATTTCGGGACTCCCACTCGGGAGTCCCGGGAGAGAAAAACCATTTGGATGTAGGCTCTGTGGCCAGCCACAGAGTATACTATAAAAGGGAAGGTGGTGGCTTCCCCCAAGTCTGGGCCGTGGTGAGTCTAGTGTGTCCATGTTGCCCGTGGCTCATCTTAGCACCAAGGGTGCTGCAACTATGCACTAACCACTTTGTGCGGGTTGTGTGCAGGCCGTGTGAGTGAATGAAGCATGCCAATTCTTCCTAGTCCCATCTCGGAACTCCAACACGCTCTTCTACCCCTCAAAGTATTGTGAGCTAGGGAACGTGCCCCGACTCCTCCCTTCTTCCGATGTCTTCTACTTGGACTCACTTTAAGTCCTTCAAGGAGTTGGGAGTGTGTCACATTTTATTCAATAAATGGAGATTCATTGATCTGATGTCTAATTTGATGGTAATATATGCAATGTGGAGAATTTGGTCTTGGAACTTTGTTTACTAACGCACTCCCAACTCCTTAAAGGACTCAATTTTGAGCCCAAGTAAAAAGCAGCGGAAAAAGGAGGAGTCGGAGCACGCTCCTTAGCTCACAACACTTTGAGGGGTAGAGGGGCGTGTTGGAGCTCCGGGATGGGATTAGGAAGAGTTGACAAGCTTCACTCACTCACACGGGCTTGCACACAACCCACACAAAGTGGTTAGTGCATAGTTGCAGCACCCTTGGTGCTAGGACAAGCCACGGGCAACACGGACACACAAGACTCACCATGGCCCGGACTTGGGGGAAGCCACCACCTTCCCCCTTATAGTATACTCTGCAGCTCTCCACGGAGGCTACATCCAAATGGCTATTTTTCCCGGGACTCCCGAATG
>Ga0209611_10003271_pt1 | contig 28185 bp, 11 predicted proteins | sample S1TSphgellanicum_3_FD_187693 | JGI IMG/M metagenome (GOLD analysis project Ga0209611, IMG submission 187693) | Host-associated microbial communities from peat moss isolated from Minnesota, USA - S1T2_Fc - Sphagnum magellanicum MG (SPAdes) (version 2) | ecosystem: Host-associated > Plants > Peat...
TTAAATTAAAATTACATTGAAATTCATTATAACTTTTAATTTCAAATTTCAAATTTATTAAATTTATTGAAATTTAAAATTTTATTATTTTTTCACTTAATTGAATTCAGTAAATTCCAAAATTCATTTTTTTTGAAAATTAAATTACTACATATATAGAATTTTATTAAAATTAATTTTGAAAAGTTTCACAATGAAGTGAATTTGTTTCTGAATTATATAATAAAAATGAACATGTTTTTGGTTTTATACAATAAGTTAATTTCTTGGTGTTTTTAATTTCAAATTTAAAGACATTAAATTAGTTTAAATTTCACATGTACATAGGTGTGTTCTATTTTTGTAATAAATTAAAATATAAATTTTAGTTTGATCTTCTATTATTTCAAAATTCATTTTGTTATATTTCACTTGTTGTCCCCCATTTTTATTTTTATGTGAATCATTACAAATGACAAATGATAAAATGAGATCCACATTCTTTCATTTGTTTTAATAAGTTTGTTCATATATATATATATATAGTATTACCACCTCATCAAAAATAACATTACAATCACAATTAATCATATATATAATTGATTTCAATCAATTTAGTCACATCAATCAAGTCAAACAACTCCAAGTGAATGCCACATAGGATACATGTCCAACATAATGTCTATTTTGACTAAATACCAATTTTTAAAAATCAAAATGAACATAGTTAATTTTGATTTTAGTCAAATCAAGCAAAGTTTATCATTTCAAATAAATGGACTTAATTGTACAATTATCTTAGTTGACAAAACCATGGTTTTGTAATAATGTAGATATTGATAAAATTTAATTATTATGTGCATACCATGAATAAGATGAAAGATTCCTAACAAGTCATGGGAAGAAATCTAAGGCTTTGTCTCATTAAAAAAGGTTCAAATAGTCATTAGGGTGAAAATACATTACGATGACCCCCCTTTGGGGCACTTTTGGGTCTAGTATTATAATACATAAAATATAATTGTTCCAAAAGTATGGTACACATAATTTTGGGTATCAATTTTGGTCTTTGGGTCTTACAATTATTATTTTACAAAAAAATGCTCTATAATATTATTTAAATAACAATAATAATTTTCATTATCTATATTAAAGAATCCATGGATATATATTTGTAATATACATTATTACTTGATAGGGCCATTGTTTTGTTTTGACTGCACTAATTTTAAGGTTTCATTAGTCATTGAAATAATTAATTTTATGAAATTAAAATATGACCCATTTAGTTATGCTTATCATCTTCCATGTGAATGTGATCATTTGTCAAAATTTTAATTTACCACACATTTATTGAAAAAAAAATTTTGAAATGAAAATTTTCAAATTATTCATTTGGTATCTATACAGGTTCAAACCATGTGAAATGACATGGTTCAATATACCTTCAACTTTCAGAAAGATTAAAAATCATTTGAATTATTTTTGGAATATATTTGTGTTTTTGAGTACACATGTTCACTACATTTATTTCCACAAATATACTCCAATCTCTCACTTTATAAAATGAAATGAAATAGTTTCTATTATAATATCTTGCCTAAGTTATATTCTAATATAATATGAAAAAATATTGTGAAATTTTTTCAAAAGTTTGAAATGGGATACATTCAACACATTCACACCTTTGGAAAGTAATACAATGTGACACCCCAAAGGGGGTCATTGTAATGTGCTTTCGCCCATTAAGGATGTGTACAAAAATTATTTTGGCACATTTTTTGTGACACAAACACCTTAGGTGTTAATGTGTATAAACCACTCAAATGTGATAAAACCAAATGCCCTATTGCAATGTACAAGGTTTTAAAAAAATGTAAATTTTTGGAATTAGGGGCCATTAATAGAACATGGTTCACATTGGATACATTTTATTATTCTTACTTTCATAAGTGAAAATAATAGATATTTTAGATGCATATATAATATTTGGAGGGATTTTATTCCATTTGACATGAAAAAGAAGGGGGAAATTTAAGATAAGTCATAGGTTTTGTGAAGAACAAGGTAAGTTTGGGAATTTTTAAAATCTTTCCTTGTTTGTTAAATGGGATACCCCAATCATGCTTTGACCTAAGGGCACACATGGATAAAGGAAAATAGGTGAGTTCATGAGTAAAATTTTAAAAACATTACCAAAAACATAAGTCGAAAGGGTAGGTGGAGAAGTTACGTTACAAAAATATAAGATGTGTGGAAGTTGTACCTTTAACGATTGTTTGAAATCATTGATTAGAACTTGAAAAAAATATTTTCAATTAATGGTTCTTTGAATATTTCTAAAGTTAATCATTTAAAAAAATAAGGTGATAAGGGTGATTGGGCGAGGTGGGGTAAGTGAGTGGGGTTGAATAATTTGTTTAGGGTAAAGGTGTTATGTGCAAGATTGATGGTGGAGATGACGAACATAGTGTTTTTCTTATGGTGATGACAATGTTAATGATGTTAAGGTAAAATGAAGATGATGTGTGAGCAAGGATGATAATGAAAAATGTAATGTGAACATGGACATATAAGCGAATAATATAAATGACAAGGTGAAATGTGATGAGGAGATGGAGAGGGATGATGAACACATGATTGGTGTAAGTGGCAACAATTAAAAAGTGTGTGAGTGATGCATGTGGATTTGGGATGTAGTAAATTAAATTGTAATATTTTTTTTCCAACACATGTGATCTTCATTTGCAATTATAAGTAGGTGTTGTTTTCTTGTGTTTCTTGTTTTGTTTCTTGCCTCATGTGAATTTCTTATGCTTGTTAAATGCTTGGACTTTAAGGCCTTCATTCATGAAGCTTGGACCACTTTTGATCATCTTTTTATTAATAAAAAGGAAATATCTTCTATTGACCATTTAACATGTAAATTATGATATTATAATGCTTTAATCATGTTATGTCAATTTAGCACATTGGGATTTGCATATCCATGTCCTAAATCTTTCATACTTTTGAAGCTATTGCCATACACCTTCTTTGAAACCAATTTTGAACATCATTTTATGAAACATGTCTAATGAAAAATGTGAAATAAATGCTTTCACTCTTGCACCATTTTACTAATTATAGGTTGTTATGTAAAGTAAATCATTCAACAATCTTCAATTGCATTATCCTACACAAAAAAGATATACATTATTTTCAATTATGCAATGAACAAAACACATGAACCAACAAGCCATTAAAAAAAAAATCTCAATTGTACTACCTTCGGGAAAAATACATTTAGTACAAAGATAAATAAATTTAAATCCATTTGTAACAACCCTAAAACATGGATAAATGTTATTATGAATGTAAAATACTAGTCATATGTAAAAATAGGAATGGGAAACACCTTATGTTTATTAATTGAAATCACATCATTTATTGGGAATATGTTGAATTATAATGATGAACAAGGTCTTTTCTAATTTTGAAAATTATATAATGAAATTTAAATTATTTTATTAAACTTGAACATGGATGACGATGTTCATTTATAGGAATTTGTGCATTATTATATATTAATACTGATAAATACATTAAAAATCCAAGGATTTCAAAGTTCTTCAAATACATAAATTTAACAATTAGCATAAGAAGAAATCTTGTATTTTTTCAATCCCAATTTTTAATGAATTATGACAAAATTGATTAATATGCAACTTGTATGGTTTTGGTCGAAAAAAATAAATTGATTAAGACTTTTAGGTGAAATGTTTTTTAGTCATTTTGAATGGTCACATGCTGCATTAGATAATTTCTAATTTTAAAATTATGACATGGATATATGAGGTCCCAAATAATATTATGACATGGAATAATGCACCACATCATCATACAATAAATTTTCATTTTTTTTGCTTAAATCATGGAGTCATAGATTGCATTTTTGTCATGGCATGTTGATTCAATGTCAATTCAAAGTCTTTTACAATTTTATTTTCATTACATAAAATATGTCAAATTTTTGTAGAATTGCAACTTTTTATTTTCCCAATATGATTAAGTACTATTTATTTATTTTTTTGATGTTGTTAAAATGGTAATCATTCATAAGAAGATTGCCACATTTGGTTATAAACATTGTTGGAAACTTGTTAAATCTTTCAATATTATGATTATTTACTATATTTTATTGTAAAAATTTGACAATATATCTATTTTAAAACTGACAATTTTTTTTTAATATAATTTTGTTGCCCCCTTGAATTAGCAAAAATTGGCAACAAGAAGAAATCTTAATTAACTAATCAATATAATCCTTTAATTATCAAGACCATATTTGTTTAGCAAGATGAATCATACACTAATACAAATGATTAATTACATAACTTTGAAAAACATTACAACATATTATTATTATTTTAATGATGTAAGAATATATTTTACATTTTTTTCCTTTTAAAAAGTAAAATAAATTTAATTTGGTGAAAATTTGGGTTTGAATAGTTGAATTATGCCCCCACCCCCCACCCAACCAACAACCAACATGGTTTTTTTGGTTTCGAATTTTCCTAATTTGACAATTTTTGTTGGGAAAAAAATGGAAAAATAGTGCAAATTCAAAAAAAATGTAAACAACAAAAATATTGCCAAAATTTGAAACCATAAATTTCAAAGAAAAAAGCTCACTCCTAATGAGTAAATTTTTAAAAAATAATTCTAATCATTCCAACATTAAACACATAAACAATTCGAACATTAGATTTATTTGAAAAAATTTAAGTTTAATATTTGAAATCATTATAAACCTTATTCAATATTTTTGAAATTTAAAAATAAATACTAATGTATAATTGTGATGAATTTTCACCATTTTGTAAACATAAGAAAGGCCACCAACATCAACATTTTTTTAAAAATTTACATTTTTATATTAAAAAAATGATATAATCCTAGAATGGGTTTTAAGACTTGTAGCCAAAATATTAAAATATTTTTTAAAATTTTATATTTTTATATATGGCTTATAGCCAAAACATGGCTAAATTTTTTAGTAGATGATCTTGAAAAAGATTACAAAATTGAAAAAATAAAAAGATTAAAAAAGTCATTGATGTCGTTATTATTATCACCATTTATAACTCATTCATTTTTTTTAAATGAGAATTTTTAATTCATCTCTAAATATTTAAACATAAACATGTAACAAAACAAGCTTAATTTTTTTGATAAACCATGTTTAAAATAAAAGCAAAAAGTGTAAAATATTGATAAATTTTTATAATAATAATAATAATAATAATAATAATAATAAATTAAAAAATTAAATATTCTTTCTAACATGGATTTTTTTTTCATACACCAAGAGAAAAGACATGAAGAAAAAATTAAGAATTATTTTTGGGGGTTTTTTGGGTGTGGCATCATGAGCATTCATAATAATAAACTTGTCCATGATGCCTAAAACAAAGTAGGGGAAAAACATACATTCTAATTTACATAAATGTACAAGAATTTAATATATTAAATAATTATAATTTAAAAGTCTACATGCATCCTAGAGTTTGCATGCATAAACATTTTGACGTAATCACTAACCCATTTAAATATGAATGTGAAACTTTCCAAGTTTTTATACATCCATTTCGAAAAATCGTGATGAATGCAAAATGTAACTCATGAGGAGTGGATTTAACAACACTCAAAGTGAATGATTCAATTCATGTGCAAGTGTTTATAGTTCAAAAGATCAAACAAAAAAATTCATTAACGCATTCAAGTCTACATTTGTGAGATATTAAATTGTTATTTGTGTTTCAATATGTACTAATAAATGCAATATGTAACATTGAATAGTGGTTTCAATAAGTTCAAAGCGGATGATTTAACTCATGTAAAAAGATTAATAGTTCAAAAAATGTGAAATTATTCACTAAATTATTCAAATATAATTACCAAATATTGAATTGGATGTGTTTTGATATATCATAATGAGTGCGAGATGCAATTTGTGAATAATGGTTTTAACATATCAAAAATGAATGGTTCAATTCTAATAATTGAAGAGATGTGAAAAAAATCGTTAATTCATTCCAATATAAATGTGGAGTTTAAAATTGTTACATGTGTTTTAATAAATTATGATATGTGTAAAATGCAACTCCTAAATAATTGTGTCAACTCATGTACCTTGTTAATAGTTGAAAAAATGTCAAAAAAAACTCTAACCCATTATAATGTATTGTGTAAATAAAGTTAAAAGCTACCTCAAATTCCATGTCAATAATTTAAAATTATTAAAAAATGAAATAAGGTTCAAATTATACTCATATGTGAACAACATAGTGAACAATATTGATTACAAATTAATACAACAAAACACTTGCAAACTTAAGATGATCAAATGTAATTGAAGTGTAGTCAAATCAAACAATAATTGCAATGTGTGGAGTGGAAAAAAACAAGATTTCTTTTAATATAATAACTCATGAATCTTATAACATGATGTAAGCAAGACCCATGAAACAAATGAATTTATAATGAGAAAATTTGAATTAATAATTACATTTATAACTCCTTAAATTAAATATTTATGTTTTCTATAAATATTACAATTACAATAGCTAAGTATTTAATATGATTAAATTTTGAATCATGTAACAAAGTTTTTATTTTTTTGATACTGATAACATTAGTTTCTATTGTTCCTTACATCAATTGGAATAGGAATCATAGAGCCAGTGTTGGGTGGTCATTTGATTTTTCTATTAGCCTTGGGTTCTGATTTTTTCAAAAATTGCAAATTAGACAACCTCTGGTTCCAGTATTTTGAAAATCCTTGGAATAAAAAAACTTCTGGTTCTGATTTTTGCACAATTTTTTACAATCAAAGAACTTGTGGTTATAGATTTTCACACCCTCAAAAGAAACAATGGATTTACATGAAATAACCAGCAAAGAGTTTGCAGTTTTATAGAAGGTTAGGGTTTAGGGTTATACCGTAACCCTATTTGACTAGTTCTTAGATATTTTCAAAACTGTGATTATGTATCAAAATCGACCACGATTACATATCAAAACTGGTTATTTGCGTATTTGATAATTACAATTATATATCTTAAAGAACCACTCTGATAACTGCCAATTACTTGATGCCATTTCTAATAACCACCCAACACTGGTAAAGCCAATGTTGGCTGATTTTGGCTTTTCAGTTGTGTTGGGTTGCAGTTCTACAAATTGGACCCAGCCAAGAACCAGACTTGAAACCCGACAAGAACTGGACCCAGAGAGTATACAAAGCATAAAATTGAACTAGTCAGGAACATGGTCAGTGGAGGGTTTTCTCTGTCAAGACAAAATCACACTAGGTTATCTCATTGTGAAAGGTGAAGTTGGTGCATTAGCCTGGGAATATTGTCATGCTTCAAGCATTTGTCAGCCAAGGCAAGGATATCGTGTTTAGATTCATTATAGAGTATAGTAGCTTAAGGGATTTTGGCCACAATCTTGCAGAGAGATAGGAGCATTTAGTGAAACCAGTGAACCACTCTAAGTAATAGGTTTATTTTTCTATTGAGGATTTTTGAAAGATGCTTTTTTTGGCTTGTGTTGAAACTTGAGAGTAGTTATAGAGATCTAATATCTCGAAGGATTTTGGTTTCTTTTAGAGGATTTTTTGAAGATTATATTTTTGCATGGTGAAATATTTGAGTTTTTATAATTCTTCTTTTGCTGTAAAATAATTTTTAATGTAAATGACAAGGCCACAGTGTGACACACCCCTTGTTTTCACACTAGGTTCTCTTATTGTGAAAGGCCAAGTTGGTGCATTAGTTTGCCAATAATGTCATGGTTCCAACATTTGTTTTTAATGGCTACTTCAAAATCACCAATGTTTTGGAAGGGGCTGAAAAACTGCCCTCTTTTTCTTTTTCTTTTGTCCCTATACTTCTTTTTCTTCCTTTTCTTATCTATCGACCCTCCTACCTACTAACCCACTAACCCCAACTTACCACAGGCCAAGTGTTGAACAATGTTCTATAGCAGTTGGTTATGCTAGCTCTGCGGAGGCTGGGCTTACATTTCTTGCACCTAAGTTTGATGGCATCCTTGGGCTTGGGTTGAAGGAGATTTCTGTTAGCCATGTGACTCTTGTGTGGGATGTCAAATTTTTAAGCTAGTTAATTTGCTTTGATAGTCTATATCAAACCATAGATAGCCTGTAGACTCTAGATCTGTGTATTTGTACAACTTTTTGAATGCATGGCCAAAATAAGACTTGATCTTGGGTATGTTCAAGTACAAGATGTTAAATTCAATGATGTAAGAATGATCATCAAACCTAAGAGCATCTCCAATGGTTGTACTTGAACATACCCTAAGAGCATGTCCAATGGCACCTTACACAACATGTTTTGGATGAAGACCAGTAAAAGCTTGCTTGACAGGCTGAGTAAAATGACTTTGGCTCAGCAGTTTTGCTCCCTATGCACAGGCTGGCAAAAGCCATTGCAGAGTCTACCACCTGCTTTAAGTGCTAGATATATTGATTGGTCCAAGTGGTTTGCTATTATTAGTCTATGGCATTTTGCAGTCCAGTTGCATGTTTAGGGGTGAGGCTTAGGAAACAGTGTTTAAAAGTAATCTTGGATGTGAGAAATATTGTTGTAGCGTCAAATGTCGAGCATGGGAGGGTCAGCTCCACAGGCAACACTAAAATGGCCTGTACATTTTAGTTTGGATGAATACAACCTTCAAGCAGTGTGAAATTCATTTTCAAAGTGTGAGTAAATTTTCACTCAATACAGTGAGTGGTCGTGCCAGAAACAAAAATAATTTCTTATGATTGCTTGACCATAATGATTGGCCCAGGTGATAGATTTAAATAAATTCTCACATTATTTTGCATGTTTCCAAGATAGGGTAAGGATAACAATTAACACTCTATATTGGATGTGATAAACACTTGTAGTGGCCTAAACTCATTTCACACTATGTGAAGGCCGTGCTTCATCCAAGTACAGAGCACAGGCTATTGTACTGGTGCCGGTGGACCTACTCTAAGAATAACAGTAAAACAATTTCACTACATTCTGTACTTCATCCAAAGTGCAAGGGAGAGGCTATTTTAGTAGCGCCGGTGGACCTGCTCTACAAACTACAGTAAATAAATTTCACCGTATGTCATACTTGATCCAAAGTACAATGTACAGGCCACTATACACTGGTGGACCTGTTCTAACAACAACAGTAAATAATTTCACTATATGTTCAATTTCCCGCAAGGTGTGGTATGAGGTTTTGTATCATGATCAAGAATTGTACAACATTCAGGCTCTACACTAAAGGCCTTTGGAGTTGAGGCTTTCACTATTACAAAATGTGACTGCAGTTCATTAGAGCATCTCCACTGGTGCTCAGCATGTCACTCTGGACAACAAAATTATATGTCTAAGTTTAGTTGTTATTTTTTTGGCAACCCCACCGACAAAACTGGAACTGCATATATGTGGGGACTACTAATAGCACACCACCTGGACCAATTATTATGATCGACCGATCAGAATTACAGAGCCACAGTCAGGTCCAATTTATTACACTCTTTTTTGGAGGTGCACAGCTGTGTTGAGCCTTTTACCAGCCATGGCACGCTGCACGAATTTGGTGCAAAAAAACCAATTTTTTGAGCTAAACAGGCACATTTTGGCTTTTTGGCAATAAATTTTACTGACTGCAGTCAGATACTGAGCACTGGTGGAGATGCTTTTAGTCCCATTCAGGGAATGAGTGAATTCATTGTGTCCCCATTAGGTCTTGTCAAATGGGACGAGCGAATTCATTGTATATCACTAATGTGACAGCAATTCATTAGTCCCATTCCGTGAATGAGTGAATTCATTGTATACTCACTAGATCCTGTTCAGTGGGACTGATGAATTCACTCAAAATCCAATGAAATCATTACATGTATAAATATGCATTTTGTTGCCATGTTTTGTGAAGTCATGAATTCTACTTATTAGACTCAAATTCTAACATTCCTCTTTCTCATCTAATTCACCATCATCTCCCTCTTTGGACTTCCTCCTGCCCCCACAACTCTACTCTGTGTTCCATGTTTTTTAATCATGTTGCTTTTGTGTTCCAAAAGTGCACAAGATAAATTTCAAGTTGAGACCCTTAGAATACTTACTGTGAATGGGAAATAGATGCAAAAACTTCCCAGCAAACCCAAGGTCTCCAATAAAACAAATTTTTTTTGCATGTATATAGTAAATTTATGGTGAAACTGCATTTCAAAGTGTTGCAGCTTGCCCTCCCCTATATGGCTTAGTATATGTGAGATCCAAACTTAGGCTTGCTATTTTTTTAATATGGGAAAAGAACCCATCACTACTGTTGTAAATCTAATGCACTTAGCATTTGCATTAAACTTAGGGGTAGTTGATAATTGAATGCTTGGGTTGTGACCAATGTTTTTTTGGGAGCAAATTTTCACACTATGGCGACCAAAAAAAATTGATTTTTCCTTTTGGGTTTTTAAAGTGCAAATTTGAAAAGAAAATTATAAAAAATGGAAAAACTTGCCAAACTCTCAAAACCACAAAATTGGGGGAAAAAACAATCACCTGGCCATGACCCATCAAAATTTAGAATTTCTGATTGATATGTAATGTTTTGGGCCCAGGCTTTGGATTTACATTAACACAGTTTTGGACCACACCCCAGGCAAATGATGATGGATGAAAAATTAACAAGGTAGAATTAATATAATGTTGGCCAGGAATTTAGGTCAATTTTATGAGTCCCTCTATTTGAGGTAGGCATGATGGAATTCATGGTGAACCACAACAGAAAAATTTCAAGCCAATTAACTGTTAACATTATTTTTTATTCATGTTTAAACTTTTTCTTTGGTGGCTTACCCCTCCCAAAATGATTATTTTGCCAAGATGAAACCTAATATTAAATATAGGTCCCCACTCCATAGTAATAATATACAAATTACATAACATGAGGACTCCAAATACTCCTATTTGGGTCATCACTTATGGAACATCATGGTACCTTGCATTTTGGATTATCATGCACCCATGTAAAATTTAGGAACATGGATTTTACATGGGTGCATGATAATCCAAATGCAAGGTACCATGATGCACCATAAGTGATGGCCCAAATGCTTGAGTGTCACCCACCCCTTCCTGCAACTTTTTGCAAGTTAATACAATAGTATTATTTTAATCATAGGTGGTATTATCACACCCCCAAAAAAAAAAATCCAATTAAAGTAAAAATGAAAAATAGTGAGGGTATAACTAAGAATAGATGTTGGGTCTAATAGGTGGTCAATGACAAATAAAAGAATTACCATATGGGTTCCACAAGTTGAGTTTTTTTTACTAAACATTTATTTTAATTTGGACATATAATATGTATTAGGAAACTAATGTGTTTTTATTTAATTATTTGAGGTTAAGAACAAATAAAAACCAATTAGCTTGACTTCATATCTTACAAAACATTACATTTTTGGAGGAAGAATCCAATTAATATTAAAGTTCATGGATAAAAGGGATGCATATTTCGGAAAAGTAATAGGTTCCATAAATATATAACACTTAAATGAACGAACTAAACAAATCACCCACTTTCTCTTCAAGTATTTAAGGAATTGTGGGTGACATCTTAAGCTCATTATTCATTTTCATTCTTTTATGTTCATATCCTCCAAGTAAAACTAGTGTGTAGACTGGCATATAATGGGACCTAGGAAGCAATTGACACAAAAATGTTCCAATTGTGAAAATGTTGTGAGGAGAAAACTTATATGAACTTTGTGAATGATCCCACATAAAGACCAAGCCTTAACATGTGGGTGATCCTAGTGCAAGACATGCAAGTTACACCTCTTTGCGATTTGTGTCATGTTTTGTTCCATTTAATGTACCCTTGTGTTAGAAGAATGTTATTTCAAAAGTAACTTTCATACGTGTAAAATCATCTTAGGATTTAATCCCATTCTAAAAGGTTGATCATTCAATAATTGATCTCACACAATATGATTTGCGTGTTCTCATCACAACTTTAATAGGGAGCCTTCACAAGTTGCACATAAACAATGACAATTATAAAATAAAACTTCTAAATAATTAGAACATTGGGACATAGATTGATAATAATCTCAATATTGAAGAACCAACTTTAGATTGGAATGACATGTGGTAACACAAGCTTACTAAGGACATTATGCAATATTAGCTTCATTTATCATTATTTTTAGGATAAGGACCAATGTTGGTTATTTCCATGGTTATAGGGGATTCTTTGGTTTCAATTTTTAACATTTTTCAAGGGGTCAATTTTATTTTGATTTCAGTTTTTTAATAATAAATATGGGATGTGATTTCAATTTTGGTTTTTTAATTAAGGGGTGATTTTGATTATGATTTTTTTTTTAAATTTCGAATTAGGTTAGTTTCGGTTCCCAATTTCATAACTCATAGTTTTGGGTAACCTTCAATTGTGGTTCGAACATCCAAAATGGACTCTGCAAGATTTTTTTTAAAAATGAACTTTTATTCCAAGAATAAGAGGATGATTAACATGTTTTAAAAGCCTAAACCAATACCAACTAACCTAATTTGAAAACCTTAATTTATGCTAAATGTCTTGCAAGACCAAAAATTGGACTCCTTGAAAGAAAAAAAAGAAAAAAAAATTCAATTTTCTAATGAGTTCAATTTTTTATCTTTCCAATTTACAAGATTAAAAATTAGGCTCCTTGAACATAATAATTTTTAAAAAATAATAATAAATCCATTTTTTGCAAGTTCAAAATATGGATTTTTAAAAAAAAAGTCATTTAATTGGTTTTGTGAGTTCATAAGACCAAAAAAATTAACTCTTTAAAAAAAGATGAAACTTTTTTTAATTCATTTTTCTTTCAAGGAGTCCATTTCTTAGTCTTGCAAACTTGGATTTTTTACTCTTCCAAGTTTGCAAGACTAAAAAATGGATTCTTTGAAAGAAAGAAAAAAAAAATTCCATATTTTGGACTTGTAAAGATGGAGCATGAGTTAAAAGATGATGAAAAGGAGGAAAACTCATAAGAAGAAGAAGACCACCATCACCGGCACCACTACAACCATCTTCATAACAAAACCAAAAAAAAAACAAAAATCAATTAATGAGCAAAAATACCATGATCACACTTAATACACAACTTATCTTGCTTGCAACTTGATGCTTGCTTGAAGTTGATGCAAGGAATTCAAGAAAATCACACGAGAGCTTGAACAATGTGCTTGAGATTCATGAAAAAACAAAATAGAAAGAACAATGTGCTTGAAAAATGAAAACACTGAAAGGCGAAATGAAACACGAAAGGCCTAAAATGGAAGTAGAATTAGATTATTTTGAAAAGTCCAAGCAATGATGACTATAGGTGTTTCAAAAAGGTCCATTTTTCATTCCAATGGAAATAAATTTCATCTACAAATGTTAACCAACTCTCTTGAATAATTTGAAAAAGCCATCTAATGTCTAGATTTTAACACGCAAAACCCTTCCACTAATCACACCAACCAAATAAACCAATAGTAATGATATCCAACTATTTGAACAAATACACTATGTTATGGCAACATCAATAATGTTTAAGTGTTTTTTAACAAAACCCTAATCCTAGATCATGTTTTCTAGTGACCCCGACCTTTAATTGGAAAAATAAATATAAGGTGACTATTATCCAAATGTTGGATGAGATTTGCCTTGTCCACAAATTTTACAATCAAAACCTAATTCTAAAACAACATTTTTCTCATAAAGGTAACATAGTTCATGATGCCTAATATAAAAAAAATGCAAGTTAGTTTTTGATGGTAATAAAAAGAAGCCCATGATCCAATACTAATACCAACTAGAAAGAAAGATAGTTGAAAAGTCAATAATTCAATGTTAGTATTTATTCAAATTTAACCTTGGGGCCTTTTTTTGGTTCCACCTTAGACCTTGGTATTTTGGGTAGTTACTAGTTACTTTGATTGGGTTAAGTAGTGGCTAACTTAAAAGAAAAAGCATCCAATAGCATTGTATGGGTATTTTCTTTGGTTGGTCAAAATAATGATTGTTAATTATTGAATTTTTTGGGTGATATTTTATGCTTGCTAGATATATTGGTGAATGTTAATTATCAACATGCATAATGGCCAAATATGCACAAATCCATATTTAGATTTTGGCCATTGCCCATTTTTGGCACTATAGGTAACATGTAGATGTAGGGCATGTTGATACCCTTACACTATTACAAATCATGATTTATTTGAATGGAAAACTAGTCATTTTGACATTTGGTCAATTTGATCATTTAATCATATTGAACAAGTTGATTTGAACATGTGTAACTTGACTAATAGTTTTTTTGCCTAACCATAAAATGGTTTAGGTTTTTACTAGTGAAATTGGAAAAACATTTTAGTAAAAAAAAAAAAAATTATTAAAAAAATTCAATTTTAAATATAATAATATAATAAATATACAAATAATGAATACGTACCCACCCACCAACCATGGCCTTCTATATCCCTATCCACAACCCACCTAGATATTATACATTTACACACATGTACAAGGTATATATACAGATATCCAAACTTCACATAATATATATTGATAAGGGGGATTGAACCTTGGTATCTTTGGTTGCACACTAATGTTTTGACCATCAAATCATCACACCACTTTGTAAAACAATATGATGTCAAATGGATTTAACATGTTTTCTTGAATTTTTAAAAAAAAATTGTCAATGTATATAACAACATTTGAACTTTAATTTTTTTCATAAATAGGTACCTAACTAAGTAGATAGGTAGGTACACATGCCTACCTACATATGTTTTTAGATGTACATACCTACTTATGTAAAATATAGGTAGGTATGTAAGTAGATAAATAAGTAAGTAGGTAGGTAGATAATAGGTAGTTAAGTAGGTAAATAATATGTAAGTAGGTAGGTAAGTAAACAAGGCATCACAAACATGTTGGCCCTACTAATAGATAAAATGTTATACATCTATCTATTATGTCCACACTCTAAACACTAAATTTTTTTGTTCCAACCTAAATAATTTAAACACTTTCATAAAAAAAAATGGTTCACCTAATGCGAAACTGGTTTTAATAAGGTAAAACTTTTAAAGTTGGATCTAATGCAATAATCTTTGTCCATGTGGGGGAAGGCCCAATAAATAGGTAATTAGGTAGTTAAAATAGATCGAGAGATAAGTAGATAAATAATAGGTAGGTAGGACATATTTTGGTAAATAGGTAGGAAAGACATAGGTAGGTATATGTTAGGTAAGTAGGTAGCCTAAATAGGCATAATAAGTGAACTAGTTAACTAAATTAATATGGCCAATTTGACTAAACATGGCCATTTAATGTGGTGATTTGATTAAGCCATGGGCATCTTGATGGACAATTTTAAAATTTTATCCCTCTTAACTAGATGTATGACATAACACTTGGTCAAAATGGTCACTTTAATAAAAAAAAACCAACCAAAAGAACCATGTGTATTTCATGCCCCATGTTTTTAATTAAAATATACATCCTTTTGGTCAATGCGAACATTTTAGTCAAGCTGAACCTTTTAAAAACCCATGATTTGTAATAATGTTATGTTTATAGATATATGCATTAAATGAAAAAATCATTATGGATATCCAAATCCATTGTTAGTATTTTATGAATAAATCAAATATGTATAATTATATTATACATGTATTTTATATAGTGTTTAAGGGTCTAGATATGCACACATACATGCATATCCTAGTTTAGGGTTTAGGGTTTTGCTAATTTATCATTTTTCCTACGAAATTTATATCACATCAAAGCTTTTCCATTACTTTGTTGTTTTGTTATTTTGTTGTTGCTTTGCCGAAGAAGATTTCAATGCATTCAAACACTTGAACATTTAAATGCATAAGGATGTGAAGTTTCCTTAGGTTTTTGTTTCTTCTTTACAAGTTACATTCTACATTCCATTAGGGTTTAGGATCTCCAAGCTCTTTGTTGTATTAAAGCTTTGTTGAAAAGGATTTTTTACATGGTATTATTGTAAGTTACAATGTTGTTGCAATTCATCAAAACGAGTTTTATTGCAACTTGTGATGGCGTTTTGTTGTAACTCATCAAAGTAGGTTGTGTTGCAATTCATCAAAATAGGCTTGTCGTGGCTTGTCAAAGTGAGTTTTATTGCAATTTGTTGGAGTTTTGATGCAACTCATTGGAATAATGTTGCAACCCGTTTTGGAGTTTTAAGTGTTTTGTGAGGGGTGCTTAAGGTTTGTGAAAGTTGTGATTTTGTCAGAGTTTTGTTGCAACTTGTCAAAATTCTACTATAACTTATTTTGGAGCTTAAGGCGTTTTGTGAAAGGTGCTTGAGGTTCATGAGAATTGTAACTTTGGTGAAATTTGTTGTAAGTTCAAATGGTGTTGTAGGTCATTGGAACTTTAGTGGAACTCATTGGAGCTTTGAGTGTTTTGTGAACAATAAAACAAAGTTTGTGAAATTTGTGACTTTGGTGAAAATGTCTAAGTTGTTTTGCTACATTTTGGAACAATGTTTTTAAGTTGTTGGAGTTTTATTGTTGTTTGTCAATGGCTTAAGCATTTTGTGAAAGTTAAGAAAAATTGGTGAAAGGTGTGTGTTTGATGAAAGTTTGAACTTGTTTTGTTGCAAGTCAAAGTGTTATTTCAAGTCATCAAAACTTTAGTGTAATTCATTGAAGCTTTCATTAGAAGAAAACTATCATTTTGCAACTATCATATGCAATTAATTTTCAGTTGCATGTGACACATGTAACTGCAAGACCTCATAGTTGCATAAAACAAGTTGCACACAATTGGTAGTTGCATACAACATTATGTATGTGGACAATGTATATGGTATGAATTTATACTTTATATATTTATATTATTTTACAAGGTTGCCCATGGTGACACATGAAATTTAAACATTATTTCAATATCCATCATTATTAATAAATTAATAATATCTCTGCCATCTAATAAAATGTGAATCAAATTTTGACATGTGTCCATTTGTGAAGGCGAATTATGTGGTGACACATGGCAATTCTAAAAAGCCCATTAATGATCTTTTTTAAAAAAATTAAGTAAGTAGGTAGGCCACAAGTAAGTAGGTAGGTCATAGGTAGGTTATAGGTACATAGGATGATAGGGTTAGGTTAGGTATGTAGGTTTAAAATAATCCAATTTTGTGTTTGGGATTAGTTTTTAGGGTTGAGCCTTTTCGTTGGCCCATCCCAAATGGCATTTGGTATTTGGTTTGTGAACAAAACAAATGCATTTACTCACATAATATGCACATTTGGAATCCAGGCAAAAAAATATGGAATAAAAAATTTGGTTACAAATGCAACCAAAGTAGTTGTAATCTACATGCAAATACTACATGTTACCTATGTTATATTAACCTAGTTTACCTACTGGCCAAATTAATTATATTATAAGTAATAAAAATTAATAAATAATAATATAATGTAATGATAATATGATTAACTAGTTAATAAATATTAAATTCACTAATTATAATTATAATAACATTTTAATAGTTATGATTACCTATAATAATTAATGATAAATAATATTATATTATTGTTACTTACTTTAAATTAATAACTAACTTAAGTTAGTTACTAGCTTAAGTTAAGTTACTTATAAGCAAATTAATGTAGCCTATATACATAAATATATTACCATAATCAATATTATAGTTAAAATTAAAATTACAGATATTGAAGAATGAAAAAATAATTTATTTATTTCTAATATTTATAAATAATGAATAATACTATACCATAATAACATAACCTTAGTTAACTAATGGAACCTCCTAGCCATAGGTATATTAATATAACTAATAAAAAAAGAATGAAAATAATATTTATTCAATAATAATAATAACGAGAATAATAACAATAATATTTTTTTACATTCACTACTAATATTAATTTCAATCATTACTAATAGTTAATAATATTGTAATATCATTACATAGCTTAAGTTAAGGTATTTGTAGGTTAGCATGTGTAACCTATTAGAAATAGGTATACTATCATAATTAATAAAATTATAGTAAAATAATATTTCTTGAATAATAAAAATGATGTTACTATTTTAGAAATACAAATAATAATAACTATAATAATATAACTTGAATAATAATAGTCAAGTCATTAGTAAATAATAATATTAGTCATTAAAAGTATAATTATTAATCATTATATATGATTAGCTATAATGATTAATAATATAATAATATATATTTTTAGTTACCCTAATTTTGGTTCAATTAACTATGGTTAAATTAATTATAATAAAATTATCCATGGTTAAGGTTAAATCTACTAATTGGTTTAGCCATGTTTAATTTAGTCATGTTAATTTAACCAACATTAGTTTAACCATAATTAATTTAAATATGGTTAGTTTAACCAAAGTTAAATTTAGTTTCATAGTTATTTTTTTTCATAATTAGTTTAGTTTAAATTAATTTAGCTTCATAGTTATTTTTTCCATGATTAATTTAACCAAAATTATTTTAGCATCATAATTAATTTTTCCATGGTTAATTTAACCAAAATTAGTTTAATTTCATATTTAGTTTTGCTATAATTAGTTTAGCCTCATGGTTTGGTTTGTCATGGTTAATTTAGCCAAATTTTTGTTTCATAGTTAGTTTAGCCATAGCTGGTTTGACCAAAGTTAGTTTAACTTCTTTGTTAATTTTGCTATGGTTAGTTTAACCAAAGTTAATTTAGCTTCATAATTAATCTTTTTGTGGTTAGTTTACCCAAAGTTAGTTTAACTTTATAATTAGTTTTCCATGGTTAATATAATCTCGTAATTAGTTTAACCAAAATTAATTTAGACTAAATTAGTTTAGTCATGTTCAATTTAACCAAAGTTAGTTTAACCTTGTAGTTAATTTTGACATGGTTAGTTTAACCTCATAGTTAACTTTGCCATGGTTAGTTTAACCTCATAGTTAATTTTGCCAAGTTTAGTTTAGCCAAAATTAATTTAGCCCAAATTAATATAAATATAGTTAGTTTAATCTCATAGTTAGTTTTGTTATGGTTTGTTTAACCTTGATTAATGTGAGTGTACCTTATGTTTAACTAATGTTTTAATTTAGGTAGCATTAGTTAGCATGGGTTTAACCTTAGTACTAAAACTACAAAACTACTATACATAGCTTAGATAGATAGTGTATTAACATAGGTATGTACTAGCTTAGGTCATGATTTTTATAACATGTGTCCATTTTATACACCATTAGTTGCATGTCAGTTGCACACAAAATTGTATGGCCAAAAAATTATACAATACCAATTTTGTAGTTGCACACATAACCAATGTAATTGCAAATGACACCTAGTTGCACACAATTGTGTAATGACTAGTTCCAAATGACATGATTTCTACTAGTGAAATTTGTTACTAATTGTTGGAGTTTTGAACATTTTTTGAAAGGCAAGAGGTTTGTGAAAGGTGTGTGTTTGGTGAAAGTGTTTGAGAAAGATTTGAGTTTAGTGAGAGGTTTGAGTTTTTTTGTTGTAGGTTAGGGTGCTATTGCAACTTGTTAGAGTTTTATTGTAGTTTGTTAAAGCTTTGTTGTTGGTCATTTTATTATTAGTCATTGTTATTCAAGCTTCAAAAACTTGGCATTTTGAGTCATGGCTATTAGAGATGAAATGTTTGTTGAAAACATAGTTGCGGTTGATGGAGCATTTGAATGTGAAGATGTGCCCACAAATAATTTTAACATAGAGAATGTGCATCTAGAACATAGTAGCTTGTTGGAAAATGTGGTTTGTGACTTGTAATTTTACAAGTTTAAGTTGTACTTTGGAAACCACACAACCAAATTTCAATTTGTTGGGGTTTCTTTGTTGTGAATCATGATTTGCTTATGGATATTGAAAATATGCAAATGTTATGATGTATTAATTATAGATCGAAGAAAATAATAGATAATGTTCTAGCCCATAGTTTTGTTTTGAGGAGAAGGTTGATTAAATGTAACAAAATTAATGGGATTACTTCCATGAATACTCATATTGATTTTGCACATCTTAAGTTGTTTGGTCAAAGAAAAGTCCAATTTGGAAGAAGAAAATAGTAATGGTTGATATAATCATTCACAATAGGATGGAAAGAAAAGGGGTGGGCCATCAAATTTTATAATCACCACATATTTTGGGTTCACAAACCTTTACAAAAAACATGATGAGGCAAAATAGATGTTTTTCAAGGATATGGTGTACATCGACAAAGGTTATAAGACAATTTCCATAACAAAAAAATTTGGTTGATAAGGTTAATTTTACACCAATGTCCTTGAGTTTCCTTTCCTTCTTGGATTATTCTTGTGGGTGAAGTGTTTTTTGTAATGGTTAAGAAAACCATGGACTTGTATGTATTCCCAAACCTTGCATTCCATTCACTATTTTTGCAAGTTTTGATCTTTGGATGTTTAAAGGTGATCTAGACACATTTTCCCTTGTGATAAACTTCTTAAATGAATCTTGGAACCCTATGCATGTTATTGTGGGCTTATTTGAAGTGAATGAAATAAATGGATAGAATATGGCTATTCAACTTGAATGGTTGTTTTCAAAGTTTGGGTTGATGCATTGTGAGATTGCATTTGTGAAAGATAATGGTGACAATTTGACAACCATGACATTTGCATTATGCTCCATTGTTGATAATGAGCCTTTGAAGCCTATGAAGGTATGTGTTTTGGTCATGTGATATGTCTAAGGCATGTTAGTATGCTACTAATGATGAATTTTTTCTAAAGGTTTAACATAGGTGAATGTGAAAGGTGTAGAAATGTTTTTATAAAAAATAATTACATGGACAAAGAAATTTGGGAAAGGGAAGCAAGAATGGGAGAAGGCTTGCATTGAAAGTGGGATGTAATTTCAAGAATTTAAAACACTTATCAAAACCATATGTGCATTTAAAGTCATCATGTTTGAGGATACCTTGGAATTTGAACAAATCATCATCACTTGTTATGGAAGGTAAAAGACTATCATTTTACAACAAAGAGCTCAAAGACCCAAGTGTGAGCTATTACAAAAATAATCATATCATGTGAACTATGAACCAATCCCACAATCATTGGCTACTATTTGATGCTTTAATTACTACCATTATCCTAACTGTCAAGTTTTAAACTAAAATGGCTAAAATGGTGCAACTTTCAAATGAGACATAAGTTTTGGACCAATTTGAGTACAAATTCCTTTTCTTATGAATAAACATGTAAGAAGAAATTGTGAAGATTTTGAAACATTTTCTTTAGTTTTTAAGAGTTTTTAATTCAAACCATGTTCATAATATGATTACCATAATGTTGCATCCTTGTTTCAAATCATTACAAGTTGTGGAAAATTTTGGTGGGATGTGCATATCAATCTAGCTTGTTTCTAAGCATGATTTGAAAGTTATGATTCCCCTTTTCATGACATGTTTTCAAGCCCTAAACCCTACTATTGAAGCATGCACTTTTACTAATGCACATGGTGATGAATTTGAAAATGAAAGTAACATTAGGTTGGAACTTCCCTTGAGGAGTTTTTATGAGCAATTGTCATTGTGAGTGTTTGCACATTACAGTGACCTTATATGGATGTCACAATGGTAGTTTTTCTTGTATTCTCTAGATACAAGAAAATAAATAAAATAAAATTCATTGAAATAATAGAAAAAGGGATTCATTTATCTAAAGCTATCATAATCAACCTTCCAATAATGAAAAAATCAAATCAAAATTATGGATAGCCAATAAGTAATGGACTTTTGAATTTACCACATTTTTTGCCACACCTACAAAACTCATGGATATGGACTTTTATCTTATAATGTATTAATCTTATATGTTTGAAACTTTGGGGTATTGGATGAATCATGTTTAAGAAACTAAAGATTCATTCAATGAATGGAATGTGATTTTAATATATTATGTTATGAACTTTTTTTAATCTCAAAAATTATAATTATTAAAAAAAAACCTTTTAAACATTTAAAAATAATTATTAAATTTTTAAAATATTTTTGATATGTTTTATAGCATCATGATTTGAAATTGAAAATAGAAAAAAATGTTACTTTCAATGTCATCTAAATATTCATATTTTAAACTAGTTTTCAACTACATTACAAAATAACTTTGAAAAAAGATTCCAATCTGCCAAAATTGTGACACCTTTGTGTGCTTTTGCCCTTGTAGAGTTATTTTTGTTCAAGAGGTTATCCATACTCCTAGTTGCATGTGAAAATCCTTTTGTTTGGTGGCATAATCATGAAGGGCAATTTTCAAATGTGCCATTTATGACCAAATATATTCTTGGCATTCCAAGGTCATAGATTGAAATATAAAGCTTGTTTAGTCTTGCTAGGATAATGACATTTTTGTGGTGATGCCACTTACAAATGAAAAACTAAAACCAAATTATCACATTTGTTAAAAATTGGCTTAATGATTTGCACATTAATCATATGCCGAATAAGAACATTAAACATTACTTATCGTATGTTGAATAAGAACACGAAAGATTACTTGAAAGTTAGAGGTTCTTTTGTTGATGATAATTACAAGTTGATTGAAGAAACAAAATATTTTGAGGATTTGAATGTAGATGGTGATTATCGTTGCACATGTATTCAACTTTTTCAAAACTCTTTTTTGAAATTTTTTTTAACAACAAATGAATCTTTTGTTGCTATTTTGTTATCATTAACATTTCCAAGTTTTTGCAACAAGTTTTCTCAAAAGGGCTTCAAAGGAGTTTATTTACAAGAGTTGAATATGGGATGATGACCTATTGGAGAGACAACATTTTTCTATGGGAGGATTGAGATGGGGTTGGTAGCTTGTATTGCAATGGGCAAAGTTCTTTTGAGAATTGGGGTTCAATTCCCCTACAAGCTCCTAGTTCCAAGTTTGTACAATTTTTAGAATTTTAGAATGCTCTTGTGTGAAAATAAAATAAAATTGTGATCATTTAAATTTGGAATATACATAACTTTTGTACGTATCCATAATTAATTTGAATTTAAATATTGAAAAACTCATATCCATTGAAAGAAAAAAATTGAACTTGAATCCATATTCGTATTGACAAATAAATTGTTGGAATTTTTTGATGCATACAAAATATGCTTTATTGGTATCTTACACTTAACCCTAGAATGCGATCTCTGACCAACACAAGTAATAATTGTCGATTATGTAAAGATAAGTTATCAGATAACCAAGTGATAATGGCTAGTTATCCTGCCAATCATTAACTGGTTATATGGTTTTAAAAACTAAAAACTAAAAATTTTAGTTCATTTTTCTTGTTTTTAAAAAATATTATAAACATGTTGAGCATTTCAGGATTGATAACCAGGTCATCCAGGCAGGTAATTAAAATTTGAAAATTGAATACCTACCAGGCAGTTAGGTCATTAATTAATTATAAAAAAATCAAATAACCGTCTGGTAGGTTATATTACTCAAGTTGACAATTGAGTCAAGAACTCAATAACTGGCCAACACTGGAAAGAACTTCCAAGTTCGTGTTTTTGCTGAGTAAGCATCGAATTCAAACGGAGACTGATTTTCAAAACAAGAACCATCCAGGAAAAAAAAAGTAGAACCAGAATCAGAACATTCTAATTGACATTTATAAATCTGAAACCGAAAGCAGCTACACTGAGACAAAAATTCCAATTTGCTTTTCAGAACCCAAACGAGAGCAACAAGGCATCACAAAAACACGTTGGCCCTGCCAAATAGATAAAGATGTTAACACATCGTGTCTACACTCTGAACACCAAAAAATTCCGTCCTGATCTAAACAGTCTAAACACTTTCACCAAAAAAACCAGTTTTCTCCTAATGTGAAACCAGTTCTAATAAGGTAAAACTTCCAAAAGTTGGATCCAATGCCATAGTCCAGGGCCCAATAAAATAAATAAATAAAGGAAGGAAGGAAAAACACTGGGCCAAGGGAATTAGAGAAGAAAAAAAGAAAGGACAGAAATCCAGAAAAAAATCACACCCTAAAGTGCAGAACACACAATGGGGTTCATCATACAAGTGAAGACCCTGATATTGAGGAGGCTGAGTGTGCCACTCAAGTAGGTTATCAATAGTAGTTGGTTCCAAGTTTGGCTATGTCTCTTACCACCCATTTCCCAGAAAGAAGACATGGGCAAAGGACAAATTACCGGCACAACTTTGGATGGTAGATTTAGGTACCTACAAAACACTGAGAAAAAACAATGCAAAAGTGATGGAATATAAAAGAAGATGGCCAAAAACTGATTACTCTTATTACCTTGGTAGCTTTGACACTAATTATATTATTTTCAGAAATGTTGAAATTTTCAAACAAAATAAAAAATTCAAATAGAGAATTTGCGAAGGAAAATATATGGTACTTTGAAGAATATTTTACTTGTTGAAATGAAAATTTTAAAATTCATTAATTATTCAAAAAAAATTCAAATAGAGAATTTGCAAAGGAAAAATATGGTATTTTGAAGAATATTTTATTTCTTGAAATGAAAATTTTTAAATTATTCTACAAACATGTGTCAATGCTGTGAAAATGCTTCGGTATCGTACCAAGCGTGGAAGAAAAAACAAAGATGCTAAGTATGCCAAGTCTCTGGAGTGATTGATGGTGAGTCTGTTGCTTATTGTTAGTTTAAGTATCACGGGGAATTTATGGGGTCAATCCGTACAAGATTATATATCATACTGCTTAGATAAATGAATAAGCTTCGTTCATGAAATTCACGACAAAACACATGAGATGTTGAAGTCTGAGTGATGTCAGGAATTCCAAGTGATCATCAGGGACAACTGTTTTCCTTTAATGAAATAACTTGCATGACTTGCACGCACCCACCGTTGAGAGACGAGATTGTTGCCACGGTTTTGACGGTAGTCAAAAGCTTCCCCCAAGTCACACCACGTGAGGTCACATGGATGGATCCCACGCAATGAGATGCAAAACATGTGCGAATTTAAGCTTGTGGCAAGAGACAAAATTCACCTATTATTGTTCAACAAGCAAGAAACATGTGCTAACTTTTCTTAGCTTAGGATAACTGGCATGGACTCTTTCATGTCAATTTCTCAAATCTCATCACATGTCGGGCACCTTTTGAGAATCCAAGCAAAACATCTTCTCAAGATCCTCCGCGCAAAGGAACCAACCCACCTACTACCCCAACCATACACAAGAAACTTCCTCCTTCCCTTATGACTTTCATGTTTTTTTTTTGTTTCCTGACTTCATGAACTAGAAACAAACAAAAAAAAAAGAAAAAAAAAGATGAATGCAATGCAAAATTCTAATGTTCATCACTTCGCAGGTCTGCACTCAATGTTCCTTGAAGGTTATGGTTGTTTCTACCTTGAAAAGTGGACACTTAGGGGTTAAGTTGAGAAATTTTTAATTGGGATTTGGATCATGGTTTAGTTTAAAGATGGGATTTATCTATCAAGGAAGGTAGTTAGTTAGTTTGTTTGTTTGTCATGTTGAGATCTCCATCGCACCTCTTTTTGCGCTCTTGGTCCCAAACCATGGCATCTCTTGCCATGCTCTCAGTATCATTGAAAAGCACTCAATAAGTAAGGGTGCATCGAGTTGCTTTCATAATGTTTCAACTTCTGGTGAAGAAGTTATTGAATATTAAACAAAATTTTCATGAAAAAATTCATTTCAATTACAACTAAAAATTATAGGGGAGTTTGGGTGTACTTTTGGTATTGTTGGAAAGCCCTTAACAAGTAAGATTTAACGAATATGATTTATAAGTTTTTAGACCTAAAGTGGGTGAGATATTGAATTTTGAGTAATTTTTTTCATTGAAAATTCAATTAAATTGCAAAAATGATTTGAGAAGGAAAAAAATAATTGGGTAACAAGTTCACACGTGGGGCAAAGGCACAGACTACACTAGTATTAATATTGTTTAGAAATAGCCCCAGAAATGTTATGGGTTTTTCCCATTGTTGCTTGTGCTGGTTCACCCAAGACCAAACTGATCATGGAATTGTCAGTGCCATTTTCTTTTCCTTAAATGAGCCCATGTCCCCAGCCCAAGAATTATGCTTTGTCACTTAATCAGGCTTAAGTGTCAATCCAGGCAAATATAGAAGAATGCACATGCAATTGACCATGGCACATCCTAAAATTGCACAAACATTCTTCCAAGGATAAATTTAGTGCAACACACATGACTTCCCCATAAATATCCAAAGCACTCCACAAACAGAATGCTTGTTTAGGTAACCTACAAAAAAATTCTATTCTTCAACGTGTTGCCAACCCATTTTTGGCCAAGTAAATAACACACCTCTCAACAACATTCCTTTCCAAACCCAGCTCCCATTCCTAGTGCATGCAGACTTGTTTACAAGCAGTTGATAGTTGAGTTACAGTCTCCGATATCAATCAAGCAATCCTTAACAACTCTTCTTGGACATTTCATGTATGACTTGTATCAATTCAACTTCTACTTAAGTCCTCTCATTCTCTACTGCCATATCGCTCTTCAGTTTGGAGCCTTTTCTTATCAATAAAAGTCTCTGCCGATACATCATCTGCTTCACATTATTACACGCTTTACCGCTAGAACTAAAGCCCTATTCACACACCTCTCGGGTTCTTTGCCATTTGACCCAAATTCGGGGTTCTTGTCGGAAACCAAGTCAACTTGTAGAGTCTCAAGGAATTTGTCAATCGTCATCACTTGTCTGTGTAGGGTAGGATCATACGCGCCAACACTGCTTGTTAGTGTTAGGTGTTTAGGAGTGTTGGGTGGTTCATGACTTTTATAAAGAAGCTCCCAGTTGTACAAAGTAAACTAGAATGGTTCAAGATTCGGGTTAGAACCAGTTCTTCAAAACCTGGTCTGTTCTTAAAAAAAACCAGGATCCTGCCTTCTTAAAGGCTTGAAAACAAATCCTTGTTCCAGTTCTAAAAAATCATACCTGGTTCTGGTCCAATTTCAGGATCAAAACCAGCAACAAACTGCCCATTAGCCCTGGGTGCTAGTCCTTTTTCTCTTGTGAAAAAATCCAGGATCTGGTTTCACTTCTTAAAAAACCAGGATCCTGGTTCCCATTTGGTTTTGGTTCTGTGAAAAAAACCAAAACCTCACTTCTAGTTGTAAACCAGTTCCAAATATCAGACCAGATTTTGGTTCAGTTTTTACCAACTGGAATTAATTGAAACCTGGGGTTCTAACTTCTAACCCTCCAAACTGGGTGCCAACCCAACACTGGTTTTTTAGTGTCTTTCCAGGACATATAGGTTTCCCCCCATGCAAAGGTTCCCATTGTTTTCAACATGAATTAACTAGGGGAAGTATCTATCTATCTATCTGTTCACACATCCATCCATCCTAGCATTTTGAATCTAGATTTTGAGTCTAATGGTGAAACTGGGCTCCACTTGTACCTAGAAGCACAGGGAAGTGGCCTTCAAGGCATCTTGCTTGGCAGTGCAAAGTGCCTTCAAACCATCTTCTTCACTGGCAGTAATAAAATGGCTTGTACACAGTACTTTCAGTTTGAACAGTGTGAAACTGAGTTTGGACTGGTAAATGTGCCACATGATTTATGGGACAGTACAATAAAATGACTTGTTTTGATTGGTCAGCTATAATGAGTAGCCTAAGTTGTCATTCACTTTCTAGTGTCCAATTTTTCATGTTTATAGTGTGACCCTGTATTGATGAACACATTTGATAATATTGCATGAATTTTAACAGGACAAATAGTACACCCATCTTTTTAACCAAAGTCTGAAATCCAATTGAAATCTGATTTTATTGAATTTTCCAATGATTCAAAAATTCAGCATCATCGCCACCTTAGAGGGTTTTCTAGAACTTATGAAATCGTCTTCATGCAACCTTACTTGTCAAGGGCTTTCCACCACTACCAAAAGTACACCGCAATTTTCATGTAATTTTTAATTTTGATTCCTTATTGAACATTAATTGCAAAAAAAAAATTGGAATTTCAATAACTCTTATATTAGGTCTAAACATTACGAAACTACCTTCATGAACCCTACTCATCGAGGGCTTTCC
>Ga0209611_10003272_pt1 | contig 28179 bp, 21 predicted proteins | sample S1TSphgellanicum_3_FD_187693 | JGI IMG/M metagenome (GOLD analysis project Ga0209611, IMG submission 187693) | Host-associated microbial communities from peat moss isolated from Minnesota, USA - S1T2_Fc - Sphagnum magellanicum MG (SPAdes) (version 2) | ecosystem: Host-associated > Plants > Peat...
CCCTACTAGACCCCCAGCCCCGTGCTTCACCGGGCTCTCCCTTGCCCCATCCCCCAAAACACTCCACAGGAACAGGCAGTGACTGAAAGAATCTTGCAGGCACTGCCCAATTTTTGTCCACACAGACAGACGGACAGACACCATGTTTGCTTTTATATGTAAGATGACAGCTGTAGACGCTGCCAACCTGGAGAGGGGTATGATTATCAAATTGCAGGAGATTGAGCATGATCCAAGCTTGAAGTTCTTTCTAAGTGAACATGTTGAAAAACAGTTAGCTCAATCACTGCAAGTTTTTCCTTCATGGCCCTTGGTGGCCCGAAAAGTTAGACCTATTATGCTTCAGTACATAAGTCTTTGCATAGCAGGGCAGGGCTGGAGGATGGCAATGAAAAGGTTACTTGAATAACCCTGTGGATGGAGGCTATTGGTATATCTACTTTCTATAACCACTGGCCAGACCTTTTACATGCACATATCAATTTTGACAATATCCTTGTCACTTGGATACAACCCATCATGCATCCACCCAATAATTTTGAAGTTCTTTTGCAAATTCATGGTAAACTTTGTGTTAGTTTTAACGTGCGGAATGATGGTAAAGAACACCACTGGGTCATGCTGGGGAATGGTGGGGCTGGTCCAGCAGGAGTCTTGCCTCACATCTGAGGTTTACTCATGCCATGTATAACACATTTAGACAACAATTCAAATGCAGGTTTCAACCCCCCATTGCTTGGAATTGTTGCAAAATAATCCTATTATTTGCTTGAGCTGTGTCATACAATTTGTTCTGAAGTTTTCTGAGGTTGAGATGAGATTACCAACTGCAAAACACTGCACTTATAGATGAAATTGGTTGTATCAGACGGTGTTGCCTACATCTGCTGAAGGATGTAGATGGCCATCCCAGGCCCAGGAAAACCATGGGTATGGGAACTCCTTATACTAAAAAAATTGCTAGACTTGCAGTTACAATAAGTAATTCCAAGTAATTGCAAGAAGAGTAAATTGTAAAATTCAAAAGTCAAATCTCCAATTTTGGCAATTGACAATAGAGAAATGTTTCCAAATGTTTGTAAAGCTGATACAAGGAACCTACTGTCCAACTGTAGGATGCCAAGATACAAAACTTTGAAATGAATGCCCATTAAGAATAAGAGCGTATATGATGGGTGTCAATCTGCAGGTGACCCAATGGTTGGATTCAGATTAATAAACAAGGAGACTAACCATAGAATCCAAAAAACACATTGAAGGGAAACTTCACTTTTTGGATGATCAGACATTGTGTGTTGTACTCACCATGGACAAGCATGTTTGAAAAGCCTGAGTGAACCTATTGACCCTCATGCTGCACAAAACTCTCAAGTTCTTTGGTTGCAGGGATTTGTGCTATCTTACTCTATAATGTGGCTTATTGAACATGGGGCCCCATAAACCTCATCAACACCCCCGTATTTTCAAGCTGTCAATCTTGAACTAAAGCTTTGAAGACAACATTTGAACACTTTGAAGCACAAACCAGTTTTTGGTTTAGACCAAAAACCGAGGCCTCCATGATGATGTCCAATCTAGCAATCCACGAGAGCGTTCCTTGACCTCCACATGCTCATTGTGTGATGCCATTTTGATTTCATGAATATTCACATTGTTATTTTGTTGTCTCAACACGTGGACTTCAGCAGTGCTTCCAACTAATGGCGGGCCCCCTCCTCGCCCAAAGTATTTCCGATGTTGCTTAACCACCGCTACAGGATCCACAATCAGCAAATTCTTTGTCCTTGAAGGCATTTCAATCTCCCACCAAGCAGTCCTTAGTGCACGATCAATCTTCCCAGGTACTCGCCTAGTTTCCCCAATTCATTCCAAAACAAACTCCACTAGAGCAATTTGTGAAGGGGTACTATTGCAAACACATTTTCTCACCAACTTTGCTCTGTGCGTATAGGGTCTACAAAACCAGCGGTCACCATCACCCTTCCTGACATATGCTATCTTATTAGCATCCATGAAATCGCCATTTAGATGTATGCAAGGGCGATCTACAGAATGTTGAGGGGGTAGATCTAAGCAGATGGCTTTGTCTTCTAAATAGTGGTTACATGGATAATTGTGCTCACAGTCCAGTGCAATGGTGATAATTTCCCCAATGTGGATGCCAGCAATTAACTCTGTCAATTGAATCGCCACCCCTGAACGATTGATAATTTTCAGTTTCTTCATCTCTTCCTGCACTTGACCTTCACTACAAAACAGCAAACCAACTGTCAGCAAACTTATAACATTCTGAAACTCCCCCAAAAGATTGTCTGAAGGTTCTCTATGTAGACTCCTACAGATGGTCCAACAATAAGACCACTTGACATGGCTCAAAAGTTGTTGTTCACACATCAATAACATGGAATTTTCTTGTCGCATAAGAGATAAATGTCTGTGCATGAACTTGCAGTCCTTGACCAGCATAAGCTCCATGCAAAGAGGTCTTAAATCTTGGATCAAAGAGGATAAGTGTAAGTTCAAAGGTGCACACCACTGCAGAGGGGGGGGTGGGTGATTGCCTTTGATACATTCAAACAAGCTGGCAATCATTCTTGTCATCAAACACCAGCTTTTATCAATAACAGAGGTTGTCCCTAAGAAAAGACTATAACAACCACCCACAGGTCATAACCACCAGTTTCAGACAGTACAATTCAGTAGTTATTGTGTTTAACAGCTTCATAGGGATAATACAAAGGAATGTGATACATCACTGCTCCTTGTGGCCTTCCTAGGTCCCAAACTCACTGGAAAGCAGACAACTGTATGAGAGATCATTCACCCAGCAAAGGATTTCACTGGTTGAGTTCTCACAAACACCCTTGTTACCTTTCATAATTTTCTGTGTTCTTGAAATTGCTGTCCTGATTTGTCTGGTGTCATGCCATATGGCTGGTTTCGGGTGGCAATGAGCCATCAGTGGCTGACAGGATTGCCATAACTTCCCTCTGATTCAACCCCATTCTTTGCACCAACATTCCACCTTCTTATCATGCAGATGTTGCAGTATGCTTCAGAACAACATTGACTTGAGCTTTGTCAATTACAGGAGCTATGTAAGTCATCAATGACATTTGGAAGTTGATGCATTCACAGGTGGCAACCAAGGTGAGGCAGCAAAATTGGCTGTGGAGAAAGATGGATTGGATCTAGATTGACAGTAGTGAGTTCATTCCGACATAGATCAGAAGCCGTTTTGATCAAAAACCCTTTCTTGTACTTCAAAGACTATGAAGTAGTTCTCTTGCAGAAGTTCTGTACCTGCGTGACTGAAAAATTCACTGTTTGTTGAAGAATCTGAAGAACCTGAATGTTGGCTCTTGACCATGTGCAGCATGGTTTCCATTTGGAGTTCAGTCCATGTCCAAGAGAAGTCTGCTTTGATTGATGTAAATTCTAAATTTTTGCCTGAAGCTCTCTGCTGCTTTTCTCTATTGGCAGCTAGTACTCTTCACCCTTTGTTCAACCGTGGTAGGCCTCTCTTGTTTCAAGAACTATGCCTGGAGAGCTTGCTTGTCTTGTGACAAAAACACTGGTAATAATCATTGCCTTGCTCTGTATTTGCAGATTTGTTTCTAGTTTTGGTTGAATGCCGTGTATCTCCAGTTTCATGTTCTGTACATAAGAGGACAATGGTGTATGAGATTCTGCACTTGCAATGGGTTGAAGAGTTGTGCCCCAGGGATAACACCACACACCTTCATCACATGGGTGTCATGGAAGCAAGTGATTAGTCTTCAGGAAGTCCGTGGATGGAATCAAGATACAGAGGCAAAGAGTTGTCCAAGATGCTCAGCTGCAAGCATTTGGTGATCTTCCAGACAATAAGTCTGAGCAATGAACCTTTAGAGTGAGTGCTATCTTAGTCATCAAGCTCGGTTGCCAAAGATTGCCTGTCATGTTTGCTGCCACCATTGGCAGATTGTTGTCATCTTCATGTGTTGATGATCCTTGTTGCCTGTAGTAGTCTGAACAGTTTACCCTCCAAATGTGGGCCATGTAGTCTTTCCAATCGAAGGGACTGAATTTGGCAGGATGCTTTGCTTCTGCAACAGTTATTGCTTCCTCATCAACTGGCATGCAGAACCATCAAGAGATGAGACTCACTGCTGTTGGCAACAATGCAATGCATTACAATTGCAAACCTTTCATTACTATTCATCTGCAGTACCAGATTGATCACAAAAATCATTAGTGTGTTTGAAATGTGTGCAGGATATGAGTGAGAGAGAGAGAGAGAGAGAGAGGAATGCTTCTGCATCAAGAATTTTGTTGGAAACAAAACAGTAGTGGAGAAACAAGCTAGAAAGAAAGCCACCTGCCTTGTTGGGAGATGCAAGTTCTCACACCAAATCAACAGTGTGTTCAACAAAGAGAAGGAAGAGAAGGATGAGAGATAGAGGAGGACCAACCATCATTGCTCAACCTGAAGTTATTTCTATTCATGACCTGATGACCTTGCAATCATCATTCACATCAATATGTTCTACAACCTTCTATGCAATAAATTCTGCACTACCGAACATGGATTTTTTATTGGTCCCTTATGTGGATTCCTCCAAAGCAATGGATTGTTAAAACCTCATATTCAATGTGATCCAAGTTCTCACTTTTTATTATAAGCACGATTGGTTATTAGCCTAGTAGAACCTGTTCCACCTCAAAATTGTGCTCACCACTGTTCTGTCAAGTCATAACAACTTCTACCAGTTCATGTTTCAGAACATGACTAGTGTTCCCCATCTTTGATCCACATACAGCCATTGTTTGCTGTAGTTGACTCACACCACCAGTGGTATTGGCAAAATCAAAAGTGGAACAGGGAAATGGCCACCTGTCCCACCTATGAAAAAACCTATAACCAGTTACATTCTTCATTCCAAGTCATAAGGTGTTGTGCACATAACACCCCATGGAATTAGGTGTAATGTTATCACCAATGCTTATAATAACTATCACAACTCTTGTTCATCAGCATCCATCAACCCTAATTGGCCTATCAAATTCACCCTTGTTTTGATACTAACAATTTCAAGACATCTTTCAACATGCGAATAAAATACCATTTGCCCAATCAAATGTTAATTATGTAGATACTAGATGTGGCCTTCTTTGACATGTGCATATCATCAGGAATCTGTTTCTAATGAAGTTACTGAACTCAACATGCATTTATAAATCCACTTTGCACAAATGCTCCCTGCATATTCTTTTGCTCTTAATTTTTGAGCATTTGGGGCACCCAGAAATCAAACCCACATCCTTGACCCTAGACATTTTCCTTCTCTGATTTCTGTAACAACATTATTTAGCTTAGAGAGAGAGAGAAGAGAGAGAGATAGACCCAGTGTCAGTTTGGACAGAGCAACTCAAAGAGACATTCCAAGATCTTAAAAGAATGGCACATTCAACAATGTTGTGCTGCTATTCTCCCAGTGTAATAAAAGAACATACATTATCATCCTCCTCATAACTGCATGTGGATGTTTCCAACTCCACGGTCTCCAAGGACAGCATGCTACCCACTTCAGTCACCTTCTCTCTAACAGATTCACCATCTTGCAAAACTCGAAAATTTGAATGGTACCTGTCTTTGGAGAAGATTCACAGAATGATAGCAATCCTTAAGTTTAATTTCACACCAGATCTCCAATAACCATCCCAAGATAGACCAAGGTCTAGTTGGGATTTGAACTCCCAACCTGCTGGTTTAGCATCTCACAAAGGCATACCCATTCTCAAGCCATCCATTTGTTGTTGAATAGATTCACCATGAAACATGACCCAAGCATCAGCAACTTCTGAAGTTTAGATTCTTAAAAAGACCTTGTCGGCTTTCCTACATACACTCCCAGAGATGACCCAACATTTAGAGCAGTTGACATGACAGTGGTGGTTTATTTCAACATCAATACCACCAAATTTCACTCGTTGTCTTAAGAGAAAAAGTCTTTGAATGACCTTGTAGTCCTCAACCAGTGAAAACTCAATGCATGAAGGAGGTCTTTAACTTGGCTTGAGGAGAATGAGTACAAGTCATAGTTGCAGATTTGTAAGAGTAACTAGTAAAGTGATTAGTACACTAATCTGCTCTACAAAGACTCAAGTGAATAGGTGTGACCTTTCATGAGTCACAACAACCTTTCAGCTTGTGTAACTGTATAAGAAGAAGCTTGTATCAATACAAAAGTAGATCTTCTCTTCTAATTCTCTCTCTCGCATTATTCTCACAGCATCTTGGGTGCTAGCCTTTGATATCCAAGTCAGCATTCACTCTGTCAAACCAACACCAACCTAAACTATAACTAACATCCTGAAAGAAGAAAAGAATATAGGAATCATGAGAAGGAATTGATTCCTGTTTCTAGTAGAAGTCAATATGTATTGAATAAACAGTTTCATATGGAGAATAGCATGGAATGAATTACATCACTGCTGCTTGTGACCTATGTAGGTCCAGCAACATTCCCTCCACAAGTTGTAGGTTGGCAGAGCGACATAATACCATCTATTTCATTTCACATCCCCAATTCCCAAATCAGGAAGACTTAGTTACAGTATTGGGTAGCACTCAAGAGACATAGCTAGATATAAACCACAAATTATATACTCACAGCTTAATGGAGATGGAAATTTTGCATTAAAAAGAAAGGAAGCATGTTACCAGATTGTTGGCAATATGTGGTAGTGGACATAGCTTATGAGGAGTGGCATAAAAGTCGATCAGTAGCGACCAAGCACAGAACACCATATATACAGATGCCTAAAGCAAACCAAGTCATAGAAGTGAAGGAGAATCCAAATAGATGCAGTGCAAATTTGGTTCTTCTGTTGATATAATTATTGGTCATTTTAAAATCAAAGGATTTTCCTTCTTGTCTAAGTTGCTGCACCCTCATCTTCAAAATCTGAGACATAGTAATGCAGTTCAAATCATCCTTGAAGAGGAGTGACAAGCTATCTACACATTATATGCTAAGAAGCTTGAGCGACTCATTAAACAATTGATCAATAAACTGTGTGGCTGTGCAACCTTGCTGCTAAAATTTTCACGGGGCTTAAAAGAACAGTATTGCACCCAAAGATGCCATTTGCCAGAAGAGTGCTCTTCCTAGACAAAAAGTACCAGGGTTTTGAATCGAAGATGATTGGAGAGACCTTACAATAAGGAGTTATCAAAAAATCAATATTTGCCAGGGATTTCAAGACGTGGCTCCTTAGCGAAACCGCAGAGTATGTCAAGAAGTACCTTTAGTGCATCCTTCTCTACCACAATGACGCTTTGCAAGCGTCTTATGGTCACCTCCTTATGCCAAACGAGAGCCAAAGCGCAAAACGTGGCAAAAGCAGAGACAGCTAACAGAAAGCCTCGATTTTTGCACTGTGAGGAACTTGATAGCGCAGCGGCCGTGAGAAGCAAGCCTTGGAGACCGCTGACAAACGCCATCACAAAAGAAACCTCGCTTCTGGTTTTGTGGACTACCTTATTTTTCTTGTCAATTCGCTTACACAAGACCTCTTCGCGGCTCCCCCAGTCTTTCAACGCCAGGCTTAGTTCAGGGAACCGAAAGATATCTATCAAATTGTCAATCTGCCTCAGAGCCTCGTTTATTGATTCCCCGCTTTTGACAGGCTTCCGCTTCCAGATCGACTCCCGCATCGGCGCCCGAGATACTTCCCCGGTTTCAGTCTCCGGCTTGCTCTGAATGCCTATCGACATGGCCCTCTGAATGTCGATGTCCATCTCATCCTAAATGCCCATCGGCACGGACCAACTTCACTCACCAGGGACCGTTTCCGACATACTACTGCAAAAAACTGTGTGTGGCGTGTGGCAAGTGCGCTTCAAGTCGCACAAGTTCCTCGAGCGCGCAGGATAAGGCTCTTAAATTACACGAAAATGGGGAAGGAACATGTTACTATTGAAGGGAATCCCTGATTGAATGGGTTCTCTCTGAAGGCCGATTCGAACTGACGAATCGCGTCTCTGGGACGGCACAGATTTGGCCCCTACTCTTTAGGTGCAACGCAACTGATATGTTCTTCAATACCAGTACTCATACAACATGTAACCCTCCTGTATTCATTTTTGCACTTCGAGTTTGTAGCCGATGGCAACCGCAGATAACGACGTGGAGCAGGGCATTAAGAGATTGCAGGACATTAAAGGCAATCCGAGGTTGAAGTTAGCACACTGCAAATGGCAGAGCCGTGCGGCAGAATATAACCAGCGCATTGCCAGCCACGAGAGCCAGGTGCGTAACGTGACAAACGAGATTTATGGGTTTGACAGTGCATTTCAGGGTTTGCTTCTCACGGCCGTGGCGCAGGCGAGTCAGTTGAAGTGCCATAATGTTGCTATCTCACTAGCACTCTCTTTGTTCGCAACTGTTGTCACACTTGCTGGAGTTTGGCAAAGAAAGAAATCATTACCGAATTAGGGTCGACCCTTTCAACAGAACGTCCCGTTCAAAAGGTTTGGACCGCCTTTCTTTCAACAAACTTTATCTTTCTGTTCTTATTGAGCGTACTTAAATTTTTACAGATGAGCCAATTATTCTAGATTCAATCTCCCTGTAACGATGACTCCAAGTTCATTGGTTCCCAAGTTTTGAGGAATGTTCACCAAGTGTTGTTACTGTGACCGTGACCTAAGTGCGAGTTCATTTTTTGAGAGAGCCACACTGTGATGAGATGAGCCGCTTGTTTGATTAAATTCCTCATTGAACCATGTACATTGACATTATGAATTTTGAATCCATGTTATCAGGTTTTCAAGTTAAGGGTGAAAATGCTTGAGTAGCAAGGAAACGCATTTAACTTCAAATGATCCCAACCTTCCTCGAATTCTAAAAGAAGGCACATCATGTACATCAGAGTGGGTTACATACAACAATGGGGTTGTTGTATGCGTCCTCCTCTTAGGTGGAATTTGTTCCTTTTTTATTTATTGAGTTTTATGTGATCCATGATTCATTTCAAGGTTTTCAGTAGTAATGTGAATTATTAACCATTTTGTGAAGTGCTGTGTGAAGAAGAGGATGTCAACTTACTGATGAAGTTGATGATTCTCAAGACTTTTTTTTCCATTACTCTGGGGCTAATCCTTTATTTGGAATTTTTTATGCTCCTACCCTACATACATTGCCCAAGAGGTGGTGTGGAGTGTAGAGGTCAATTGATGGAATTGCAAGTTTAGTGCACCATCCCCAAGTTTCCATACACTACTTTGACATTCGGGTGGAATCAAATTATGTTTTTGCAAGCATCATTTGGACACCTTGGATTCATCTATTATCATCCATCTGAGTTAAATTGTCTTCACAAATGACATGTCAGAATGCATACTATCAAGATTATGTTAATTCGGCCATGCCTTTGTTTGAGGTATGTAAACTACAAAGTAATGTATAACTAGTTTAAAAGAGTAAGTAATTTGGACTTAAAAACTTTACAAATATTTAAGGGGAGGCAAATGAATTGATATTCCAAAGTTCTAGTCCATGATTGTGCATCTCACTTTATTTTGTAATTGTGCAATTTTGGCATACTTGTGCTTTTAATCTTATGTTATCAAATACAATTGTTATGCATAAAGTAAATGAAGTAATCTGAGGTGCAACTGTGTTTGAAACTAATTAAAACTGATGTAAATGGGCATCGTGTATTTTCTACCTTCATTGATCAACTGTCTGAAAAAGGAAAATTACAAAGCACAATCATTTCCCAGACCATATTTCATTTGTTCATAGGAAGAAGATAAAACCCATTTTGCACAATCTGGGGAAGGGTCTGCTGGCAGTATGACTGATCACCGAGTATGGCAGATTACTCCCAAATGGCACTGCTATGTGTCACTGGCAACCCAGATGAACCCTCTTTACTGCAACCCTGTGGAGCAAAATTTCCAAGGCACCAAGAATGTCATATGGAGGCTGCATAATTCAATTGACTTAGTCCAAATCTCTCTCCAATTCATGGAACCATCAGGAAATTTGATTTTGTGTAGACTATTAACTATTTCTTTCTAATTGGATATGTTGAAGAATAGTTAGCTTATACATTCGAAGTTTTTTGTTCAAGCCCTTTGCTGGCCTGAAAGTCGTACCTATTATGCTTCACTACATAAATATGTGCATAGCAGGGCAGGGCTGGAGGATGGCAATGAAAAGGTTAGTTGAATAACCGTATGGATGGAGGCCATTGGTACACCTACATTCTATAACCACTAGCCAGACCTTTTACATGCACGTTTCAATGTTGACGGTGTCCTTGTCACCTGGATACAATCCATCATACATCCACCCAATAATTTTGAAGTTCTTTTGCAAATTCATGGTATATTAACCTGTGGAATCATGGTATACTAACCTGTGGAACCATGGTAAACAACAACACCACTGCGTCATGTAGGGGAATGGTGGGGCTGGTCCAGCAGGAGTCTTGCCTCACATCCGAGGTGTACTCATCCCATCTATAACACATTGAGACGACCCCTCAAATGTGGGTTTGAACTCCCCATTGCTTGCAATTGTTGCAAAGTACCTCTAGTTTTTGCTTGAACTGTTTCATACAATTCATTTAGAAGTTTTCCGAGGTTGAGATGAGATTACCAACTACAAAAGACTGCACTTATAGATGAAAATATTAACTCAAAACTAAAGTACACCATCCATTTTATTAACTTTGTAAATTTGACATAAGTGACAATCAAACTGTTTTTTCTCATGATGCATATGAAGTGTTATATACAGCACATGTGCCCTGATATGCTGGAACTTTAAGGCCGGCTCTTGGTAAGGGAGCACTTCCCTGCAAATGTTGACATGTCAACATTACATGAACAGTTTGTGTTCAACTGATACATTCCATTTCATTGATATAATCAGATGTAGGCAAACATAATACAGCAATCTCAGGCCCAGGAAAACCATGGGTATCTGAACTCCTTATACTAAAAAAATTGGTAGTCTTGTAATTACAATATTGCAACTACATGACGTGTAAATTGTAAAATTCAAAAGTCAAATTTATTTTTTCATGGGAAGTCAAATCTCCACTTATGACAATTGACAACAGAGAAATGTTTCCAAATATTTTGGGGGTGCATGTAAAGCTGATACAAGGAACATAATGTCCAACTGTATAACTAAAAGATTTTTGTGATGCCAAGATACAAAATTTTGAAATCAATGCCCATTAAGAATAAGAGCACATATAATGGGTGTCAATCTGCAGGTGACCCAATGGTTGGATTCATATTAATACAAAAGGAGACCAACCATAAAATCCAAAAACACATTCACTTTTTGGATGGTTAGACATTGTGTGCTACACTCACAATGGACAAGCATGTCTGAAAAGCCTGAGTGAACCTCTTAACCCTCATGCTGCACAAAACTATGCAGTTCTTTGGTTGCAGGGATTTGTGCTATCTTACTGTATGATGTGGCTTATTGAACATGGGGCCCCACAAACCTCATCAACACCCCTGTATTTTCAAGCTGTCAATCTTGAAGGAATGCTTTGCAACAAACATCTGAGCACCTTGAAACACAAACCAAGATTCCACATCCAATAGTAGGATTCCAAGTACTAGGAATCCAACTCCAGTTTGGTGACTCATACAATTTGTTCAACAAAACTCCATGTGAAATAGCCAATTGAAATCTCTTGGTTTAGACCAAAAATCGAGGCCTCCATGCTGATGTCCATTCCAGCATTCCATGAGAGTTTTCCTTGACCTCCACATACTCATTGGATTGTGTCATTATGATTTCAGAAATGTCTCCATTCACATTTTCATTTTGTTGTCTCAACATGTGGACTTCAGCAGTGCTTCCAACTAATGGCGGGCCCCCTCCTCGTCGCACAAAATATTTCCGTTGTTTCCTCTTCATAGCTACAGGATCCACAATCAGCACATATTTTTTCCTTGAAGGCACTGTAATTTCCGACCAAGCAGTCCAACTTGCAGTATCAATATTCTCACGCACTCTCCTAGTCTCCCCAGTTCGTTCTGAAACACACTCCACTAGAGCAATTGGTGAAATAGTACTATTGTAGACAAGTTTTCTCACCAATTTTGCTCCCCTACGCACAGGGTCTACAAACCAGCGGTCATCACGACCCTTCCTGACATATGCTATCTTATTAGCATCCATGAAATCGCCATTTAGATGTATGCAAGAGCGATCTACAGAATGTTCAGGGGATAGATCTAAGCGGATGCTTTTGTCATCTAAATAGCGGTCACATGGATAATTGTGCTCACAGTCCAGTGGAATGGTGATAATCTCCCCAATTTGGATGCCAGCAATTAACTCTGTCAATTGAATCGCCACCCCTGAACGATTGATAATTTTCAGTTTCTTCATCTCTTCCTGGACTTGACCTTCACTACAAAACAGCAAACCAACTGTCAGCAAGCTTATAACATTCTGAAACTCCCCCAAAAGATTGTCTTAAGGTTCTCTATGTACACTACTACAGATTGTCCAAGAATAAGACCACTTGACATGGCTCAAAAGTTGTTGTTCACACATCAATAACATGGAATTTTCTTGTCACATAACAGAATAATGCCTGTGCGTGAACTTGCAATACTTGACCAGTGTAAGCTCCATACAAAGAAGTCTTAACTCTTGGATCAAGAGGATAAGTATAAGTTCAAAGGTGCACACCACTGGAAGGGCGGGGAGGGGGGGAGTAACCTTCGATACATTCAAACAAGCTGGCAATCACTCTATTGATTGAACACCAGCTTTTATCAATAACAAGGGGTGTCCCTAAGAAAAGACTATAACAACCATCCATAGGTCATAACCACCAGTTTCAGACAGTACAACTCAATAGTAATTGTGTTTAAAAGCTTTGTAGGGATAATACAAAGGAATGTGATACATCACTGCTGCTTGTGGCCTTCCTAGGTCCAACAAAGTTCCCTCCAAAAGGTTGTGGGCTTACAGAGCAACAGCATAACATGGTTTCCATTCAACATCTCGAAATACTAAAGTTGGCTTCAGATAAACAAACCTATTGATCCCTCATATACAGCACATGGGACAAATGATAATGTATACCGATGATAACATCCTCACCTACACCCAAAGTGGCTCAGAGGTTGAGTTCACTATATGAACCACACTTGCATGGACTTCCATCAGAACACAATACACTGATAGCATCATGAAGCTGGAAAACTTGCATAGAACAAGTGAGGAAGCATATTACCATATCATCGGCAATATGCAGTGCTTGACATATATGAATAGAGTGTGATAACATCTGATCCGTAGCAAAAAAAGCACAGTCCACCAAACCTATTGACGGCTACCCCGACCAAGATTCAATACGAGTGCATCTAGACACTTTGCAACTTTGGTTGGGGACACAAACTTCATTGTAAAGTTGGGGCCATACCATTTGTGATCACCCTTAGCACTAGGGATTTCAAGACGTAACTCACTATTGTTGAACCGCGACAGAAAACGTTAAGTACAGAGATACCTTTCGTGTCGGGCTTTTCCAAGATGATGGTTCGATGCGCGCCTCTGATGATTCCCGTTCTCTAGCCAAACGAGAGCGTGAGCGAACCCCGGCAAATGCATACATCACTGATAGCAAAACCTCGATAGTAGTAGCGTGCGCAACTCAACACCGCCGGACCCGTGAAAAGCAAGCCCTGGAGTGCACCGGGAAACCCAAAGCACAACGCACAAACGCAGTCCCTTGCAGATTCCGCGGACTTCCTTGTGCATTACCGTCAAGTCGCAGATCGAAAATCTCTGCAGCGATCTGCCATCCACTCAACGCAATCCTGAGCATGGGCGGTAAGTGTACGTTGCAACAAGTTCGGAATCGACAATCGAACTTTCGACCGCGGCCATTGGTTTCCGAATGCTGGAACGGCCCTTAGGGGGCGTGGTAGGTCGTTCCATTATCTGTCCAAACCTGTGGTGCTGATGCTCCTTGCACTGCGCTTTCTTCCTCCCCGGTTGGGCCCACATACGATTTTTACGTTTCGGGAAGTTCCCGCACTCACATTTTCCTCTACACCACCAACTGAACCACTGGTTGCCCGTTCGTTGTTCACGTGGGTGTGTTGACAAACGCGTACATGATATTTCAATAACATAGCCTGCTGGTGTTCCCAACTGTGAGTACTTTCATTTAGCCTTGGGTGGGCCAGGGTGAACCAGCACCCACACTGGTACCGTCACCCTCTTGAGTGTGGCCTCTTAGTAACCAAATTAAAACCAAGAAATGTTAGATTTGGACTCAGAGACCCTGATTTAGTGTAAGCATATGATAATTGCAAGATTCAGAAGCAATTTAGATGAATTTTGGGGTTTTTACCGTTGTATAACTGTGCACTATGGGTGCTGGTTCACCCCTGGCCCTTTTGCCTACTGCTTGCAGGTTGTAATGTTCGTTCTAGGAAATAACATGTCGTTTTCTTCGTTCAGCACCAAACGAATTGGCTTTCTTCTCAGATGTAGAATCGGCAAAAAGTTTAGGTTACCTGTCTATGCAAGTGAAGATAACTTCATGTGCTCTCACAAGTTTTCACTATTCCTGAAGTTGCCTTGATGGCTGTTTTCGGCAGTCATGGGCACTGCTGCGAAGTCCATATCTCCAATGGCGATGCACGTGAAAGCTTTTCAAGTCCGGCAGTTTCTAGAGGAAGAGGTGTGAGACTAGAAGATTGCAGCTTTCCCGTGAATGCAAGGGATACAAAAGATGGTATTCCCTCCGAAGGCAGATCCCCTCGACGAAGCCCTAGCATTTCAAACTCAGCTTGCAAGCGGATCAATGTTACCACCAAAAGAGAGGGCGATGCCTCTCAATATGACATGTTGGATTCGTATGTCCAGAATATGCAAAGAGGAATAGGGACCAGAGACAACATCTGGGGAATGGGCACTTGTCAGTTAAGGAGCAGGAGAAGCTGGTGGTTGTCAACAGCTCTTTAGTTGTGGCTGAAACCAAAGAAAGGATGAAGCAATGGTGGACATGAGCTTTCAGGTGCTGCCACATGACAGTCCACATGCTGTCACTGGCAATCAGAATGGAGTGCCAACAAACCAGGAACTTGAACCAGTGATTAAGGTCATCAGAAGATGCGGAGCTGACTTGGAACAGCATGTGGCAGACACCATCTCTGATATAGAGAAGGGTAGGAAGAGAGGTAGCACTCCCATGTCTCATTGCAGTCTGGAGATATTACAGTTAATTTTCAAGTTGATACTTGTGAAGATGATGGTTTGCAATTTACTGGTAAAGGAAGGAATATAGACCTGTACTTTTTAGAAGAGAGGCCAAGCCCCCCCCACCCCCCCCCCATCTATGAAATTTTCATGAGCTTCAGGAGGTTGATGCCGCTTGTTTACAGGGACATGTAGATGACAAGTCACTTTTAGGAAGAGATTCTGTTAACCCTGGTAGTGCAAGAGATGATAGTTACGAGTGATACTCAGAAGGTAGTATGACCACAAATATTCTTGTCATGTTTATGTTGGTTTTGCTACATCTGATGCAACAGTTACCTTCAGACCCCTTTTGTAGATTTTTCTCTGCAATCTCATAGATATGTTTCTCACATTGTTGATAGAAATACTGGCAATGTCACAACAAAAAACTTGCATTTGCTTATGAGATTGCAACTTGGTGATGTTGACAGAGCTGCATACAGGAACCACAAGGAATGTAGGAGAGAACAGACGCAGGAGGGAATCCTAGTGGGTGCCTTACTTGTAAAGCTTAGAGAGAAGACACTTTCGGAACTTCAGAAGGAATTGGTGAGAGTGGGGGTTGGTTTGTGCCCAAGCACATTAAAATAATTCTGTGTTGTTTAGAGATTGCTGAAATCCTTCACCAACACCTGTTTTGGCTTTGGCTTGTGAGAAGGCAACAATGCACACATGCAGGCAGACATTCTGGAACGCTTGACCTAACATAATGCTTTATCATTGAGTGCTGATATATATAGAGAGCTTAGTTCCCTTGTCTTGTGGTTGAAGGCAGTTGGTGATCTCAGCATGGAGGAAGCACCTACTCCAGATCCCAAAGTGGTGCTTGCTGATTGGAGGTGAGTGACTTGGCTGTGTTGGAACCTGCCGAAGAAATATAAAGTAAAAGTTGGTTCTGCTGTCTTACAAGCACTATGTGCTTGACAGTCAAATGAGGAAAATTGTTACAGTTGATCTGTAGGTTTATGAACCTTGCCTTATTTAGGTTCTACTGAGAACCAGCAGTTTTCCTAGCTGGTGTCATCTGGAACCTATGAGCCTTTACTTTGTGGTTGGTCGACCCATGCAGTGTCAAGTTCTTTTACTTCAGCTGGAGATGCCTTCCTATGCATGCAAGTTGGTGCAAGGAAAGACAGTGTTCAATGGTTGGTGCTCCTTTCTGGGTAATGACTTCTCTGACCATGACAGTCCATTTTAATCAGTCTGTCTCTTGAGTGCTAGCCAACCTCATGACTGAGTCTTGTCCCATTGCTTCTGAAAATGTGATGGAAACTTGGGATGCAGATCAATCCATGATTGTTTTCCTGAAATTTGGGAGGGTTACACTAAACATATCTAGACACACTTTTGGTAGCTGATGCAGTTAATGGAGAGTCGTGGCAACCATTCACCAAGTTATTAATGGTGAAGTTGATGATCTGACACATTGTGAATGACACTCTCGAGGTTATGACTGAAGAAATTGTTGGTGCAGAATTTAGTTTTGCTGGAACTAACACTTTGGCTACCTCCAAAGTGTTGTATGAGTTTTCTCTCCAATGTCATAGATATGGTATCAGTTTAATGGAACGTAGAACCCTAAATCCACATGGCAGATCTTTTACTGTTATTATAAACATGGTCTTGGGTCTACTATTCATTGTGAACTACAGGTTCCCTTTTGGTGCAACTGCCCTGACAACTTGGAATGGGTTTTGCCTGGTTGAGATACAGCAATCAGTGGTTTTCACCATAAAGGCAGAAGATCAACAGTCTGCTGCTGAACATGCCCAGGCGAGCTCTTCCCTTTGGAGCAGTGATAGTTTAGTTGATTTGCTTGCTATTCAGAATGTTGAACAGTATGTATGCTACCAACTTCAAGACTATGAACCTGTCTAGCCCTGACTTCCTCTTTCTTGGGTTTGGGAAAGGATGAGCTTGGCACTTCACACACATCATGTCAGAGTAACATCTGGATTCTGAGGGTGATCCCGACCCATAGCAGCTTACATAAGCCTAGTGGTAAGTCCTAGTGACTGGTGAGGCTTCCTGATACAAGTTCTTGATCTCTTGAATTTTGATAGGTGTCAGCGCCTCCAGCCTTAATTAGTTAGCACCATACAGGCTGTGCAGTTGATAAATTGGAGATTTGGCTGCTCCAGTAACGGAGCTTGAAGCAGGTGAAAATGATTCAGTGAAGGGGGGCACTACAGCTTTCTTAGTATGCTACAATCACTGTTACGTTATGGAAGGATCTTCCCTTTTGGGTGTCGTTCCTAGTCATGGTTGTCACTGACATTCATTCTGAGGTGACAGTAGTCTGATGCTTTGTGAGTGACAATCACATGGTAATGACTGCACTCATTCTTGTCTTTGCCAAAATGACCTCACCTGAACTGAGTGCAATGTGAGTGAGTGACAAATTCTTTTTACTTGCTTTACTGTGTTTAAAGAGGTTGTTTCCATACAGCTAATTCCAGTGTAGACACCAAGTTTTTTTTGCTGAGCTTCATTGAGAATCTTATGGTAATGGATTTCAGGGAACAGAGTTTGAGGAACATCACCCAGTGAAAGAGTGTTGGAATCATTGTGGTGTCTGGTTATGTGTAGGAGGTTACTCCTGAATGGTGGCATATCCAGACAATGATCCATGACTTATCAGAGCTTAGAAACTGAAATTATTGCAAGCTAACACTGAGCTATGGTTGTAAATGTAATTCATTTACATTCCCACAGGTACCAGAACAATCAGCAAACCCTGCTCTAGTCCTCCTGATCATCATCTATTATGTGTGCATGTACCTGGATGTGGTTTGTCAGTATTTGCAACTGTAACGGCATTTGTTCTGTGGTTGTGAAGTTAGCAACTAGCTAAAGCTTAGTGAAGATGACAGTGAAATTGAGATCCCACTACCAGTACTGATTTCTCTCCACCTTTGGGAAAATGTGAAGGTTGGAGAGGGGATGATTATGGCTTACCAGCAATTGGGGCTTGGGCAGCTAGAGGCAGTGGTACTTTTACAACCCCTCGCCTCCCAATCCATACATGGTGTTCTCTTCTTGCATTTAGATGGTACACACAAACTGAATTGACAAGGAGGGCTCTCTTTCTGGCCTATCTCTTGGGTTGTGTGCAATTGTTAGTTAGTCTTCTTTGAGTAGCTGGTGTAGTAAGGCTATGAAATAATACTGCATCTGTTAACAGCTCTTCAAGCCTATAGACACCCATGCACATAAATATGTATTGAGCAGTTCGAATCACTTCTACAATAGAGTTATTCCTTGTGCAATAGAGCCTCAGCTATTTCAATGAATTCTGAGTTGAAACCATTAGCTTGTTTCAGATCTGTTATTGATGATTACATTTCCATCATCCTCATTGAAAGACATAGCACATAAATTTATAAGTAATAATAAAAAATTACCATTTTCAAATTCTCCTAAGTTTATGCCCATTCAAGCAACATGAAAAAGAAAATAAAACATAATATAAAGATTCATTGCCATCCGTTAACAAATACAAAATGTATTCATTTAGACAACATTCCAAATCATTTACATCCAACATTACAACCATTTCATGATCAATCTTTATTAACCCCTTGGATTGGTATTCATCCATGCCATGATTTTCTATAATCAATACATGAAATATATTCAATTTCAAACACATGGGACAATAATCAACGTCTTTCAAATATAACATACACCAATCCATCTTTTGAAATGTATCAGCATCCATCACAACATATAATCAAATATATATTGAACAACTTCTTGACACACCTATCCATCCATGCACATGTTGTTAGAGACTATCGTTTGGAAAACATGTTTCCAAATTAAATAAATCAACATTTTAAAAAATCATTGCATACATAAAATCCAAAAACATCATGAACACAACATTATTTTCTATAAGAATTATTATTCCTTTATTCAAAAGATGCAAGTCCCAAAAATTTTGGTACCTAGAAATATCAAACTAAATGACATTGTAAAAACAGTTGAAAAATGAAATGAATTGGAAGAATGACTAGTTTCCCCTTGTTTTAATTTGCGTTTGCACCAATTTAGCAGCATCAAGATATGGACATTACAACATAAAAGGAAGCATAATAAATGTTCCGTTGAAGATAAATTGATTCGATCCATATTACTTTGACTTCCACATGATAAAACAACCTAGGATTATCATTAGAATGACATATGAAATATAAATCATGGAATTCAACTAGAAACGTGCATCCAAATGTCACCATGTTAGCATTACATGATTTTCTAAATAGCCATTTTACAAAAATGTTGATGTTTCAATTCATCCACAATGGTTTGATATTCATGATGATGATGTGCATGACACATATGAAAACAATAGTAATGTTCCATTTGAAGAAGAACAAAAAAATTGTGTAATGAATACTATGGTGCAAAACATATTAGTTCCAAACCAAATTAATGATTATTTCAAAAATATGATAATTGTTGCACTAAGTGAAAACTTTGAACCATTATGGCTTTTTTCAAGATATTCATAGTGAAAAAATAAAATTCCCAACTTTATTTTGTGGCTAACCTCGCAAAAACAATTTTATTCATATTAAACAATTGCCCCATGGGAACTTTTACATCAATTAAACATCATTTTGCTACACATACCAAATTTCTTTTTCAAAGCTATCGACATGTTGATTAATTTGTTATTTTAACATCACTATGAGAAATCATGTCGATTAGAATCACACTACCCTACAACTAGAGCTCCAAACCAACTAATATACAACTACATTACAACTAAAGCACGAAAATACAAATAATTAATAAATCAAATGTCATGTTAGAACATCAAGAAGTTGTATTATTGTTGCAACTTGATTGTAAATGGAACACCTATACATTTTATTGTATGCATCATACATACAGATGTAATCAATCATTTTTTATTTTTTGGCAAGTTGCACTTTAGTTTTGTGTGGCAATTGCATTACAATTGGTGTAAATGTAGCACCCAATCATCAACTACATTGCAATTAGTGTACAACTTCAACACATACGATCATGCCATGTGTACACATTTCCACCACCCAGTACATATAACACTTACAACTAATTGTTTACTACAATTCCTATTAATACAACTAGTTGTGCAACTATGTCACCACTATAGACATATTTTTTCACTATTTTGTGAATGTTGTTAAACTTTAATAAGTGAATAACTAAAAACATCATATTTGATCTTTAATATTTAACATTTACTTATTTTATGAATAATTTATTAACTATTTGATACTAAATAATATTAAATAATCAATATAATTCAAACAATTAGTTTGTCAATTGATTCAAATAATCAATTTATAAATAATTAAGTAATCAAATCAATTAAATCAATTCATGTAAAATTAATTCAAATGATTAATCATCAATTATGTATTTTACCCAAATTCATATTTAATATGTAATATTTAATATTTAATTAATTTGAATAAACTATTAACTATGAAATATTAGTTAATAGATCATTTATTTAACTAGTTTATGTAATTAATTAAAACAATTAATTATCTGATAATTAACTAACTAACTATTTGAATTAGATTGCTTAATTCAAAAAAAAATCAAATGATTATTACATATAATTAATTCACATATATAAATATCAAAAAAAATCTTAATTTCAAATTTTATAAAATAAAAAATAAACACAAAGAACGTGGGAATATATTTTCGTAATTGGAATTCAATTTGCAACTAATGCGCAATTAAAAGATTTAACCCATTAGCTTTGTCTTAGAATATCATCTCACAAACTATATAAAAAGGTGTTTTTTTTGTGTGCTCACATTAAAATATGTGTCAATATGAAATGAACTAAAAAAAACTTAGCCCTAAAAAAAAACATAAATTTTTTTAAAAAAATTGCATGACTATTCTTTAGTTTATCTACCCTTTTACCTTCCTATTTACTTACTTATTAAATAGCTAGTCCTATTTTTTTTACGGTATTTAGTGTTGGTAGGTAAGTAGGTAGGTAGGTAGGTAGGTATGTAGCTTAGCTATGTAGGTATGTCTTACCTACCTATCTACCTATGCCTAAATAAAAATAATCATAAAATATATGGAATAAACCTTTTAGGTGTAAGTAGTTTGTAACTAAACTCTCTTGTCACACAACATAGTATGCAACAAAGTTGCAATTCCGAAATTTATCCCATAAGTTTTGTCTACCATTCTCATTTTGAAAATGATAAGAAGGAAGCTCTTTTAATATCTTACATTTTAATTTTCAAAAAATGGGCCATATGGGATGAACTGATTAAAAATGCTTAACACAATATTTAAGAAAATATTTATGTACCTTTAGTTACCCTACCTCTTTAACCAACCTACCAACCTAATTACTTACCATATCTACCTACGTAAGTAAATATCTAACATAGGTAGGTGTTTAATTTAAATAAATAGGTAGGTAGATCCTTCTTACTTACCTAGTTTGACCTACTTACACACATAATTACCTACCTAAATTGATTTTCAAATTTAATTAATATGTCATATGGCACATTTTGATTGTGCCACATGTCACAATCTAAAACCATCCAAACATACAAATTGGATATCCTAATTTATATCAAAATTATATTTGAAACATTTGAAATAATTATAACTAAAAGATGAAACATGTGGCAACACATCATTTGTTGTCATGTCCACCAAAATTGTTGCATTTTAATCACAAACGACAATATGTATATGGTTAGTCAAAGGATGAAAGTATATTTTGTCAAAAAAAATTTCATCCAAAGTTCATTGTCATTTGTGATTGATGTCATATGTGATTTGTCCAACACAACTAATGGGATTTTAATCATAGAAGTTGTTTGTGCCAAAAAATTAGTTGTAAGGTCCAGTTGCAAATCGTCATATTCTTCTAGTGATTATAAACCTTATATGATGTATCATATAACATGTGCATGTTACTATAATCACCACATGAAAAAAATTCGCAAATTATTATTGAACCAAAACAATGCCATTTATGGATTTGTATTTGATTATTTTTTCATCATAAAAGTGCAAATATGTGGAAATGAACATGATCTAGACTTTCTCGGATTTTTGGTGCACCAATGTATAGTTCCCAAGTTAATCAAAAATAGAACATTTCATAAATAAATACATCACATGTACTATTGATTTAGATCCGAATATGTTTTCACATCATTTTTGGATTGTGTTCCATAAACAAAAATACATACACAAATGCATTGAAATAAATAACCAACAATTTTCTTACAAAGGGCATGTAAAAATATATATGTCCAAATTATTTTAACATTCATTTAGGAAACCTATGGCAAGCAAATATAGATGTTCATTTTATACTTGACCTTCATGATGTTGCAAATTATTACATTTCATGCTTAACAAAAATAGATAAGACCATAACAAAGCAATTGAAAAATAGCATAACAACTTGCAATGAAAAAAGGTTGAAGCAAACATAAGAATTTCAAAAATGGGAATTTTTTTTTAAATGCACGACAAATGTTAGCACAATTAATTATTTACATAGTTTTATCCATCCCATTATACCATGCATTTAAAACATTCAAATTCATTAACACACTACGTGCATTTCTATTGAAAAATACCAAATCTTAATGTGCATTACATCTTGATTCCACATATGTAATTGCCCATCAATAATTGACAAATACATTAAAGGGTGTCAATGTTTTGCTAATACCAATTTTATTGAATTTGTTGCAATCACAACCCACAATGCTATCAATCAAAAAAGGAAAAAACCCCATATAATTCGTTACAATCATTACAATGAACATGTGACCCTAATAATTACTTTAGAGAACAACTATTATTATTTCATCTTTTTTTAAAAATGAAAATACATGTAAAGAAAGTCATGTTACATGGCATGATGCATACTTTGCACATGAAAAAGACATTATTCTCATAAGAAACAAATTAATGCACAATTTTGTTGGTAAAAATCAACATGCAACAAATTGGGCCAATATTGGATCACAAGCCAATGAGTTAGCTTCTACAAATCATATAGAAATATGGATGGATAAGTTTCAAAATGTGAATATTCCAGATTCGCCACAAATTGTTATGAATTGTTTAAAGGTTGAACCTTACAACATAAATTTGGAATATGTTGTCACAAACACGTGCAAATATGTCAACCATTCTTGGTTCACACAATGTTGATGTTGAAGACCATATTTTACCCATTGAAAAATATCATTCATTGTTACAAAAAATGGATACATAACAAAGGCTTATATTTGACAACATCATATATATGAAAAAACAAAACCCTAGTGAACCAATTCATTTATTTATTAACGAGGCAAATTGACACATCATAACCTTTCATTCCTATGCTTTTAATGCAAACATCACTTTGATTTTACAATAGACACCCACAAGTAGATTTTTCCAAAAACAAAACCTTGTTCATGGCATGCACCAAAAATGTTGCATTCAATACATATAGACAACAATTCATTCAGCGATTGCTATTTGTTGAGCATGTGAGTAGGAGTTGGAAGGCATATTCCAATTATATTCCATCCATGTCAATTAGAATATTCCTTCACAGATTTTGATGACATGTCATAATATATTTTGACCAAAATATATTCCTACCACATCAACAATAATTCACATGTCATCACTGTCATGTGGATAATCAACAGTAATGTCTTTGTTCAATTGAACATAAGTATATAAATCTACCAAGGTTGGTGTGCCATGTGTTGAAGCAAACAAATCTTTTTGGCACCTTTATTAAGAATCCTACCCCCTGGTTTCAGACATGTCTTATGTGGTAGAATATTATTTGTCAACATAAGCATATTTTGCACTGCCACATCATTCATGGTTGTCATCCTAGCCATTGTAACGGGAGACAAGTTAAACATAGCTATAACATGAACTTGTTAGCAAAACACAAGTGGTCAGATATAACAATTATTTATACAATACAAAAATCTTTTGACAAAAGATATTTCAACCGTTCTAACAACATTATTGTGAAGCAACTATTCTAAAAACACATTGAAAAATTGATGCACAATTTGTAAATGTATCCCATAAAGGGTTAAGTAAAGGGCATCATTGTAGGAATGTAAGAAGAAAATGTGAAAAATTGACAAGTATGTTGTTATACATATCTATTTGTAATCTTATAATGACACTTTCCATATAAAATCTTTCCATATTGTCATTGTCATTAAATGCAACAAGTTTGTGGCCATTATTACACATGTTAAGATATTTATTATAATGCAATGCAAACCACATTCTAATTATTAGAGAGGTGGGTATTTAATTTGTAAGTTTTTGTGCACACATTATCAATTCTTGTTTTGCGGTGCCGTGAATTTTTTGCACAATTTCTCTACTTTCAATTGTTTTGCTCCATTTTGAAAAAGACAACAAACATGGCTTGTTGAACTCCTCAAGATTTAGACTTGTACCCTATTATCAAGAAGAAAGAAATGAAGTCCATCGATGCAAAATACCAAGTACAAGTTAGATATTGGGTAGCAAGGAACCATTTGCAAGACTACAAAATATATGTAACAATGATTTGTATGTCTGATGAAGATTTTTTGAACAGTTTACTACAACCTCTAGGAGATAATCCATGGCCAGCACACCCAACAAATTGGAATTACAAAATTCAACTCTTGAGGCAATCCAATTATCTATTAGGATTTGTGTCTCCAAATAAATATTCCCTCAAGATCGCCATCAACAAAAAATGGCTGGAAAACCAAAGCAACTCGGAGGAAGACGTGTACGAATCACTAACACTTGTTTATTGCAAGGAGATAGATGCAAATGGTGCCATTGGTGAAAGTAGGCCTTTAAACTCCACCTCGAATGCAAGGATTTTGGAGCAACAACAACATCGAAAGCTATGGTAGAATCATCTAGAAGAGTGGACAAGAAACTAAGTCCAAGTGTCAAAGGTTCTCCACAATACTACCACATACAAGGCCATTGACACAAATGACATCTCAAAACCAGGAAAAACTATTAGAGAACTATAGGAGTGTCATTTGCAAAACCTTGAAATGAACCAACATTATTGAAATTAAAGAGATGAGTTGGTGCAGGATGTGTATTTGTCTATGTGTGTTTGGTTCTTTGATCATGGCCACTTAACAAGTAATGCATTTAAATTTTTCTTTTAGGAATTGACAAATGAAAGTTATGTTTACTTGAACAACTACAACCAAGAAATAACCATAGGAAAGTAATTTGCAAGACCATCAAATAAACTAACAAATCCAATTAGAAATTGAATTATTTTTTGCACATTACAATCTTGGGAATTGTATATGGATAGAGCTAGGATGGAAATTCTATTCATTGTATGAAACATATTTTAGATAAAACAATTGACACTAAATTCCATAGAGATATGTTGAACATCAATGCATTGTAGGATATAGAAGGAGAGATGAAATATTTATGGCCATTTAAAAACAAAAAAATTGAGAAATGGTTTCAAATATAATGAAAATTAAATTCATAATTGGAGAACACACTCCACACAAGATTTATTTCAACTGCAATAAATATATAAAATAAAATTCCATCTCTTCATGTGGTTATTCACTATTTAAATTTGAAATTCATTATCAAGTAGCCACAAACTTTTTTGAAAATTGTTATGTATTATTATATATTGTTAAGGTATTGTTAGGTATAATTCCCCATTATAGGGCACAATAATCATTAGAAATATTGACAATATGAATAATTATATACATTTGTGTGTTAGGTTGCTAAACTGATAAAATTGAAAGGATTGATTAAATACAAACATAACCATTTTGATATAAGTAACATTAACATAAATTATTTATGAAAATCTCCAATTATATAATTTGAAATATGTTTCCAAATAACATGTACATTGGAACTCTGGATGGAGATATTTTCAAACATAAATGCAACCTTAAGAAAAGGAAGAAAACATATAATCTCTATTTGGCATCCATATAATGTGTATAAGCCAATATGGAATTCCAACTGCAAATAACCCAATTCCCTTGCAAAATTACATAGATGAAAAGGATGGTTTGATTGAACATTCCCAAGAATCATATAAAGTTTGAAATTATTTTGAAAGTAACGATATATTAAATTATCTTCTAGAGAAGTAATAAGTTTTAAATTTTTCTCAAAGGAAAAATTATTTTCTGTGGGGACAATTTATTAAACTTTGGATTTTCCTTGATATGTGCTTCAATCATTACAAGGTAGAAATAGTTCTTACAACCTAGATTATTCAATGTGGAAACCTATGAAAAAACAAATAACACCCAGAAATCATGGAATTGCATGGGCAGAATATACAATTGATATTAGAATCAGGATTTAAATTGGAAAGGGCATTCTAACATATATCATTATATTCTCAATCTTATTTGACAAAGTTTTTCCCAACATTGTGGTATGTACAAGCTTCAACATTGACACTACGATTGTTCCAAAAAGATGACTGAAAAGGAGCTTTGAATGAAAATTGACATAAAAGGAAAGTATGGGGCAAAACATAAAAACATCATTAGAGCTTTCTACCCAACCTTAGGACCATCCAACGAGTTCATAAACCCAATGATCCACCCCTAAGTTCAAAAAAAAATTCTAAACATCTTCTAATGCTTCATCATTAATGAAAGTTCTAACTCCTAGATGGTAACCTCGGGAAACTATCCATGAAGGAGGTGGAGCCAAGGACTTTAGAGCCAGGGCTTGAGCCTTAGCATATCACTACTAGAATTCATGGTTTTTCAAACTGTTCAAATTGACTAATAGTCATTATTTACTAGCAAGCATGTCATTTTTTACTAAAGGCCAAGGGCTTGAATGGCATATGTATCTTTCGACCATTCATTTTGATTATAATGAATTATTTGACTAACTGTCAAATGAAATAGCTAATCAAGTTAAACAAACAAAACAACCCTCTAGTCAATGTGGACATTGACTCAATTAAAAAAAGATAATTAGTACGTATGCTAGGTAGGTACTCGTGGTCAAAATGGCCATTGGTTTAATCATAAAGGTTAGCTCTATACTATTTAAGTACCCTAGGTCTTATAAGTATATTTGTAGATGACACAGTAGCCTATGTGGCTACAAATTTGAAAATCACATAAATCCATTTATTCCATGGACTATATGTCTAGATTGAATTTTATTTTATTGTTATTGTGGCAATGCAATTTTAAATGGTTTTAATGTGAAGAAAAATTGGTCAAAGTTTGTAAAATTAGTTGATTTTTTATGTGATTAACAATGTTTTCCCAATTCATTATAATAACCTAATATGCATTAACCCCTTCATTGATATCAACAATATGTAAACAATCACATAGGTTTATCAAATGGGCTTCCAAACCCAACATCCTATAAAATGAATTCATTTGAAAGTTGAGCCAAACCAGAGATTGATGAAATGAGAACTTAAATGATTAAATTGATAAGGTCAATAGTAAAAGGGGTTGATAAACCATCTAACCCAAGTCAACATGTCCTACTAGATTTTGGATCTCCTAATTAGTCCCAAATTGCAAGATAATCCCTAAAAGGTTTATGTTAGCCCTTTCAAATGGAGCTTGCCATAAGAACAAAATATAGTCACATGCCCATATACATGTATACACATTATTTGCATTAGAGTCATATTTTCTAGACTCCAATTGAAACTTGCACCAATGCACCTTAAGCTCTAAATGGATGACAATACTTTTTAGTAAGCAAAGGTCTCTTTGAGTGGAGAGAATATCCCACAATAACCTTAGATGCATAATCCAAGGTGTTCAACCATAGAATCCAAGTGTGTTTTGCA
>Ga0209611_10003274_pt1 | contig 28177 bp, 20 predicted proteins | sample S1TSphgellanicum_3_FD_187693 | JGI IMG/M metagenome (GOLD analysis project Ga0209611, IMG submission 187693) | Host-associated microbial communities from peat moss isolated from Minnesota, USA - S1T2_Fc - Sphagnum magellanicum MG (SPAdes) (version 2) | ecosystem: Host-associated > Plants > Peat...
CAAATCCATGCAAGAGAATTTATGTGCTACAACATGTCATGTTCCTCAACTTGTCATGAAGGATATCTATTCATGATTGATGATGTAACTTGATGTTGGTGTGAAACCCCACCCAATAGGCTGCCAGGGACTTTATATTGATGTGGTGGCTTATGGCTAAGGTTTCCTCTTGCCAAAAGAAGCGTAGGAGCAGGATGATTCACCCAATGACCACTTTCATTATGAAAAGACTCAAGTTCATTCTTCACCTTAGTGTGGGACCAAAATTCCTCCTTAGTTGCCAAGTGGACAAGATGATGGGTAGCATTGCTCAAGTGTGGTTACATGATTTGGTCTATTGAAAGAGGAGGAGGATGGCCATACTGAGAAGAACTTGAGAGTCATGGGGGAGGAGGCTTCCATGTTAAACTATGGTTCACATGTAGGATTGGGGGAGGAGCATGGTGGTGGGTTTGCAAAAGCATTGTTGATTTATTAAAAGTTTTCATTATCTGACTTGAGTTTTGTTGCTAGATCCCTTGTTGGTGAGGATGATGAACTTGATGCTATTGTTGCATTTGTGGTGGTTCTATGAATGCAAAAGTTAAGGATGTTGTTGGTTCTTGCATAGTGGCTTGCATTCACTGATGATCAAGTGCCAAATTTGATCGTTCCATACTCCCACCCATGGCCCAAGCTCATCTCCGCCAACATAATATTCCTCATGCACTTGTAGGGATTTTAAAATGCAAATGCAAAAATCTTCATGATAGGATGGATGTTCCTGTAGGAGTCATTGATGTTTTACGTACCTACTGAAGAATCAGTTTGTCAAAATTAAGAGGTGTTGAACTTGTCTTTTTAAGAATCTATATGGAAAAATCAAACATTTCATAAGCGTTAGGCATTTGATCATAGTCCAAACCTTGGCATCAAAATATGCTTGGCACCTTCTTAATTTGAGATATGCTCCAAATCTGTATTATAGAACAACAATTGCATCAGAAACTAAAAATTGTGATCTTAATTTTGTAGGAAATGATGAGGTTGATTATATAATTGAACATGTTCTCAACTACAATTAGTTGATGTGGCATGGGTGGATAAACTTCAATTGCTTATGTGTCATATCATCTATCCTTGTGTTATAACATCAAATTGTCTAAATTAAGGCAAACTAATGGATCACTTTTTGCCATGTCATCAAATCATGGAAAAATGAAATGGTTTCTTGTCCAAAAATATTTTAAACTTGTTGAATTGGATAATGCCACATAGCCAAGATGTATGCATCCATGTGTTACAAATGTCTACATCTTTACCATTAAAGCTGAGGGGTCAACTCAAATGTGGTCAACATTAGTTGAAATAAAATAAATTATAGTTGAGTTAATGTCAAAATATTTCATCCCTAAAACCAAATGTTGGATTGTACAAGTGAATATGTTATAATCATGTGCAACCATGTGAATATATAATTGCAACTAGAAAATTTGAAAGCAATTTGACTACAAAAGTTGAAAATAAAGAAAATTTGATTACAGAATTGGGTGGTACATTTTGAAGTACAATTGAGTTGGTGAATATTTAATCATAACATAATTAACAAAAACATAACACATAATACAAATTATATTTTGACTTTAGGTTCATTGAACACTTCTACCACTAAAACTAACATTTAACATTCTACCTAATAGTAATGTACTCATGGTTGCATAATTTGATGGTGCTTAATACATTTTAAAGGCACTCTTGGACCAAAACATCCATTTCATTTACAACAAACAAACGTACATTCCCATTTAAGACCTCTTTAAACATTATTGAATTTAATTTTTCTTCAATTGGAGCACCATTTGGAAGAGATCAACATTTGGGACCCCATAAATTGTCCCTATTGCCACCATTTGTGTTTTACCATTAAGACCCAACAACAACATTTCCTTGCATTTGCCACACTAGGCCCCCACCAAATTTCAATGCACATATCTAATGAACATTGGGAATTACAAAATGGATCCTAACCTTTTAAAATTTCAGCCCAATGTAATTCACTTTTACAAAACACCAATAACTACAATACATACCTTTGTCAAAGTTGGTGTTTGAAGAATTGCATCAAATTCTTTGGGCATTGTGTTGTTCCCTTTTTGAACTAAGTCTTTTGCCTTTACCATAATTACACAAGGAGCTACTTTCATTAGTTTGTTAGTCTTACCCATACATGCAGCATGAAAAATCATACTTGAAATTTCAAAAATCAGATTTGAAATTTCAAAAATAGATTTGGAACTTGAAAACAAAAACCTAAAACTTGAACCAAGAAATTTAACCATGCTTAAGAAATGAGAATAAGAAAATTCAAAAGGAAAGTAATTGAACATGGCCCACTTATAACCATGACTTGTTTGTGTTAAATGTGATGAAACTTGATATACCTTCTCATCATTACTTATGATCACTTGCATAGAAGCCAAAAACTTAAATAATATTTAAATGTTTGAAAAATGTTAAAATATCAATAACAAGGAAGCTTGGGAAATGGACTCTACTCAAAGAAAATTTTGCAAAAATAAAAGGGAAAATAGAAGTTTGAATGCATTGAGAGAGAAATGAACATAAGGAAAATGAATTCAAATTTATCAAAGGTTTGTTTAGTTTTAAGATGGATTTACCACCTATCCAAGGTCATTAGCTGAGTTGAGAAATCAACAAATTTGCAACTATGTAAGTTCAAAAATTTATGACTTGAATTCAACTCCAATGAGTGTAATTCATAATTTAAATTTTCCATCAACACATTTCCACCAATATTTCATTCATTCAATTTGGAAATCACATCTTTGAAGATGGATGAATGTTACCATAGTAGTTTAAATTTTGATTTACTTACGTAAATGATATTGACCCACCTAGATAACCTACTTTAACAACCTATTGATTAAGCTATTGACCTACATAGGTAGCTTATCATTGTAACTTAACTACTTGGCATACTTGACTAATATATTTATCCTACCTACGTAACCTTAGTTAATAGGTAGCCAGGTAGGCTACCTATTAGGTAAGTTCTTATTAAGTACCTATGTGCAATCATAGTCAAACGAGCCAAAAATTATGTTAGGCGATCGAAAAACTATCAAAATTTTCAAACATATTTATGTAATGCCACTTCAATGTCATGTTGATCAAAGAAATTTGTGCTGAATGATTTATATGAGTGTTGAGGAATTCAAATAAAATTATTTAATTTAATAAATTGAGTTATGGTTGTAGTAAAGGACTATTGAACTTTAACACCCGAAAATCAGTTTTATAAAACACTAGGCTAAAAATTCTTTTAATAATTTTTTTTTGATGGGAAGCTTTTTGAAATGATGATAACCTACCATCCACATATGAAAAGCACTCATAATTAAAAAATTGTGGTACTTGAAACTTTTTTAAATTCAAAATATAATTTCAGAAATTTCCAATTCCAATTATCATTTTCTAAATGTAAATGGGGCATAATGTGTATGACATATGAACAATATTTTGGCTTATGAGACCAAAAAAAAAATCTTAAAATAGTTATCATATTTTAGCATGATTTGAAATTATGATCAATTTTCAAAACAAAACATAGAATTTGGTAGAATTTGTACATTTAAAAAAATTATATTTATTCAGAAAGAGTTAACACAAGTAATGTAATTAATTGGGGGGATTTTTAATATTTTAAAGAACATGTTGCAAAAAATTTCCTTTTTATGAAAGAATCAAAATGTTCAAAAAAGGCCCATTTGTGGTTGAGTCCTTTGTCACCATTGGTTCATTTGATTATGATTGCACCCACCTAGATATATATATTAGGGTTAAATACTTGATAGATAGCCCACCTAACCATCATTTTAAATCCACATGCCTAGTCAAGTAGCCCTCCTCATAGATTAGGTTGGTTACCTATTAGGGCTATTAGGAGTAGGTAACTATTAGGTAGCTATTAAGGCTAGTTACCTAGGTAGCTTTAATATGTGGCTTGCCTAGTTACTTATTATTTCTACCTATATAATTAGGCTACAAATTATCCCAATCAAAATTAAGTGGTAAGAAAGTTGAACATAAACCCATCCAATGAACATTGTTAAACATAAATGTAAGCATTTTTATCCATAGATTTATTTTGAAGTCAATTGCATTATTTATTGCATTCCTTTTGATTCCATATAAATATATTACAATTAAAACAATCGACATAGTTATTTAAAAAAACTAAAAATGACATTTAATAGTATTGATCAAAATGTTTTTAGATATTTTTATTTGCTCAATATGACATTCTTTTAATTATAAGCATACAAATAATGATTGTAATGCAATAATTATTATAAAAACCCAAAGTTGTTGTATGTAATCATGTGCTTATTAAACAATCCTTTTGTGTCCCCCAACCATGAATGGACCCTAATGTTTAATTGCATCTTCATGTTTCAAGCTTTATATTTAAAATGTTGAACTACTAAATGAGTTGTTTAGTTTCTTGACACTTTCAAAACATGTGCAAAGATTTAGAGGGGTAGGTTTAGTTCAAACACTATAACACATCAAGGTTGTATGGACTATACATAGGGCTTGTATTTAGTATATGAAAATATATTGAACTTTTGATTAGTGAATCAAGTTGAACAAATTGCTTGTAACATAGTCAAATGTGACACCACTTTGGAAAACCATATGTTTTTAAAAATGTCCCCCTCAAGCTTGTAAAATTCATCTTAAAAATAATGGATTCTAGATTGAATAATTGACTAATGACATTTGTTTAATAGACATTTGATAGTTTAGGAGTAAATTTTCAATTTTATTATTTAAAATCATAAAGACAACCAATAGAAACCTTACACATGTATGTAATGACATGTATTATTATTATTATTATTATGGAGTAATATGTGTATGTGATGACATGTATTATGCATATATTTGATAAAATTATTAATTTATTAAATATGACTGATTTTTTGACCAATATGTGTAAACAATTTCAACATCAATAGCTTTAAATGCTTGTTTCTCATAGTTTTACATGGTCTACAATGATCAATGTAATTTTTGTTATAATGAACATTATACATTGATAGGTCTCAAAGCAACTTTTTAAATGTCTTTTATATGATCTTTATTTCTAAAAGCATTATGTCATTTTCCCTTTGAAACTAGTGTTAATTTTAATTGTTTGGTGCACATTAAACTATACATGATTTATGATATTAGTTTTCACATGGTTATATAAGATTGTATTACAATGTTGCATTATTCACACAAGCCTAATCATAGTAGCTTATTTACATTTTGCATAAACAAGTATCAATGTAGATTGAGTTTTGCCAAGCTTACAAATGAACCCTAAGCTAATAGTAGCACAAAAAATTGAGCCCATTGAAATAATGCATAGATGAATGTAATAGTAGGGGAAAATATGATAGTGGGACCAAAATGAATTAAAAATTTTTGTCTAAGAAATTATTTTCATGAACAATGTTAAGCAATTCAAGAAATATTATCATGGAATGAGTGTCAAACCCTCACCCCCCCGGTGGGGCCCAATTGTTGTCAATAACATTATATATTTATTTCATGGAAAAATGGTGTGCCTTGAAAACGAATAATTATTAAAATAACCCCACTGTCATCTATGATAGTAGATTGTTTGAATTTTTTTTATTAAGGTGCCTAAAATTGTATTTTAATTTATATAAAAAATCCATTATTACTAATGACATTACATAATTAAAAAATATCTAAAACATTCAAAACTAATTGTTGTCAACAACATTGGTTAAATTTGAAGAAAGTCATGGCATCTTTGATGAAGAATGAAAAAAAAAACCCATGTTATTGCCAACGATAATTATATGTAGGTTTGAAAGAAGTTGTGGCACCTTTAGAGGAGGGGGAGGGAAAAACCTAGTGTCATTGACAAAATTAAATCAGTTGCCCAAAAATAAATATAAATAAATAAAACATAACTTTTTATTTAATTCAAAATTTTTAAAAACAACAATGACCATGGGGTGGATGTTAGCATAGTATTGGTAACATAGTTAAAACATTTTTAAAATAATGTCATTTTAAACCATAGCCATGAATTAATACATATATAATGGAATTTACATTATATTTTTCAACAAATGTCATATTGTATATAATTAGATTGTATTTCATGAAGCTCTACTTAATTAAAATTATGGGAAAAAAATCATCCATACAAATTTAATGATAAAATAAAACATTCCTTTGTAATTTTGATGGAAGTTCTATTTATTAAAAACATGTACTAAATGTAATTAATTTTTTCATCCATACATTAGATGAATGAAAAAATAATTCATCCATAATGAGGATGAATGCTTACATTTAACCTTATGTTTGCTTCTAGGTTTACTAGTATGACATTCATTTTGTAGTTAAATCTTGGGTTTTACTTGTGCATGTATAGAGGAAAAAACATTTTATCATCCCAAGTTCCAACTTTAGGCTCTAGGTTCAAGCTCTAGGCTCATGAAGTAGCTTGCCTCTCTTTACATTCTAGGGAGATTTTGCATTATTCACTTATGCTTGAAGGGGTTCCTCATTGTGGTTTGGATATTGTAATTTAGTTCTTCCTTGGAATACCTTACTTAACATGGTAGAATGGCACCAATTTGGTATAAAATCCCCATGGAATTTGTATTTTAGATTTTCAAAAACAACTTCAAAACCCACATTCACATATATATTATCTTAAAGGTGAAGATTTAAGCCCATTATAATTTGACACGACTAAAAAACTATGTTATATGTCATCAAGTTATGTGTATCATTTATGTTATTCCCGAAAGCCCTTTGAAACTTCAAAAACCAACATGAACAATCAAGTAATTATGTGGGAGAAACCTCTTTCAAAATAGGTCCAAGATTGAAAGTGTCATATTCTTTCATTTCCTTTTGTATTTTGGTCTTCTTGTTAGGAGATGTGGATACTTCCACTTCAAGCTTCTAACCATCAAAATACATTTTCAACCATTTAAAAAAATAACCATGGGTTTTCTTGGTTGGTCTTCCACTATCGACACACATGTGAATAGACTTTGCAGATAACATATTAACTTCCATCGCATCCTCCCACTACTACAAAATGTGGGTGTAGCTTAGTAATCCCTATTCACTATACCAGTGAATTCACTAGTTAATTTCCAATTAGTCCCCATTTAACAAGACAAGTGAATTCACTCAAAATCTAGTGAAATCACATGGTGTACAAGGACATCTTTTGTTATACTATTTTCCCTTCTCGGCCTTAGATCCTCTTTTCTTCCCATCACCTTCGATTCTACAATTATTAATTAATAGCCCACTTGCTATAGCAATAGTCAAAGATGGATTGATTCCCTACAACATGTACATTTATAAAGTGTTGCATCAAATGTCACATGCATTAGTCAAGTATGTATGTAGGTACAAGGTGTGAAAACAAACTATGATTTCATCCTTTAAATTATTATATACGTATTGTCAGTTGTGACCTACCATGCAACTAATTTGGTGAACTTAACAATAAATGATGAGTTGCCACATGGCAACATATTTTAATATTCAAATTTTTAAAATTTCATCTTGAAAACATTCACATCGTCCATTTTGTATGGTTTTACTATATTACACATGACAAAATAAAATTTTGTCATGTGACAAACTAATTATGTCCATTTATTTTTAATGTTAATTATTTGGTGCCATGTGACACATAAATTATGTCCATTTATGCCAATTATTTGGTAATGTGTGGCATGTTTAAACCCTATTTAATATTTAATATATTTATTTAATTAATTAATTTTGGATTGTTTAATTTAAGGTCAATAGGATGTCAACATGTGGATAATTAAGGAGGGTCTAAGCTTAAGGAGGTAAGTAAGTAGGCTTAAGCTAATCAATTAAGTTGAAAATAATCCTATCTTACTTTGGGTTATAGCCTTTAAGGTTGAGCCTCTTTCATTAGCTCATCCCTTGAATGACACTTGCACTTTGAAGACTTCTAATGCACTTATTTATACAATATATATGAAAACAATGGAAGGCAAAGGATATGGGTTGAACATTTTAGTTACAAATGTCACCAACCTAGTCGTAATTTATTTGTAACTACTTCCTGCTACCTGTGTTATGTTAACCTAGTTTACTAATAAATTATTATAAAAGTTATCATAAATAATAAAATTTCATATGTACTAATAAAATAGAAATATATTTAATTATGTAAAGTGGTATTAATAATATGAATAGTAATCTTAGTAGCTATGGTATTCTTTTCATAATAAGATTAATAAAAATATTTATTTAATTATTATTCTAGCTAGTGGCTTTCTAATTTGTCATTATATATTTTTTACAATCTCACTTGTTATATATAATTATTATTAACTATAAGAATCAATATTTCATAATAATGATAATGATAATAATAAATTTAGTAGACATAATAAAAATTTATTAATAATTACTATAATAATGTCAAATATCAAATTTCAAATATCAATTTTTGAATTCAAATGCCTTTTTTTGAAATTCAAATATACTCGTAAGTCACCCCATAATACATCTAGGGGTGTGACTAACTTGGTGATCATTATGATTAATGGAACATATTAGCCTTTTCATGGATGAAAAGAGTCTTAAAAACTACTCAACCCATATGATGAAGTTTTTAGTAATCACAACATAGTTGCAAAAATGACCAAAATAGTTGAAATTTGATCTTATAGTTGCAAACACTTTTAAAGTTATTCACAAATGATTACAAGTCCCATATAGTCACAAATGGAATGGTTACATTTTGGCTAAATTTTAATAGTGGTGGACATGTTGACTTGTAATTTGTCATAAATAATTCACAAAATTTGGTTGTAACAATTTGAAAAAAAGGTTCCTACTTGTACACTATCACTTTTGATGACTATGTGTGATCTTTTAAACAAAACTCCTAGTATGAGTATTTGAGGGGTGGTAAATCCAAACAATGATTGGGATCACAAAATTACCATGATTCATAGGTTCAAACAAATTTTGTGCAAAAATCGTTTTTCATAAGTTCGTACAAAAATTGTATGAATTTCATGTTTTTATAATGTGAATGATATTTGTATGTATACAATATCTTAAACATTCAAATAGAGGCATTGTTTTTGAATGACATATGTGAATGTTCTTGTTTAATATAAAAAAATTTCATAGTTTTATGCAAAATTACATCACGATAATTGCACGGATTTAGTTAAAATCTAAAGCGTACATATTTCACATCAAGACAAGTAGAAAAAACACATCATTTATATATATATATAATATAGTTTTCATGTGATTTTTACACTTTGAAGCACATGAATTTTGCACGGACATATTGTTTTATAATTTTTCACTCACTTTATTGAAATTTTGTGATATTGAATGTTGATGGGTGGTTCATCCACTATGGACTTGATAACCATGTTTCAAACTTTCCTACAAAATGTGGTATAGGGATCTTGACAATTGGACCAATTTGTTTTATGCTAAATAAATGCAATTGATATATGATAAGTTGTTGCAAGCTAAAAGTAATTTCTTTGAGGACATGGCAACATTTTCCATTGATGGGATTGGCAATTGGAAGCCATAGTTGGCTAGATTAACTAACCTACACCTTCTATATGCAAAGCTTATGGATGTGGAAAACGTTGTAGGGATTGCACAACTAATTTGCTACTTTCAACACCCATTCAAAAAAATATGGTGATGATGAATGACATGTTGTATGCATTAGTTAATAAATACTTATTGGGTTATCATGTGTTGTTATAGGAAAAAACCCATTTACTTGATTGACTTTTGATGGATGGCTTTGGCATGATAGGAAACCTTTCTTTTATGTTTGACCACCCCACATGTGGGTCTTAGGTCCATGTTAGTCTTGTTATGAAATTTGATTGTCTCTATCAATTATGCCAATTTAAAGTTCTACTATTCAACACCAATGTTAATGATTATTTGGTGGAAGTCTAAACTCAATGAAGGTGCAAGCCATGCATTTCCACCTAGCAATGTAGTAGTTCATACAATAGGGTTTTCCATTGTACCCCATAAACTCATAAACCCTAGTCAATTTTCTAAGTAGGTAACCACATTATTGGGTTAACTAATCATCATTTAACAAGGTTTTTGTAATGGGTACATCTAGTCATTTGTGTTGGGTAAAAGTTTAATATGTCCTAAATCTTCTAGATGTTACGCAACATAACGGTTTTTATTACCAATTCCTTCCTTCAAAACATTAATTATTTATTTTTGGGAAAACCCTAAATTTTATGTCTATTGGATGTTATGCAACAAAATGGTTGTGAAATCCCATTTCATCCAACAAAATGTAGTTGTTTGAAAGCCTAGGATTTCCCTAAAGACTAGATGGATTTTTATACTTTTATGCATGAAGTCAAAGTAAACTCATGGTAGCTTGTACCTACCAATTTGCAAGGGATTGGTTGTGTTTCTCTTTTGAAATTGGAAATGATGTTGTCTAAACTAGAGTATCCTACAATCTAATTTGCCATCTTTGGTTATAGAGAGCATAAGCCACATGGCATGGAGTGTTGTTGGGATGTGCATGGTGTTTGACGAGTTGTTGATCAAATTTGGATATTGCATATGGTGTATGGCAATCGGATTGGGAAATCTTGTTACTTGGTGTGTTAGACAATGGTGCAAATTAAGATGCAATTTATTGTTGTGTTGTTTCAACAAGTTTTATTGTTCACCCATCCACAAAACTTGCAAGCCTAGAAAGAGATGGAGTTTGTTGCATGTTAAAGATAATGTGACATGGCCTATGGAAAGTGTAGGAAGAGGCAATGGACCACCTTAGTGTGGTTGCAACTTACTACTAAAATTGTTTCATAGAATTGGTGGAATTAACTAGAGTTTCTTAAACCTATGTTATTACATGGTTGTGGGTAGTTATACTCTTAGACCATTATTCATTGCAAATTCAAAGACCGTGTGGAATTTTCCAACAAGCTATTAAGTGATTTATTGAATGACATTGGTTGTTACAATATTTGTGTTTATAATTATTCATCAAGTGTTTATGATCTACCCCAAACCTATCTAGGAGAGGCAATTGAAAAAGATGACTTTGATAGGACACTTGCATATAAACAACTTGGGTACCACTTGTAAAAGGAGATACTAGTGGCAACATGTTTTAACACATACAATGGTAGGTGAAGGACCAATTGAAGCAAACAATTTTTTGTTTACATCAAAAGCACTAGGCCTAAATCCACATACCAACACTAATCAAATTAGTTTAGAATGAATTGGAAGTTTGCATCCAATTCATGTAATCATTATTATGACCATTTTGTAGATTTAAAAAAAACTTATTACAACAATAAACAAAGTGGAAGACTATACCCTTAAGCACCACGTTCAAATTATTCAAATTCACCCTATTTTGGATGAAAAAAAAACAGTTCAATGTTGAATATGTATTGAATTCAATTCACAATTCATTCCAATTTTGCTTAAGAGGCCAAAAAGGAGGATTCCCACCAAATACTAAGTACTATATTCAGATCTATGGCAAATAATAAATATTACAATACAATTTTAGGTTCAGCACAATTGTTTTACTTTTTAAAATTCATTTTAGTAGTAAATACATCATTAGTGGATTTTAGCAATTAATCTTGACCATTTTTGATCTTTTATCCAAATTTGTTGGTTGCCAATCATGCATAAGATTACTTTACGACTTTGGATATAACGATAAAAAGAATTAAAAATTCTTTATTCCTCTTATATTCTTGCAACATGGTCTAAATATGTTGACTTTAGAAAAAAAATCATGAGGTGAATTAGGCAAATAATGGTCTTCTATTGCATCTTCATTTCCATTAATCCATTCGCCATGTGGCAAGAATTGGACCAACCCAAAAAAACATGTCAATTTTAGTCCCATGGTTGATGTCCAAACTATACATTTGATCATCAATGACAAGTACAATAGGTTATTGACAAGGACCACATTGAATTATATTATATTAGATCTGATTATTTGAACATGGTTTAATTTCCAACAAGATTTTATATGTTTAAAAATTTGGAAAAGGATTTTGTGGTTGTTCTAACTTTTGTAATCATTTTTTCCACAATTGAAATACCTTTTTTACTAGTTCAAGTATTAAAGGATGGTGTCTCTATTTTGCTCATGACTTAAATAATGTTTTTCACTGCCCTTAAATCACCAGGGATAAGTATGAATGGTCTATTCCAAATCCATCAAATGCAAAATTGCAATTAATTTGAATAGGTTAATCTAGCACCAACAACATAAAAAGAAACCCATATATTTTGCAAACATGGCTAGATATGTGCATCCATCTTAGTTTTACAATTGTGAGGTTTGAAGAAAGGAATCAAAGCTTTTTAGATTTGAGTTTTTTATTTCTTCTACAAAATGTCAAAAGGAAATCTTAGTTATTCTTGTCACATTCCCTTAGACTTGGATGTTAATGGGTAGGAATCTTTAAACTAATTAGTTCCATAGGCTTCCTAATGACTATTAGTTACTAGTTGTAGACTTACCGTCCTTTACCCAAGGGGTGTTCAACTAGTGAGATTAGGTAGCTTAGGTTAGTAAGTGGTTGGGGGCAATCCACCCAATCATTTAAAAGATTTCCAGGAAGGGATTAAGATAAAAGCCCTATTTTCTAGGAGTCAATGTGGGCCTTGTGTGTGGTATGTGCGGAAGGGGGATAGAGGAAGTGGGAGAGGATGAAGGGATTCATTAGAAAGTTGTGTGGGATATGGAGAACTTTCCTTGGAAAATGATGGGAGGAATGGAAAAAGATGTATATACTTGGTATGTGATTTTAATGCACAAAGGTTGAAGGACTCGAGTCTCTTGTTTTGCATTGTTATTGTATTAAATGTGGAAGGTACAATAGGGTATGTTATGTAAGTAGGATACTTTCTAGAATTGGCATCTCTGCATTTTTTCTAGGACAGAGAATAATGGGGCTAACCATGGGTAGCCTCTAGAGCATCAAGTTACTAGTTGCCATAAGAAGGTATCAACTAGTCCTTGGTGGTGGGAATCAAAGAGGGAACATACTAACAAGTTGCCCCTTGCATGCTATAAATTATTGTTGTAGGCATAGGTAGGAACTTAGAGGGAAAACAACTGGTTGTAAAAGGTACAAAGCAAAGGAGGACTTCTTGAAGGTTATAGGTGTTAGGCAGAGCTACCAAAAAATCAGCAAGTAAGGGGAAAGAGGGACAATATTGATAAAAAGGTCTACAAACCCCTTCAGCAATATCTTAGGGTGTTGAAGGTATTATAAGATGAGGGAGAGTAACTACTCCCAAGTTCTTTCCCCCTTTTTCATATTGTTTCCTTCCCTGCATTCTATTCCCTATTCCCTAGTTGATATTACTTATAGGAAGGTAAGTCCAATCATGGATAATAGACCCTTATCTTCCTTATTCCTAGTATGACCTTTTACTTCCTACTTGAGTAGTTGTAATAAAGTAAGATAGGGAGGGAAGTTATTTATGTGGAGTAATAAGGTGTCAACCTTGTCCTTCGGTTTTACCTGCTAAAGGATGGTAATGATTGGGGGCCACAATTTCTGTTCATAACATTGGACTACAAGATTTATGGGACAACAACAAAAATGTTTATACCAAAGATTTTGAACAAATTATGGCAACCTCCCTGAAACAATCCGTGGCCAAGGTGCCCAACCAATCAAAATTTTAAAGCATGGTTTCATAGGCAATGTGACTACCTACTAAAGCAAAAGAAAAGTCATTGACACAATCTTGGAAAGGAAATGGCATGAAATGTGATTGATCTAGAGGCGGATGCATACAAATTACTTGTACCTGTGTATAGTTATCACAAGCATGAAAATAACTTACTTTTTCAAATCCCATCTTGGACTTAAACTCCCTGAATAAATAGGATTCCTAACGAAAAAGTCTCCATTCATGAATTTTTTTGATAATGTAGGCATATCTTTAGACTCCAAAAGTTGAATAGAAAGATTATTGACAATGGTATAATATAGTTTTTGTGCCTCCACCTTTAACTACAATATGATAAATGTTAGTTTATAATCGCTTCAAAGAAAATAAATTAAAGCCTCGGATGGGTAAGCATTTACTTGAGACTAGAAAGTCGCCCTGTGAAGCCACTTATCAAAGGTTCCATTCGAGAATCCATGTTTTGGAAATTTTGTTACTTCCCTCAACACATTAGATTGGTTCCAAAGTTTCAACCAAGATACCTTTTGCTCATTTGTGACCAATGCAAAAGCTAGCATCTTTAGCTTCTTGGTAAGCATTTGGGGCTCCGAATTAATATCATAGTGGACTTAAATTTGTTTTAGGAATTTGAGACTAAGAACAGGGTCACAATTTAACAAATGACTTGGGTGGGCAGAGGTATGATCTTTTCAGACCTGATCCATCACCTTGTCCATAAGTGTTTAAAGTCTAGAAGGTGACCTCAATGTCTCATCTGGAATTTCCTCATAATAAAGTTGTATTGTGACATTCACTGTAGCTAAAAGCTCACGCTACACCAAGAAGAAAAGATTTTTGTAAATCACATGTTTCAATCAAAAAAATTGACAAATTCAAATGGAAAGATTAAGCAAGAATCAAACCTTGTACATATAGTTAAAAGAACTTTCTTGTGTCAAAGAGTAGGGTAGTCTTGTCCTTGGGTGGTATCACTAAGAACATCACACCTTGATTTTCTTAGACCCATCGAACTTTGAAAAATTGTAGGAAACACTTAAATGAACATTTTCATACAAATTATTTTTTGAATACATTTATTAGGTTCCATAGATTTTGAAATCTCAATAATATCAAGAATATTGTGTATTTTGATGTTCCTAATCATTGCATTTAAAAATTGTTTTAGGAATGTAACACCTATTTTTTTCCTTGAACTTTTTGGTTAGGAACACAAATTTGAAATATGATTTATGAATTTTCTTATGAATTTTTAAAGGTAATTTGGAAGTCATTTTATTTTTAGGTTTTTATTTGAAAATTAATTAATTAAATATGATTTAGTTATAAATTTCCAAAGTTCAAGTTGTCGATATTTTAAAGGGCCATTTTAATTAGGAATATAAAATTTTAAAATTCCCAAATAAACTTCAAGCCATATATTAGAGCATGTAATTGATAAACATGAAAAAATAATCATTTATAATTGTGAAAAAAATTAACAAAAAAGGCCCCAAAAAATGATTTGGTTGTTTTGGTTCCTTCACCATTCCTTGAAGTGGTTCCTAATGGTACCACCCAAAGATGGGTTCACCTAGTACCAACTTTACCTTGACTTGTTCTCACATTTCTTGTAGACATAAAAAATGATCACATTTTTGAATTGGACCAATGGAATCATGTCGATGTTCTGGATGCAAAGGAAATCATGCACTAGATTAAGCTTCACATGATCGAATTTGACAAACTTGGGGGGTTGAAACAAAATTGACACAAAACTTCAACTTTAATGCACAAAGCAAGAAATTGAATGAAAACAAAATAATAGCAAAAAAGGACTAGAACTTTGAAATCCATAATGTTTAATTTGAATCTTACTTGTTCATCTTTGTCATTGTAATGAGGAGGTGGATGAGGCCATTTCTTGCATCCAACATGATGGAATCCACTATAATGTGCCAAGAGAGGTCATATGGGTGAACTCTAAAGATATAAGGCATCCAAGCTTATAGTCGATGGTTGTTGTCCCACACATAGAACATTCTCCCACTGAACCTTTATAGATCTTCATTCATGTTTAGTGTTTCCTCAAATGATGCATTCATAACCTTCCAATGATCATCCCACTCATGGATGTGATCTGCAACAAATGCCTCCTCCCCTTGCTAGTTTGTGGGAGAGACATAAAAAACCTTATCGCCTTGTCGATAGCCCATCTTAAGCACATTGATCTTAAAGGTTGGCCTCACAACTAACATGGATATCATGTGGTAGAGTGGTATGTTCATCCGAGCCTTAGCTTTGGGATGAATCTTATGCCTCTCCAACACTTCAACTATCTTCACCTTATGCTCCACCTAGACCTGGAGGATTTCCTTGTCTCCAATTGTTTTGACTACTTCCAATTGCAGAGAAGTCAAGCTAATCTCTTAAGTAGACAAGGTCATGATGGTTACATTAGAAACAATTCACAAAAATAAATAAGAGAGGAACAAGATGTAAATATTATTTCAAAAGAAAAACTGGATAATAAATACCTGTGTAAAGGTGGTTTTCGGCACAAATTGAGATTCATGGACATCCATATCTATGCCTTGTTGTGGATCAAAGCTGTAGCTATGAAACAAGTGGGGACAAAATTAACTTGAAGAATTCAAAAATATATAAAACATGAATATCATGAAAAGTTGTGAAAAGTGAAAATACCTCTTCATAATTATTTTCCAGCAACCTTTGTTCAATCAATTCAGCACCTTCCAAAGGTGGAAAAACCTATAGGAGGGTGAAAGCACAATTAAGTGGATTGTTTGGACTATCACACTTGTAATTTTTTTTTATCATAGGTAAACTTAAATTGTAAAATCATATCAAACATTAAAATTTTCAATTTTCATTATCCATGTTGCAATAAACTTTAGTTAGAATCATATTAAAAATTATGGATGAGTTTTAAGAAAAGAATGGCTCATTGTGGACTTTTGAAATGATGACATTATGTTTGTCACACACAAAAAATGAAAATTGTGGATTCAAAAAAATGTCATAATAATATCAAAATAAAAAATAAAAAATAGGCCACCATAAAATGAATAATTTAATTGTATGATGCATTGAAAATTTTCCAATAATTTTTTTCATATTTAAAATTCAACTCATCATGATTTTCGTCATTTTTTACAATTGGTATTCCGCTTGACATTGAAATCTTTAAACTTTTCTCTAAATTTCTTGATAATTCACATGTTTAAGTATATTTATAAGGTTGTTTATTAATGTTTGTGATCAAAACCATAAGGGATAATTATAGGATTTATAGTTTGATAATTATTTTAAATGCAAGAATTGTAGCTAGTGTAAGATTTGGATTCTTCAAAATGTCAAACTTGAGCCACCTAACCATGCTTTTACCCAAGAGAGAATTAAATGAGAAAAAAAGTAAGATACCTAATTTGAAAATTAAATGTGAAAAATAAAAAATAAAAAATACCTCTATAGATGGACTCCCTATTTCGATATAGCTTTATAAGATAAAGAAATGAAGGAAAGAAAGTTAAATAAGAATAAAAAATTGCATTGAGGAAATTGATTTGAGAAATTTTTTGCAGTTTTGAAAGTTCCAAGCTTGGGAGTTCTTGTTTTTAGGAGAGCTTAGTACAAATTTTTTTGTTTGGCTTCCAACTTTTAGTGCCAAAAGTTGGAGGCCAAGCAAAAAACTTTTGTGTTAAACCTCTTATGGAGCCTTCAAGTAAAAAGTTTGAAAGCTCCATGAAAGGCCGAACTAAAAATGTTTTGTTCAACCTCCAACTTTTGGCGTCGAAAGTTGGAGGCCAAGTAAATTTTTTTGGCCTTAGCCTCTTATGGAACCTTTGAGCACGAAGTTCGGGAGCTCCACGAAAGGTTGAACTAAAAATGTTTTGTTTGCCCTCCAACTTTTGGTGTTGAAAGTTGGAGGTTGAGCAAAATTCTTTTGCCTCAACCTTTTATGGAGCCCTTGAACACGAAGATCAAGAGTTCCATGAAAGGCTAAGCTTAAATTTGGAGGGTTGGAAAAAGGTCGAGCTTAAATTTGGAGGGTTGGAGAAAGGTCGAGCTTAAAAGTTCAAGGTTGAAGGCATTTTTTTTGTGCTTGGCCGTTCCTTGAAACATCCTGAACATGTTGAGTGCAATTTTTTTTGCTTCGGCTTCTGTTGAAACTTTTGAACTTGGAGCTTAAAAGCTTCAAGAGAGACCAAAGCAAATTTTTCTTGCCTCGAATGAGCTCTTATGCAACCTAAAAAGCTACAAAACTTGAAATTCTATAAAAACTCAAAGCAAACAAACATAAAACAAAAAGCTTGAAAGAGAAAGAATGAAAACATGAAATTGGAAAAGCTTGGAAGCTTACCTCAAGTTGTTGTGTTGTTTGTGTGTTCCCCACCTCTTACAAGAACAAGAACATAATGAATATATATGTGAAAATCTCAAGCAAGAAACTAGGGCTTCCAACACACCTTTTTCAAGAAACCAAGCTTGGAATCACGATTTCAAGCATAGTTCCGTCTTTTCTTCACTCAAGAAACATCTTTTCGCTCATCATACTTGCTAGAGGTCCAAATGGACACAACTCGAATCCACTCAACTTGTTTTGGAAACTTTTAATGTACATCAAAGAACAAATTATGTTTCTCCTAGGCCTCTAAAACAAATGATCAATGGGTTTTTCTACTAAAAGCAAGTAAATTGTGTTTCATAAACTAGGTAATATTCACTGCACTTTTTTAAAAAAATTCTTGCCTCTTCAACTTGATCACCCCTCGTGGAGAAGAGGTTGTACTACATATCTTTTGTTAACTATAACTTCTTCTTGGCCAACATCTTGATATTGTGTCTTTGTTGCTTAGGATTTGTCCATTGGAAATTTTGCTTTTATTTATTTTTTTCTTGGAGTTTTCAACTTCTCTTGATCAACACCTTCTTATTGCATATGAAACTATAGCTTCTCTATTTTGAACCTTAAATTAACTAAAGATAATAGTTGTTCCTTTTCTACAAACTTTAGCATCTGCTGTAAGATATGTCATCTAGTATTTTCTTTTGTAGTCTCAAACACACATCTTTATAGATATACAAATTTTTTAAAAATATTAATTGGAAAATTTAAAAAGTAACTAGGGTTCTATTAATAGTTATAAATCATAATTAGAACCAAATATAATTAGATATTTATTCTTTTATTAACATTTTTTTGAAATATATTGAATTTGCATCTTTCTACTATAGCAATTATTTTCATATTTATTTTTATTCTAGATATTTTTATATGTTGAATCATTTTGCTTTTGAAGGGAAAGTTAATCATGTTAATTATGTGTTCTTATAATTTTGGGTGTTTTGTTCATGAATTTCATAAATTTTGTGACATAATTCATTTTTCAATATCTTTTTCTTTAAGACAATGGATTTCACCGACCTTTCTTGTTGCCATCTTTATGAATCCTAACTCTAAGAACTAACTATAACTGTAATTGTCCATCATGATAATAAATGCCATTAACATTACATTATTGTACTTAATTTTGTTTTATGCATAACAAAAAGTGATGTTAATGAAAAAACATTTTTGTTTTGAATCTTATATGCTTGGAGAATGAATATATGATTTCCACAAAACTCACGTCATTAATACACATGGACACATTAAACCAAGGGTTGGTAATTTCCCTCCTAATATTGATTTTATTAAATTTTCAGTATTTCAGACATGATGTTGCCAACATGTTTAAAGTTTATTAGTAACTTGTGGTTAAATCAAAAGACTTTTCTTATGGCTCTTAACCTAATTAACCTAATTTAACCTTTTTGCTACAAATAAAATTTGCTAGCAATCATGCATACCAAATTTCAAGGGATTTCTTCAAGGCCCGTAAATATTTGTGAAAACAAGTACACATTTTCAAGAGCACATATTTCAATTCTTTCCTTATAATAAGTTCCATTCCATAATATATATATCCCCAACCTTTTCCAAAAAAAATTTCTTTTCCACCAACCTGGAAATGACATTATAAATTCCAATGTTTTTTCCCTTTTCATGAAATTTATGTAAAATTAACTTAGTTCTAACATTCACATGAATAATGATGAATCCTTATGTATGTTATTCTATTTATTTTTGTTGAGATATGAAGGTTGTTGAGAATGTTGTTTCCTTAAAATAGTGTAGTTTGTTTTTTGGAAAATACTTCCTATAATTCTTGATGTTTACCAAAATCTAATAATTACAAAGACTAATTAGATCCTTTATCCATTAGGTTCCAATTGTGTTGAATAATTATTGCTTCTAACTTTTTCTTTTCCTATTAAAATCTCATCACAAAAATATTTCACATTAATTTTATTAATACAAAATATGGATTACATATTTTTATCATTGATCTGACACTTATTACGATGTTCCAATGTGCTTCTTTTGACCTTGGATGTAACTACTATCCTCCACCTATTTTCATGAAGCTATTACCCTATCATGCTATGCCCTCTTCCACCCCTTCTTTTTACAATGTTTTTTTTGGATTTTTGCACATTGTACAAACAATAACCCTATTTATGTTAACATGGCTCCTAGTTCCAATATGATATTCATGTTCTCTTAATGTCTTGCCACCATCGATCTATCAAAGTTTTTTGTTGTTTTCTCATCCTTATTCTTGATCATTTGTTCCTCCAAAAGTTGAATTTTCTAGAATGAAACATAATTTTTTTTTCTAACAACTTTCCACATTTTCCCTCACTTTTTCCTATATTTCCAAGCTTGCACCACATTTATGTAATTGACATAATGTATCGTTGTTTGTAGGAATTTTAAGTTGGGTCTTCACTTAATTAGCTTTCAAAGTGATAACCTCATCCCAAACTTTATTCTTTGCACCATATTCCATCGCCAAACATTATCTTTGGCTACAAGCACATGAGTCTTACAATTTTAGTTTGATGCTTGTTACTACACTACTTGACTTTCTTGTTTATGATTTTCATTGATGTTCTGTTTTGTCCAATTTCATATTCATCCCACTCCTTACTTGGATTATATTTCCCTAGTTCTTCCTCCTCTTCTTCAAAACTTGTCAAAATTTTCCCCAATGTTTGATTTTGCTCTTGTTGATTCAAATCCCTCTGAGTTTTTTCACTACTACTTTTGTGCCCTTTGTAACATGGCAACATTTCATGCTTTTAGACACTTGAACCTCACAATCATGGTAGATGATTTAGGGACGATGACTATCTCTGAACATTGTCTATGCGCTATGTTTGTTTTTTAACCAAGTTCTTTACATATATCTAAGGATGTCTCATATGATTCTAATAACTTTGTCTCAAGTTTTCTATACCAAATTCCTATGACCTCCTCACAAGGGAGACAATGGGTGGTTGGCTATGGTTGTTATCGCATTGTTGGTGATAGCTTGGCTCATAATTATTAGAAAACCATCCTTATGGCAAGAACCGCAAGTTTTGTGGTCAAGATTGTGAAGCAAGAACTAGAAGTTGATAACACTCTCCCTCAATGTTCTAATGTTCTTACATCTTTTATTTCCATTGAACTGTCTAATTCTTCCTCATGTGAGGACTTAACACTCCTTCCTTCGTCAACAAAATTATCAGAAGGCATTGATCTTTAGTCTAATGCCTCTTTGTCATCAAAACCATCCACCCCTATGGGGTGTATTCTTTTATTGTCTCTTGCTTACACATGATGGTGTTGCCAAGACAAACTTCAAATGAATCATAAACTTTGGATTATGACAAGATCCCTTTGCGAAAAAATCCAATTCTTGTCAATTGTTTTTAATGGGGATGTTTTGTTTGAATTATCATAGATATTTTCTTTGAATTATCATAGATATTTTCAACCACTCACAACCCTTCCCAATTGTAAAGCATGGACAGAATGTACGATGGCCATGCTTGGTGTAAGTTGGTCACAATTAATATAAGAAATTCGTTTGGGCTTAGCTTCAGAAAGGTTCATTGCTTGGGTCAATTATAGTGTGTGAAGGATGATTGTGAGAACTTTGTGCATTCTACCTCTCGCAATGAAACATTTTGATGTGGTGAATGCGCTCATATTCTAATCTTAGGTCAAATGACACCGATTTTGTTCGCAACCTTGCTTAGATGTAAATTTTGTCATGGTCCTCCTTTTTATGTTGCAAATTGCAATGGGCGAATCTATTATGTTGTGCATAGACTCTAATCTATGTCAAGAGTGGCAATTCATCTTGGTGTTCACAACCATCTTGTTGCAAATGGAAAGTGTCGGGAATCTATCAAGGAGACTAAAAGGTTGATTACAGAGGAGGTGGATTGCATGCTTAATGCGAAGATCTCTTTGTGTTACAAACGTTGGGAAAGCTAAGTTCATAGAACTTGTCCTTGATGTGTTCCAACTACTCACCCTTGAAAAGCTCCACTATGCCATCGTTAGAATCATCAAACAAGTAACTCGCCAAGAAGGTCTTGCTAGCATTAAGGCTTCTTTCAAACATCATTTAGGAGGTGGCTATATTGATAGCATCTTTGAATTGAAGTCCAAGAGTTGGTATGATTACATTTAGGAATGTTACTTCCCATGACAAGTTCATGGACAAAAGGTGTTTTTTTTCAAGATGTCAATAAATGGTGCCGAGAATGGAATTAGCCTTGTCACATAAATGCAACATGTAGGGGATTTACAGAACGCTTGGATGTTTAATCATGTGAAGAATGTTGCTGGTTGGACAACTTTGGTTTGTCATGTGTACGATCATGTGTATTGTAAAGTGTTGACCATAGTGGTTTGTGGTTTGAAAACATTGAAGTTCAACAACTTATGTGGACAAAGCTTAATGAAACGATGTTGAAACACAAGTTTCCAAACCGAATTTCAAGGGATTTATGGTTGATAGTGCACAAGCCAATTGGAATATGGTCAGAATTGTTTATGGTTCAGGGGACCCCTCTATTAAGATGGTTGATAAGGAGCGCACTTGTTTATTCCACTGAAATCAATCACTTGATAAACACACCAAACAACTTATTAGACCTGAGTTGCAATATGAACACAAGGCTGTTTGCCACCAATACAAGAATGCCACATCCTTTGGCACTACAAGAAATCACGATTTATTTGACTGGAAAATTAAACCAAGAACTAGTCATTTTAACATTTAGTCAATTTGACCATTTAGTCACACTACATAGGTCAACTTGAACACCTCCAACTTGATTGACCATAAAATGGTCTGTTTAATTAGTCAAATTGGACAAAAATTTGGGTAGCCAAAAATATTTAATTAAAAAATAGATCAATTTGTAAATATAAAAAAAAATCATTATGAGTACCTACCTACCCACTCATGACCTACCTACTCACCATGGCCTCCTACCTACTTATCCATAACCCCCTTAGGTATTATACATTTACACACATGTACAAGGTATATATGCGAATATACATACTCCACATAATATATTTTGGTAAAGGGGATTGAACCTTAGTCTCCTTGGTTCCACACCAATGGCTTGGCCATCAAACCACCCCACCATTTTTTAAAACAACATGATACCAAATAGATTTAACATGTATTCATGAATTTTTTTGTCAATGTGTATAACAACATTGGAATTTCAAATTTTTTCATAAGTAGGTTAAGTGGTAACTATTTAGTAGATAGGTAGGTACACATGCCTACCTACCTATCTTTTTGAATGTTCATATTTATTTATGTAAACTATAGGTAGGTATGTAAATAAATATTAAGTAGGTAAATAGATAAATAGAATATAGGTAGGTAGGTAGATAAATATGTAACTTTGATAAATAGTAGATAGGACGTAAGTAGGTAGATGGTAGGTAAGTAGGTAGGTAGGTAGGTACCTTAGTAGGCATAGCAAATAGGTTAGCTAACCAAATTAATATGGCCAATTTGACTAAGCATGGCCATTAAGTATGGTTGATTTTACTAGGCCATGGGCATCTTGATGGACAATTTAAAAAATTTGTCCTTTTTTACTAGATGTATGACTTAACACTTGGTCAAAATGGTCATTTCAATCAAAAACACCAACCAAAAGAATCATGTGTCTTTCATGACCCATGCCTTTAATCAAAGTGAACATCCTTTTGGTTAATGTGGACACTTTAATCAAGTTGAACCTTTTGAAAAACCATGATTTCTAGTAGTGTGGTGGATGCTGACAGTCATTATGTTCTAATTCATTATTAGTGGCTTTTATCTAGGTTGTTTTTTAAGCATGTGTCCACGAGTTTAGTAATTGGTTTAACTTTTGGCATTTTTGTGTCAAATAATGGGGAGGTTTCATGGTTTACGTGAATATTGTTTGTATGAACTTCCTATGACTTCTTAGTATAAGTGAAATTTAAATTCTTGTAGAATATTTCACACTATTATAACAACATATTTGCATTTCACATGCATATGTTCACTATTTTTGTCTTAAGTCCCAACAAATTTAACATTACCATTCATTCCAACATCAGAATCATGGTTATTGCATATAACCAAAATTTGCACTTCAGAATACATTGTAAAAAGCTCCAAAAATAATATTACAATTCATTTCATCATAATATGATACTATAAAAAATTCACACAAAATATGAACATGAAATTCACTATAAAAGTCTATGCTTCTCTATATTATTGAAAACATGAATCCAAATTATAGCATAATCCCATGTTTTGTTGAAAAAAATCTAAAAAAACACTTAAAATTTGTGAAATATTAAAACAAAGTCTATGGTTTTCTATTGCAAGTACCTATAACTCCTCCTACCTTTTTTTAAACTTCATGTCTCATTTTTTCCTTTTCCCTTGTTCTCTAGAACTCAGTTCTTTTGAACTATCCCAAATCACATCATCATGATCAAAACAATGAGAATTCAAAATTCAAACTAACAAAATTCCCTAATCAATCTTTGTCCTCACTGTTCATCCAAAATCATATATTCATCCTACCCCCTTAACATTACCCCTTTTGTACTTTGGATTTTGTCCCCAAAATCTTTGTAAAATGAGAGTATTTTATATCCCTTTAAACATGTGTTTCCCATATGACAATTTTGTAATCCTAATCTACACACAAACTAGTGGATCTATATTTACGTTTTGTTCTGCAGTTTTAATCTCTTCTCCCACTAATTCAATTTGTGGTTTTATTTCTAAATGTTGTATCTTGGATATATCTTCTTCTAGTGCTAGAATAGCCTCCACCTTTTTATGTTCCTAAATTCCTTTTAGTTTTTTTTCTTCCTAACCCTCTCTTCTAAGGTCCTGTGGTATTTTTAGTTGTACCTCCTCCTCCTGAGTTGCTCCATTTTTGAAGTCCTGTGATTCCTCAATCTGTACTTCTTCTTCTTAAGCTATTCCACTGGGCCCTGCTTCTATCTCTTCATCTTGACTTGATAATTCTATATTTGTTGGATTACCATAGATGAAATTTAAAAAATTCTTTTCATAAGCTTCCAACTTATACTTCATAATTTTTTCATCAGCTCTATGATGAGCTAGACTATTATCCAATTCCTTTATAAAATATTCCTTTGCAACCTCCCACCATTCCTCATATTTCGCTTCAGAGTTCTTCATTTTGTTCTTCGTCTTCATTAGGGTATAGTACTACAACATCTGTTCATAATCCTCTAGTCTTTTCTTGATACCAGCTAAATCTAAACTCTTCTTCTGTTCTTATGCCCTCTCCAAATGTGCTTACAAGTGTCGTACAATTTTTAAACATTACTTCTTGTCCTCCATTAATTATTCTTTTTCTACCTCTGTTGTCTTTTTTCTAAGCTTTTTAGACTGGAACAAAAGTACATTCTTCAAATTTATAATTCCAAATCTATCAAAACAATCTCCTTTTTTTTATTTTCTTTAGTTAGTGCTTTCACTTGACTAACCAAAGCCTCTTATCATTTTTTATGAAGAAACAGTGCTTCTATCCACTTCCTCTCTATGGTTTCCCAGATGTCAACCTTAAATTTTGCAATTCTTCATCCTGCGACTTTAACCGTGTTATGCTACCCTTGAGCTCCTCATTCTCATCATGCAGTTTCTTAATGAACATTTTATTTTTCTATTCAACCTCTGCCTTGTTTTTCCTCTAGATTTCCACATTATGTTTATAGCTTTTCTAGAAATTTTCTTTATCCAATTCCTCCTTTAACACTCCCTTCTTCTTTTCCCCCATAGTCAATCTATTTTTCAAAGTGTTTATCTCCAAAGTGAAATTCCCCATATTCAGACTCACAATTGCCATGGTTTGAAATAATTCAATTACCTTATCTGCTTTCATTACTTCTACAACTACCTCCTCCACAAACTTTGGTGTACTTGTCTACGTCATAAGATCTCCATATCCTTTTGCAAATAATCTAAACTCCTCCCCAATTCAAATTCAAATGGGAATCCTTTTGTAGATTTTGGCCTACTAGGTGGTACCTGTAGTTCTACTAGTCTAAACTCTTCAAAAGTAGGTTGTGTCGTCACTTTCTTCATCTATAGTTCAGTAGCTTGTAAACTTTCTTGTGTCTATTGTTGTTGTTGTTGCAAATGTTGTTGTAAATGTTGAAAATGTTTCTAACTTGCAGTGGTTTCCATCCAATCTTCACATACATCCCCTTCAAAGTGCAAATGTTCCTCACCCTCTAAAAACCTTATGTCATGTTCCTTTTTTAACGCCTTGGTTCTACTCCTTTAGCTATCCTTCTTGTGGCGATGTCATTTGTGGTATCTCCTACCTTTGTTCCCTCAACTATTTCTCGTGTGGAAATGTCATCTATGGTACTATTGTAATTTGTCTAATTGCTAACACCATTGTTGGCATTGCCCTTACCATTGTTGGCACTATAGATGGTTCCACTCTACCCTTCATCATTTTTTGTGCCTTCAAATTTGTGCTCTCCTATTCCCTCTTCACTCCTAAACATGAGGCTCTTCCTTCTTCAATTATGTTCTTCCTCTTGATAACATTTCTTGGAGAGTTTGTTGCAGCTTTTATTCTATTTTCCAATTATGTTTTCATCTCCTCCTAGTTCTTTTAACCTTGGCCGGAGGTTTATATGGATTGTCCTTTTGATGCACAAACAGATATTGAAAGATTTTTGCCAAATACCAAGGCAAATTAACAAGTACCTTTCTTATCCCCCTTATGTTCCTTAACATATTTATACCACCTATTTAGCTCATTACATAAACTATTAAATATAATATGTGCCCAATCTACCTACTGCCCCTTCTTTGCTTTCATTAATGTAATAACATTTTTGTTGTTAAAATATTATACCTTCTCCCTTTTATAAATGACAGATATAATGGCAAGATATCTAACAAAATATGGCAAACCCAAACTCTTTACATTCCATTAATCTGTAGAAGAATTTGTAGGTGCAAGTCTATAACTTTATAATGTTTAAATTGTTAGTGACTTACTAACTTGTCCTTTTGGTTCTTTTACATACCCTTTCGCACACACTCCAAAAATATTTACAATCAGTTGTTTGCTAATTACATACACCTGATCCTTATGCCCAAAGTAGATATCTACGCCCTTGATCAAGAATGTGTTCAGAAATTCCAACATTACATCAAACATCAATGTTTCCGACCCCATCAAAAACAAGGGAACAAGCTTTGCTTTAGAAGCCAAGTCTTCTTCCTCAACAATATCCTTCTAGTTTTCCATTTGTTTTACATGTTTGTCATAGTTTTGTTTCATTTGTGTCCACATGAATTGCTTAGGGTCTGGAATTTTAATACCTTGCTCTAGAAGTGTAATTTTGTCCAAGATTGTGTGTATTTTCTTTGCTTCCACTTCACAGTGCTCCATCTCCATCGCCCTTTGTTGTGCTTCTACCATTGTTTACACCTCTATGGCTTGCCGTACTTTCAATTGCACTTTTGTGGATAGATGTTCTTCCTTCAAAACAATGTTCTCTTCCCTTGTGTCCTTTTGCACTGTCCATGCCTCCACAAAATGTTGCTCCTCAGCTTCGTTTCCCTTTGATTTTTCAATGCACACCAGATCTACTAATGTAGCTCTTGGTCCTATTTGGTCTCTTACACACCAATGTCATTTGCTTCTATGCAAAAATTCAACTACATATGTTTTAGTTATATTTGTTTTGAATTATCGTCTACACAAATTGTATCTTCTCATTATACGCTTTCCCTTTTACACATTTTGAAGATGATAATGAATGTGACTACGACCTTACAGCCAGCAGTTCAATATTCAACACTCCTCTATCTTCTTTTTTCAACTCCTTTTCTACTTTTGTTCTTTTCAACAATTTCGCTTCCTCATCATGTTTTCATTTATGTTCACTCCTTTGCGTTTCCTTTTCCCTGTTATT
>Ga0209611_10003275_pt1 | contig 28169 bp, 18 predicted proteins | sample S1TSphgellanicum_3_FD_187693 | JGI IMG/M metagenome (GOLD analysis project Ga0209611, IMG submission 187693) | Host-associated microbial communities from peat moss isolated from Minnesota, USA - S1T2_Fc - Sphagnum magellanicum MG (SPAdes) (version 2) | ecosystem: Host-associated > Plants > Peat...
CCCTCCCTCTCCTGTGCCATCTCCTCCCCCTCCCTCTCCCGTGCCATCTCCTCCCTATGTCTACAAGTCTCCTCCACCTCCCTCTCCCGTGCCATCTCCTCCGTATGTCTACAAGTCTCCTCCACCTCCCTCTCCCGTGCCATCTCCTCCCTATGTCTACAAGTCTCCTCCACCACCCTCTCCCGTGCCATCTCCTCCCTATGTCTACAAGTCTCCTCCACCACCCTCTCCCGTGCCATCTCCTCCCTATGTCTACAAGTCTCCTCCACCTCCCTCTCCCGTGCCATCTCCTCCCTATGTCTACAAATCTCCTCCACCTCCATCGCCTGTGCCGTCCCCTCCCTATGTCTACAAGTCTCCGCCACCACCATCACCCAAGCCTTCTCCTCCCTATGTTTACTCTTCTCCACCTCCTCCTTCCCCGAAGCCTCCTCCGCCTTACGTCTATTCTTCTCCCCCTCCACCTCCTAAAGGCATCTACTGAAATCTAAAACACCCCATGAGCAGGTAAGGCGCCAATATTGTGTCTGACCAGTTGATTGCTAATTTCTCTAAAGAATGTCAGAATGCAAATTCCAGATTGTCTGGCATCATAGTTTGATCTCTGTGCATTCCAGCTGTTGTGTACTCTTTTCATTGTGCGCTGCAAAAGATTGCTTAAGCTCCGCGATGAACATTGACGTTCCTTGGAACTTGTTGGCGATTTGCAGAGCTGCAGATTAGAAGCAACAGAGTCGTAGCCGAAGCAGGTGTGATAAATCAGCCGATCATCATGAAGACCGTGCATCCAGAAACATGCAGCCATATAAAATTTTGCTCATGTGCAGTTTTTGAAGTTTCTATAAGCTGGTGGAGGTGTTTAATATTCAGGTAGATAAACCTAGTGCTGTTGTTCAAGCTCCAGTTCTACATGCATGGGATCCATCACAAGCGGTTTTCCAAATGTGCTCGATCTTCATGCACCAAACAACAACACTAGCTTTTGAATCTTAGAACTACTTTAGTGTAGTGAATATGATTTCGTATGTATCCACTGCAGCTTCGCAAGCAATTGGAGCTATGATAACAGTGTTCATGCTAAATAAAGCCGTATTGCAGTTTCTTGCTATTCGATTTCCAAATCTCATCACTTGTCGAACAAAATGAGTTGAACTGATCACTAGTACAGTTCTATCTTTTCTCGCATATATTGATCATCAACAAGTGCTTTCCGAAACCCCCATGAGATGATGATCCAGATCTTCATGTGCAAATGCAGTTCAGGTCAATTTCTTTATAGCTGGTTGCAGTTCAGTCTATGTGCTCACTGTTGTGCTTCAACTATGTCATTCTGTAATGGATTTTGTCTTTTATATCTAATGAGGTCTAGAGATCTTCTGTGGGTATTAAATCTAGCTGCTCACTCAAAGACTAGTAGTACTCATGCTTAACTCCATGTGAACTTTGCAGTAGTGGAAATTGCCTGCAACATATTGAAGGATTGGGTATGAAGTAAGCAGTTGATCTCCCTGATCCAAAGTTGGGATCAGCTACACTAGAGGAGAGGCATTCATGATGTGTGAACTCATTCTACAGAGATTGTAAGCAGCTACCAAATGTTTATATTCTGATGACAAGTTGCAAAGTTATATTAGGACTTTTGGTTGCAGTTTTTAACTTCAAATTTCTCTTTGGTAGGATCTGTGATCTGCAGTGTGGGTCATCAGCTAAATTTCACAGATTGATCAGCTTGTGCCTGGGTCTAGCAAAGGACCTCTAGTGATGCAAAAAATTTAACTATCCACCATTGATTTCTCCTGCTCCAAGAACAGAACTGCTAGATCTAATTTGTAGCAACTGATCTTAGCAAAGAAGCAGCAATTTTTTTTGTTGCAGAAAATTGTTGCAGCTTTTTGTTTGCAGCATATAATATATAACTTGTAGCACAGCAGCAACCATTTCATAGACTGACTAAAAACTGTGATTAAACATAGTAGCAGAGATGTACCCACATCTTCCCTAAAAAAGGAAAGAGAAAATGGAAGCATTTAAATTTTAAAAAAGGAACAGATTAGGTACTAGTTTCATATTGTACCCTTTCATATTATAGGCAATTGTGATGATTTTTGGCAATGTTTAAAAAAAATAAAAATAAAATTCTGGTGATTTTTATTATTAAAAAAAAAAAGAGAATATTTGACAGAGTATTCCTTTTTCAGAAATATTTTTTCAAAAAATGGTGAAAATTTCCCAGTAAATATATCACTCAGCACAGGGCAAAGGATGAACTCACAACAGATGCACAATGTAGCTTCTTCATCTGTTGTTGTTGTTGTTGTTGTTGTTGATGTTGTTGTTCATGTCCATAGCTAATGGAATGCCCCCTTCTAGCAACCCCGATTTCATGGATGAACTTGTCATCCATCCCACATTGAAAACCCATGAATGATATTGTATGCAATGTGCATTGATCCATGGAATGTAGATGACTTTTTTTAATGCCAAAAAAAGAAAAAAAAATTGTGAATAAACTACATTTCAATGGATGAAATAAAATTATAGGTTGCATTTTATTGGATGAAATTTATTTCATCCTTCGATTTCATTGAACTTTCATGGATAGATTTCCATCCTATTCGGTCAAAACCTTTTTTCCAATGTTCTCTCAATCATAGGTCAAAAAGTCAACTTAGGCAATGTGCTTTTTTTGGCGATTTGGCAAAGTGGAATTGGCGAAAACAAAAGTCAACATGGCAAAATACCAGAGCATTTGGCATACACGCTTGTTCTTTGCCTTTTCGTGATGTCGTCTCGGCGTGCGTGCAAGAGAAACGTGATCGGCTTGCGAGACGAGATCACGATTGCACGCACATCTCATGCACTCGCTTGCTGCGTCACAACCCATTTTCCCAACACTCCTCGCGATTGCTGCGGGCCCCGTCGAACGCTCTATCGCTGCAGCTGTGTGCACATGTAACACAGCACTGTGTTGTTGCGGTGATATGTGTGTGTGTGTGTATGAATGAAGCCGTTGTGTCTGATCTAAACTCCGCATTCGATTGTTGATCTGTTGGTTTGCTTTTTTTGGAAATATTGAGATCATACTCTGATTTGAAGTCATGGGCTTCTTTCGAGACGACCCAATTTGTATACTGTTGCTTTCTTCACTTGCAGCAATTGATCAAGCTGGGCAAATTCTTGATTGCTGAATTTCAGGAAAATTATATAATTGAATTTTGCAGCTGAAGTTCAGCATCAACTTGCATCTTGCGTGTTCTTGTTGAGACTGTGAAGAGAGAAACAAAATTTGTGAAGATGAAGCGAACACTAGTCCCCAGAGAGTTCTGGTATTGAGAGTGTGGTGCAGAAGTAGAGGGAGAATTCTGTGTGGTTGAGCCCCTCGTGGGTAAGGTAAGAGCATTGTAACAGCCCCCTGGAGATGCAATACTCTTAACACCATATAATAAAACCCTAGTCTGCAGAAACAGGAAATCCTAAACCCTAAGCTGTGTTGTGATTGTATATTGTCCTGTTGGGTTTTTTGTTTGTCTAGAAAGCAAGACCTAGGAGGTGGGTGAAACAAAAAGAGAAGACCCTGGGGAAAAAGAGAGGAGCTCAGAATTATGGCACGGACCAAGGCGTCATGGCCTTTGTTGCTCATGGTGGCACTCACGCTCTTCATCTTAACCCACAACACTGTCACCATGTTCATGACTAGCTACCAGGTCTCAAGAAGTACCATGCCTGTGTTGCATGGCGTAATGGACCACCAGGCTGTGGATGATCAAGGTAGAAGCTTCTTCTTCAAACAGCATGATGTCAGGGCCACGATCATGCTAGAGGAGGATCCCCAGAGGAAGACGGTGCTGCCAGCCAAGAGGTTGTTCCATGTAGCAGTGACTGCCAATGAGGCTCCATACACCAGATGGCAATGCCGCATCATGTACTACTGGTATAAGAAGTTCAAGCACGACCCAGTATCTGAAATGGGTGGCTTCACACGTATTTTGCATTCCAGAAAGCCAGACAATGTAATGGACGAGATTCCAACAGTAATTGTGGACCCTCTGCCTGAAGGACAAGATCAGGTAGAGAGAATTATAAAATGCCTGGCAGCTTTAGAACTTTCTTTGTGCTGCACTTGGACCCACTCATCTCATGCAGTTTTTCTGAAGTAATTGACCAGTTTTGAGGAAGGAATCAAAGTGGAATTATATGGTGGGCAAATAAAATAGTATGTTTGCTGTTTTGGGTTTGCAGGGATACATTGTGTTGAACCGACCATGGGCTTTTGTGCAATGGCTTCTCAAAGCCCACATTGAAGAAGAGTACGTATGTTGCCTTAAGATTTGATTTTATGTTGTAAGTGTTTTTTGCCAAGAAATTAGACTCTGCAATCTCATTGCTAACTTTGTGTTGTTTCTAAGTTTGTGCTTGCTGTTGGGGTTCCACTCATGCCACAGTTGGAACTCGCCACTCTGCCATGGAGCCAGAAAGAATAAGAACTTTGTGGGTGTTGCAATTGGGGTGTTCATTACTGCCACTGATATTGGAAGCATGGGTGCTGTGGTGGGATCCGGCATCCAGCTACATCTTGATGGCAGAGCCAGATCATTTGTTCATAAGGCCAATGCCAAGTCTAGCTTCTGAAACAATGCCCATTGCCTTTCCATTCTTCTACATTGCTCCCCAAGAAAACGAAGACATTCTGCCTAAATTCTATCCAAGAGACAAGGGCCCAATCACCAATATTGATCCTATAGGCAATTCGCCTGTTGTTATCCAGAAGGTAAATTGCTCAGTTTTTCACCTCCTTGGGACTTTTGTTCCATTTTTTCTGACCCACTGCATTTTTCATTGTGAAGACCTGAGCCCCAATTGTGTCAGTTGTTCTTGTAATCACCAAAGACAGGGACTGTCCTGGAAGTGCTTGACATTCAATTAATAGGATGCACTTGTTAGTTCAAGTGTCAACTTAGTGACCCTTTAGCATACCTTTTGAGAAACCCTAAACCCTCAACCCTAGACTCATGCTTTTCTGTTTACATAATGTGCACAAGAGTTTGATCAAGCCACAAAGGAAGTTCTGTTCAAGAGCAGGTGTAGTAGTGAGATGTCACCCAGAGCTGCATCCTAGCCCATTATGAAAGAGGCCTTTGGTTTTCCAGCAGAATTTTTGCACACATCAAAAGGCCTACCTATTTGACCATATGGTATTCACTGTAAAAGCTACATGGATACTGTGTTTTCTCCCATGCCTTTGATTGTGAAATTGGCAACCAGTGGTGAGCACAATGTTAAGCAGATTAGATGAAGCACTCTGCTCACATGACGTACTCTTTTCAAGACATTTATCAGAAATCTTGCTAATTTTTGTATAGTCTTGCTTCTGTTGTAACTTGTAACTTGTGTGAGATTTTACTCTGGAGCAGACATATCTGGAGAAAATAGCGCCCACATGGGCAAATGTGTCAATCAACATGAAAAATGATCTGGAGACAGATGCCAAGTTTGGCTGGGTGTTGGAAATGTAAGGCCTTGGGATCATGGTGATCTTGTAGATCCTTTCTGTGGGACATTACTGCAGACTCCTTATTCTGCCTTTCAGCTACTAATAATTATTGGGTTTGTGCAACATCTTCATGTCAGGGAGGGCAGGTATGGGTATGCCACAGCATCAGCTTTACATGATGTAAAACATATTTTGCTCAAAGACTTCATGCTTCAGGTGCATATTAATCCCATCGATAGTATCCTTGGGTGCCCACAACACTATTGATTCAAATTTTAACATTCTGGCATATCAACTGCAAAATTGGTTTTTCCAATTCTGCCCATGTTTGGTTGCTGTGAGCAAGTTGCATCAATTTGCTGCCAATTTTGAACTATTGTCGCAAGTTCTGCTTCTGACTCAACCACAAAAACCTGCCTAAGTTCAGAAATTTGTATGTCTTTTGTGAAACTGTAGCACCACCTTATGGTCCATACAAAGAACTTAAGTAGCAATCAAGGTCTGGAGTGGCAGATTATGTCATTTTCTTGACCACATTATATGACGTAATCTTCCGGTGATCATACACTTGTAATAGTGACCAAACTGTATATGTTGTACATGAATTTCATTATCAGCTACAAACTTCTTCTTTGTCATGAGCCATGATGGTCCTGCAATTTATTCTTGCAGCCTCCATGGGATACCGAATTAGGAGACAATTACATCATCCATTATACATATGGCTGTGATTATGACATGAAGGTGACCAAGGGTTCTTCTGACTTCACTTCTGTCCAGCATGATCATCTATGGTCTAAGTTCACGTATGTCTTGTCTCTGTTTTGCCAAAGTTTGCTGGTACATGGGTGACATAGCTTCATGCTGAGCCTTTTGTAAAATGCCGAACAGCTCAAGTGTTAGTAGTGTGCTGCATTTCTTTTACAGGGCAAGTTAACATATGGAAAAACTGGAGAATGGCACTTTGATAAGCGTTCCTTCACATTGGGTGCACCTCCCAGAAATTTACCCATGCCACCCCCAGGTGTGCCTGAGACAGTGGTAAGTAAGTAGTGTTGTGTTTTTCTCACACATGTGACTGGCAGAATTGGAGGATATCTATCTCTACTGCACACTTGGGTAGTGTAAATGCTGGGATATAGTACATAGAGACTGAAAGAGTCTAGCTGTGACTGATGACTCTTCTGGTGTTTTCTGTGGGCAGAAGTTGGGTGGTGCCAATGTTTGTTACATTTGACAAAATGGGTGGTTGTGACTGTAGGTGACACTGGTGAGGATGGTGAATGAGGCTACTGCCAATATCATAAACTGGAAAGAAGGTGAATAGGAAAAGACCCAGTTGGATTAAGTAGTGGTGGTCTTCAGGTATGTCAGATGAATTCCTTCTTTGCACTCCTTGCAAGATCATCATTGTAACACTGCACACTCATTAACTTACTCTACAGCATGTTTGTACAACTTGAGCTGCTTGCACCTGATCATTGTTGGATTGCTTCTTTCATCCATAGAATTTTTGGCTAAAGAGATTACAAAGAATGTTAGAATTTTTCCCTCTACTCTGTCATTGTCTAAAGGGAAGGTTTCTTTTGAGTTTCTTGCCAAGTATAGGACCAAGAATCCGGTCCACATGCTCATCAATTTAACTGAGCTTCTTCCTTTTGAGTTGGGTTTTCAAGTTGGCCATACTTTTGCAGCTTATAAATGTCCTGAGTCTGTCCTAAAGCATTGTTTTGTGTAATCCCAATTTTATAAATCTCAGTTTTTCAATCTTTGTTTCCTCTCCCACATGGACAAATAGATTACATAGGTCACACTTCCCTTTTGTCATGGATTGTTTCCTTCCATCCTTCAAAGATTTGGTCTTAAGCCTCCTCCTCTAGTAGCTTGGAAGCATGTGAAATTGTTAGGTTAGCTTTCTTCAACTATAGACAACATTTGCTAGGACTGGAGCCTTTTGGAAGTCCTGAAGATTCTGTGTATGATAATGCCCAAGGACAGTTGTTCCCAAAGTAATGGCCCCCAGAGGTGACAGCTGATGGAGGAACCAAAACTGGGAATGCCCCCCATCTGAGAATGGTATCCCACATAATAAACTGGCAGAAAAACTGAGGCAATACATCGCACTTCATTCTTCAAAATGCCCTACATTTCTAGGAGACAATATTACTGTAAATAACATGCACCCTCCTAACTCTAAAAAATATCTGCCCTTTGATTTCTTTCTCGCGTGAATTCCCAAACACCTTAAAAAGTTTTTCAGAGCTGTTTTCTTTTATTTACATCATGGTTCAGTTTACCTCATGGATAAATGTAGTAATGATTTTGTGTGTTTTTTTTAAAGAAGCATTATGTTGCTTTGGTTTTCAGTGAGATCAATTCTCTTGAAAACACATATGTGAAGTCTAGTTTGGTTTTCTTCTGTTCAAGGCTTTGTTGAGAAAGGCAGCACCATTGCTGAGTTTGTGTGTCACTAGCTAGTCTTGTGACAGAAACTCAGCATATTGGTCAATGTTTGACATTAACCTCCACCCATGACAAAGAGCTGCTGAAGTCAGTGAGAAACGTGATGTATTATACCATTAATGTTGCTGTTGAAGGTCCCTCGACAAATAACATGTGTATGCCTGCCATTGTCATTCAAACTACTCCTCAGTTATATTTGTTTGGTCCTTTTTTCTCGTCTCTTTGGAATTGCTTTCAGGTTCTAAGAAGAAAAAAATTATGGTCATCTTTTTCTTGTCTGTTTAGGGTTGGGTTTCCTCTTTTTCATGCTTGCTGATTTGGTTGCGCTTATGTTGTTACATATGAAATATTCATAACCTTATTGTTTGGGTCATCTCTCAAAGTCTTGAGCTGATTACAGGATGTGATCAACAGGGAAGGCAAATCCAAGCTGACATACAACGAAGCATTACTTCTCATAACCAGCCCTCATCACAGACTGAAAGTGCTCTTCATGGACGAAAAGTAGATTACTTCATCTACGTTCAAGAAGGTTGTATGTTATGAGAAATAGTGCTTGACTCAAGGACAAATCAGAAGGCGACAAGCCTGCAAGATTTGCTGCTGCTCCCTGTTTCTGATTGGTCAATCATAATGATTCGTCCAGGTAGTTTGCTATTAGTAAGTAGTCTTCCACCAAATTGCAATTGCAGTTTTAGTTTTATCAGTGGGGTTGGAAAAAAGTAAACAACTAAAACTTTACACAGAAATGATCCAATGCTTTACCATGAAAGCCAACCCACCCACCCACCACTTCAAACCTCACCATTTACGGTGATCACATGGTTGGAGAGTGTTTTCATCATGTCTTTGTAATTTTTTGCAACAGAAATCCACATTAAAGTTGCAAAGCACTATGTAGCTGGCTGAAACAGAAACATAGTTCCACTACAACAAAACTTATTGCCAGTATGAAGAGTTGTAATTGGCACTTTGTTTTTGGTTTGGTCTGCTCTGCTCTGCTCTGCTCTGCAAGTTTCCCTTGACCAGCTATTGCCAGCACAAAGCACTTTGTGACTGGCACTTGTGAGTTTGGTGGGTTGCCCATTATTTTAGTATAGTAGTGGGCAACCACACTAGGATGGTGCCAAAGGAGACCAATTAGTTCTTCACATGTGAACCCCACATATTTGAGTGGGTGCCAGCCAAAAATTGGGCAAATAGTGGGTGGGCAACCTATCATGATAACTCACCCTAAATAGACTTGGGTTGCATCATATGACATAATAACAAATCATCACACAATCTTGAGACATTGCCATAGAGATGTTGCTTGTGAATATCAAAAGTTATCAGAAATTGAAGATGTAATTTAAACATGCTTTGGACTATAATGAAATTAATTTGTTTGTATTGTTGTTGCCTTTTTATGTTATAATTTTTTATTATTGCCTTAAGACAGTAGACATGCATGTATGATTTTAGGTTTTACCAAGCATGTATGGGGCAAACACAACTAGTTTTTTTTTTTTGGGGGGGGGGGGGACTTGGGGTTGTTTATACCGAAGGGGTGAAAGCGTGGTAAAATAATAGCTCATTGATTTGTATAATTTTTTTTTACAAATAACCATAAAAAAATTTGATGTATTAGAAATAAAAAATATTATACCATACACTAACTGATATGATGATAGTTTTTCACTTTATGATTATAATGTTGGACAATTTCATTTTGAAAGTAAATTTAAGTAGATTTTTTTTTAATGCATCTATTTGCACGAGATGTCAAATCTTACAAAATGGGTTGCAAGTAAATGAAATATTGATTTTAAAAAACTTAAGTTAATGAAAATTAAAAAGACATTTATGTATTATCAAATTATGCATGTTATAATTATAATAGGTCAAAGTTTAAATGTGAAGTAGGTTTGAACACCATATTAAAGAGACTTTTTGAAACATACTTCTAATTTACTTTTATGATACCAAAGTTGTTCAAATTTTGTATGTAACTACCATAAACTAAATCCAATGACATGTTTTTTCATATTTCTATTTTAAAATATTTTAAATCTACTTCCTTGTTTTTATATTTAAATATTTTGTCATTTTAAAACTGAATTTCGGCAAACTATTTTTTTTGGTCTACTTTTAATTTGCTATCACGCCAAGGTGTGACTTTATATTTTCATCTTTCACATTATGAGATTCCAAGGCACACTAAAGGACTAGGAGGTGCAATTGATGCCAAAGTTTATGTTTCCATTTTTTTTGTTTTGAACTTGGATTCCTATAATTACAAGTGAGTACATTTTGATTTGTTTATATGTTTTCATGTGTGAATTTTTAAATTTCAATAGTGTGGGTGCCAATTTAGTAGTTCACAATATGACGAAAAGAATATGCATGCAATCATGATAAATTTTAATCATAGTAATGCAATTTCATATTTTTGCATTACTTTAACTCATAGCATCCATTTGTTTCATTATCCCACAATTGGTCCAACTTGCATTCATATGGTTCACAATAAACTATTGTAACATAACTATTGTAGAGCTTCTTGGTGTACAATATCATATGTGTATGTCCCTTCCATCATGTCATGGTATGCATTGCATGCCACAATCTTCAATCCTTTTCAATATTTCATTCATGAAAATGTAACCTACAATTTGCCATGGCTGAAAACTGATTATGGAAAAAAAATCCCTTTTTTTCAAGTGTTTGTCCATATGTATTGTTGATAGTAATGGAAATTGGAAGATTTCATCTTAATTTTAAAATAATGGCATTTCCAAATGTCATCAAATTAACATTGGACAAAGATATATGTCCCTATGTTGTTGCCTATATTATTTGCATCAAGAACATGCGGGATGAATTTTTGTATGATCATACATGTGTTGTTTGCTTGACCTTGAGTGTCATTCATACAACATAATAACCAATAACATGATACAACAATTGAACTTGTGTTGAATTTCAAGTGATGGTGTACTTGGAAGTGTCAAAATATTCAGAAACTCTTCCAAATCTAAGCATTCATGTTCAAGTTCACCAACAAAATTTGCACTTAAATAGCTCTAGTCATCACTTAGACATCACTCCATAATAAGGCAATTTATATTGTTGAAGACTACATGTTTTGGAGTCCATATTGACTTACCAACAATGTGACCAATTTTGGCATGCCATTGTTCTAAATCTTCTAAATATCATCAAATCATCTAATGATTCCAAAGCAATAGACATGTCATGTGGAATACAAACCATATCATCTTCATTTACATTATATTTTAATTCACAACCCTCATCAACTTGTTGTAAAACATCCATGAAATATTATTCTACATCTTTTCCTTTGACCAATTGTTAGATGCACATAACCTCCATATGCTACAATAAATATGATTTCTTAATACATGCTGTAACAATAGCTTCCCTATTTTCATGTTTGACTATTGGTAACTTTGTTTAAACTTAACCCCCAATGGTCTTCTCCCATAATTATATTGTAGAAAAGTTCATATTGTATTATTCTTGGCAAAGTTGCAAAGAATTGTGTAATTTCATCTAGTATTAGAATGTTTGGAAAATATTCTCGAAATGTTTTTCGTTATTTTGGATATAATGTTCAACATTTTACAATGCTTCATATTACATATGTGCATTGACTATCCAAATCTATAATTTATATTTCTAAACAACAACAACATAGGATGTCTTCAATAAGATTGTCTTGACATGTTAGGTGTAAATGATGTAATAGGGTCATTCAGATTGTTGAACAATAAGATGGTGACCAAAAAAAAAATTATAGTTCTTGGGCATTTGAAAGAGGGTGGCCTCTTCAAAGCATACATGGCATTCATCATTATGTAGCTTCTAGTTCAACATACAAGTAGCATCATTATAAGTGGTATGAACTATCCCATCAACAATGCATTCTCTTTTCATAATGTTTTGCTCCAACTAGTGGTGTAATGAAAATCATAAATAAAAATTTTCACCTTTTATTTGGTACACCACATATAATCAAACAATAGGAAAATTAACACAAATTTGACATCGAATCCATACCTTTCTTGTTGTATTATATATATAATGACATGGGAAATGGTGGTAATAAGTTGCATTTGCATTAGGATCATCATGATTCATCTTTTTGTTAAGGTTGTATTATTTTCACAAAAAGATTTTAAGTTTTAAAATATGTCGCAACATTGCTTTCCATCAATTGTTCATTGGGCATGCATTCTTGCTTGTCACCAATGTGCTAGGTACACAATTTAGAGGTTAAGGAATCCCTCCAACAACAATGGTGTACATCAAATTCACTCTAATAAAAAAGAAAAGGCATTAGTGCGCACTTTGCCAACTAATGAAGTATTGAAAAAGTCATCAATGATGCTCAAATGCCTATAACAAATAACTTGACCCCATTCCAAATGTTATACCAAGATTGTACAAGCATATGAAATTGAGGTGAAAATTGGGTTCAAACTTTAATTTGAACCAAATTGTATAAGTGTTAACAATGAAAACCTCTTACCATTAATAAGAATGTTGACATTATTTTTAATGGAGGAAAATGTTGCATCTTTAGAAATAAGCTAACAACATTAGGTTTGGTGTGAATTTAAGAATTGTCCACCAAGATTAAACAAAAAATTTTGCAAAGGAAAATATATGAAATTTTCATTTAAACAAAAGCACAAAATATAGGATCCAAAGATAGGCATTCCAAAGGCTTAATTTCAAAGTCACATTCCCTATTTTGTGTCTTGGGACTTTTAAGTAGTTTTGAATGATGAATGCACAATTAAAGAAGAAAAATTTCTCCAATGGAATGATCATTAAGTTAAAAATATTCTATCCAAAATAGTTATAAAACTTTTGGGTTTGCATGGCCCACTTGCATATGTTTCTTGACCATTGTGGTGCTTTGAAATTTCAAATTATTTAGTGTTTCAAATAGTTGCATAGATTCAAATCATGATTTGACAAGGAAATTCAAGTTTGAATTTGGCAACTTATATAACATTTACAAGTAGGTGAATGCATGGTTGAGCGGTTCAATTTTTTTAAACAAAAGCTTCACACAAAGTCCATTCTATAATGTTAAATTGATAAATTAATATGGTATCATTGGTTAAATGATAATAAAGTCCATGTATCAAAAGAAATAAAAATCATAGTCATAAAAATCCAAGTAAAGATTTCAAGAGTATGCAATTGCGAATTTTTTTTAAAAAACAACTCTAAAAACTTGTGAAAATTTATTCAATTATGCCCATTCAAAACTCCCTAGTTAGAATTTGACTATGATTTTTGAGAGAAAATTTTCACATTAACTTTTATTATTTCATACCACACCACATATTGAGTCACTATATGAATTTGGAATGATAATCAATATGAACTTTTCAATTTTCTACCTTTATAAATAGCTAACCAATCTATATATTCAAACTTCAAAATTGGGTGTAATTTTTTCAAAATTAATTACATATATGTTTTAGAATCAAGTTGTTAATCTAAAACTAAATCCCAATTGACAATTTAAAAATTATTTGTTTTGTAAAAAGACATCCTTACATTTGGGTCAACAATTAATCATCATATTCAACAATTGATAAGGCAAATGATACCAAATCGTTACATCTTCATTTGTCCGATCATAGTTTCACAAGCATCTTTGCACAATACATGACCATGAAACATCCATCTACAAGTTTAGATGGGGAACATTGCCCTCCCCAAATCAAAGCTTGAAAATGTGATGTAGAACTTATAATCAACACATCCCTTTGAACTAATTTGTTGATCTAATTTTTCAAAACTCCCAAACAAAAGTGTTCAAAGCAACACATCACTCAATGGATGATGGATTTCAACCATTGCAAGTAGGGGTGAACCATCCAATTGTGGACAAACTAACAACCACTTGCACAATGTGCCACAAGTTGCCACTAGGCTATGAAAAAGAGGAACATGAGTGTCTCATGTGGAAGATCCAAGTAACAATATTAGGACATTAAAGGGAAATTGGAATGATATTATTCAAAACATTGTCATTTTAGCTAATATTATTTTTAAATCAAAATTCAACATTAGAGGGAAATTGGAAGAGTTGTGTGATTACACATTGTTTTACATTTTAAAGACATTGTTTTATATTATATGATACTAGCTCATAATAATGCCTAGAAATCCAAGTGGTGGTGCCACATGGTGATAAGCTTGACTTATATGGCTGCCCAGTCACCACCATGAGACTTTCCTTTAAGCATGCCACCTTTTGGCTTTAGTATATGGACAAAAAGAAAGTATAGATTGCTTGCTCTACAAAACAAGAAAATTCCTTTCCTCATAACTATTTCAAGCCTCATGGCTCTTTCTCAAAGAGTAGGTAGTAATTGAATTCCCAATTGAATCCAAAAAAATTACAAGTACCCATGTCTTTATAAGCTTGAAAAATAGCATGAGCTAGTTGAAGCTTATGATAGAATAAATTTCCTTTTGAATTTCTAAAGGGTTTTCAGGTGAGTAATTGGAAGAAATCCTAAAGAGGGGGCAAAATTTGTTGTTAATAGGATTGCACTCTTTTCCATTGAGTTTTGGAAAGTAGAAATTTAGATGCAACTAGGCAAACCTTTGGCCATGAAAGCTTTTCTTGATGTGCTTTGATAGGAAGTTTTTATGTTCTCATATGGTTTTCAATAATTCATCATTATTTATGTCAATCTCAAATTTAATTTAATTTAATTTAAAATAAATATCATGGAGATTAAAATTTAAAAAACACATGTTAATTTGCCATTTCATTTCCATGTTGGTGGGTAGAGGAAAGGAATGAGATAATTAAGCTTGAAAATAAAGTAGGCATGAATTGTCTTTGAAATTATTTCTAGAATTTAAATACAATGGATGACTATCTAGGCAATAGATTCCAAAAAAAACATCCACATGTACCAATTCCTCATTCCTCTCATCATTGGAATTAGTTGTGAGGTGTCTCCCAAGTTCAATTTTATTTCCTTTTTGTAATGAGCAACTTTGATCAGCCTATCAGAAGAAAAGTAATTTGGAACATTAAAAAAAATTCCCAAAATAAAATAGTATATAACTTCCCCTATATTGGCTATATTGGCTATATTTATAAGTTATAGCAATTCAATTTTGGGCAAAGCTTGTAGGATAAAGTTGTGGTTTGAGTGCATACTACATCACCAGGCAAAGGAAAGAAAACAGAAGAAGATAAGGTTGTGTCATCACCTTTTGTTGGCTCTACCCATTGGCATCAAAGAGAATGTAATTGGCCCAAGATCTTGGGCATAAAATTCTGGCTCTCAAGTGACATCTGGACTACTAACTGTAGTACTTTGGCATCTTGGACACACATCCATCCAATAATTAATTTCATTCTGACAAATAAAATATTCTTGAAGATTCAATAATTTCCTTCACAAATTTTTTTTTAATAAAAGAAACAATTTCTGAAAATTTCAACATTTCAAAAATTAATATAATTAGTGTCAAAGCTGGCAAGGTAGTAGGGTATGTATGTATGTCTGTGTGCAAATGATGCATCTGAAATAAGAAACTCTCAAGCATACCAGCTTCATTATTTAACATAATGTCAAATTACAAAAATTATTATTTTTATTGCTGAATGTAAATGACAAAAAAAATAATTAAATAATTAATTATTAGGCACCTTGCTGCTGAACCAGGGTAGCCACTAGAGTATGATCCAAATGTCACCACCTCTCTAGCTTCTTGCCCACCCTTTGGGCCCCTTGAGATGCCCTAGATGAAATGTCTCCCCCACCGTTTGTTGTCTTTTGCTGCTGGGAAGAGTTCCTTTTGTGTGGCACCTAACCTTACACATCAAAGCTTGTTATATTCCATCACAAGCTACATGTGAGGTCAAAGGTGAATATGATGACCTTTGGCCCCATTTTTCCCCATGTGTTCCTTATGTGGGGCAATAGTGTTGGGACATACATAGTGGAGAAACTCCTCCTAAGAGCATCTCCACCTGTGCTCAGAATGTCACTCTGGATAATAAAATTAAATGTCTAAGTTTAGCTGTTTGTTTTTTGGCAACCCCACCAATAAAAGTGTAACTGGAACTGCATACATGTGGGGACTACTAAATAGCAAACCACCTGGACCATCATTATGATCGACAATCAGAAATACTGAGCTCCAGTTAGGTCCAATTTATCACACTCTTTTTTGGAGGCGCACAACTGTGTTGCGCCTTTTACCAGCCACTGCAAGCTGCACAAATTTGGTGCAGAAAAACCAATTTCCTGAGCTAAACCAGGACGTTTTGACTCTTTCGCAATAAATTGTACTGTCTGGTGTCACATACTGAGCACCGTTGGAGATGCTCTAAGTACATTGTGTATTTGAGTTCCTCAATACTCTAAAGCCCTAGGTTGGGGTGGGGGCATTCACAAAATAAAAAGCCTAGGAGAGTCGGTACATATGAGTGTAACCCCACGTACAAGAATGCTCCCCACCTTTGGGGATTTACCCATTCTATAAGCTTATCACAAACCTAAACACATGTAAACCATGAGTTGTTGGAAGTGGTTCTTACTCTTTAAGAATCTTACGCTCACTTCTAAGCATAAGATCCCTCCCACTCTTATATTCATGAAAATATTGTGCCCTCCAAATATAGTAGGAAATTCCTCTAATTCAATTTAGAGTAGTCAAAGAGAGCTTATTCAAGTCGAACGCATTGAGCAAAGACTTTCAAGAATGGCAATTGTTGAGCAAAAGGTTTTTGTACAAACCCTCCTTTGATTAATTCCAACTCTCCTTTGAAATTGGTGAATTATAGAAGGTGAGGATTTTGTCAACGGGGTGCACTAAATTTGAGCTTGCCTCTAGATGTGGCTTTGTGAGTAAGTTAGAAGCTCTACATTAACTCTTTGGACGTTGTTATTAACTTGGAAGCTCCAAGCATAATCTCTTTGCAATCTAAATTTAATGTGGAACCTCTAATAACCCTCTTTCAAGTATGTACTCAATTTCAAACTTATGCATTAGCCTCTTTGGGGTTTGGATTCAACTTGAAACCTCTATTGAAATTCTTTGGGGGTAGGTACTTAATTTCAAAAGACATTATTAGCCTCTTTAGGTTTTCAATTTAATTTCTAAGCTCTAAGTAAGTTCTTTGGGGGTGTATACGTAACTTAAAAAGTCTACATATCCTCTATAGGGTATAATACTTGACTTGAAAATTTTGCATTAGCCTCTTTGGGGTCTAGATTTAACTTACAATCTTTAATGAAACTCTTTGGGATCTATACTTAATTTGAGGTGTATAGTTAACTTGGAAACTTTGCATTGCCCTCTTTGGGTTCTAGATTTAATTTGTAAGCTTTAATGAAAATCTTTGTGGTTTGTACTTAATTTGGGAATATTTTGCGTATTCTCTTTGGGGTTTGGATTTAACTTGGAACTTATTAATCAACACTCTTTAAGGTCTATACGAGTTTTGGCCAATTTCGGGTTTCCAATCAAGTCTAGGTCCAAATTTTGTTTTAGGTGTAAGAATTGGACCCAATGGGGTCTACATGGACCAAAAGCTAGCCAAAAATCAAAACCAATGATTCTAAATGGACCAAAAGCTAGCCAAAAATCAAACCCAATGATTCTAAATGGACCAAAAGCTAGCCAAAAATCAAACCCAATGATTCTACAAGGACTTGAACCCGACCTTAGAATCAAACCCAACAGGTTTTAAGGGGTTTTTTTTTTATATAAGTTTTTAATTCTTAGGGTTAGTTAGGGGCTAGGGTTTTTTTATTTTAAAATTTTAGAAAAATCCAGAAAAATCCCCAGATTTTTTATACATGGTTCAAGTAGGTAGCAAAAAGATAATGGATGTTCAATTTTTTCCTTTCATATTTCATTAATAGCCAAATTTGGCCATTTATTTGAATTGAAACCCTAGTTGGTTTTCTGTCAAAATTGGAAATAAGTTTCCACCTTTGGTCCCAAAAATGTTAAGTTAATTGTGGCAAATTATCCAATTAGTCATTTGAAGAGGGCCTGATTTGATGCGGGTAAGTTATATATCGAAAACAGTTGGATCAAAGAACCGTCGGTTCTGTGTATTTCAAAACCCTCTCCCCCCCCCCACCCTTTCAAAGAACCGCCAGTTCTCATGAAAGAACCGCTGGTTCTTTCTCGCTCTCTTTCCAGGTTCTTAGACTTTTAAAATTGGTTTCTGGGTTGGTTTTTGGGGCGGGCGGGTACCATGAAAATGGGAACTGCCGATGATATACCCCTATATATATATATCCAATTTGATAACCGAGAAAGAACCGCCCAACACTGGTAGATTCCGCATGCATTTTGGCTAGCATTTCATGAGTCCTAGTCCAAATCCCAAATGCAATCCAAAATGCATTTGGGAACCATGTCAAGGCTATCGAGGAATTTTTGGGGGTGGGAAAAAAAACAATTAAGTCACCATATTTTATGGAAATTTTTCTTCTAAAGTCCCCAAGGTTTATAAAGTACATTCCTATTAAAAAATTAAATTTAAATAAAAAACCCCTAATCACATAATAACAAGGAACTCGTAAACATCTTTTTCATGTCATGAGCTTCAGGAATTTTATATTATTATTTTTTATTAAAAATGTCGAGAAATTCCACGTGCATTTCATGGGTCAAGTGGTTCAAACAATCACAATGGATGGGATGAAAGTTTTTCATTTTTGGATGAAATTTCACCAAAAACCAACCCAAAGACAAGGTGGGAATGACCTCTACAAATGAACAAAAAATTAAAAATTTTGTTGTTTTCAACAAATAGATTTTTTGAAAAAGTGTTGTTGCTAGTTTGCTCACTTTGACAATGGCAAGTGTCACAAAAGGAGAGAAAACCTAAAGTGTCAACTTGTCAAATGTTCATGAATGTAAGGGGGAGGTTGTGTGAAGTAATCGTGACTACAAAGGAGTCATTCACCTAAAAGGTGATGTCCATGGCCATTTGGTCACTCCATTTTGATGTCATCATAGCCATTAGATTTGCTACAAAGTGTAACATCTTACGAGTGGAGTTTGTCAAGATCAAACATTTGATATGGGAATGCTCACCACTTAAAACTATTTGGGCCCATTCATGGTTGAGGTTCCAAAAAGAAAAGCAAACATTTGATAAGGGAATGCTCACCACTTAAAACTATTTGGGCCCATTCATGGTTGAGGTTCCAAAAAGAAAAGCAAACATTTGATAAGGGAATGCTCACCACTTAAAATCATTTGGGCCCATTCATGGTTGAGGTTTCAAAAAGAAAAGCAAACATTTGACAAGGGAATGCTCACCACTTAAAACCATTTGGGCCCATTCATGGTTGAGGTTTCAAAAAGAAAAGCAAACATTTGATAAGGGAATGCTCACCACTTAAAACCATTTGGGCCCATTCATGGTTGAGGTTTCAAAAAGAAAAGCAAAAGAGAACTCCAAGATGTTTTGAGGTTACTTTTTACAAATAATATTAAAATGGAACGAATTTGAGTGAGAAAAATAAAATAATTCAATTTATAAAATAATTCATGTGGTGGTGGTGATTTTTCACATATGCACAAAATTGTGCATCAATATTTTGATTTACAAGTTTAAATGTAAAAAATGTCAAAATGAACTTCTATGAGCCAAACATGTTTTGTTTATGATTATTTTGTACACATGTGATTTGCACCTTGAGCTAGAAAGTTTGAACCTAATGAATATAAACAACTAGCCACATGGTTGAAAAATTATTCTTTTTCGATTTTTTTCCCTTGCAACCTTTTGGTTCAAAATTTCAAGCTAATGATTTTATTTTTTTTAATCAAGTTCACCCAATGAACATGTACTTGCATAGGGGTTCAGTTTTGCAAAAATGTACCAAAGTGGCTGAAACCATTGTTTAATTTTGTGTATTTAACATTTTAGAAAAAATACAAATGAATTTTTTTTTATACAATGTTATTTTCAATATATTGATACACATATTTTGAAAAATTGAAATCAATATAATCAATAAAAAAAATCTAAATGAATTTAAAAAGCAATTGTAACCATTTTTTACAATGTAAAAAAATTCATATTTAGTTATTTTTGGAAAAAAATTAATATATATATTTTTTCTTTTTTGACAAAGTTTTAATATAAACCTTAACATAATAATACAATAACACTTCAAAGATTTTAAAAAGGTGTCAAAGCTTTTCTAGTTTTTATTATTGAGTTTCTTGGCATCTTAGTCTATTTCAAATCAAGATTCCAAGTAATGTATCCAGGTTCCTTTTCAATTTGACTTGGGATATACATTTTTTGTGTTTTTCTTTGTGTTGTTTTTGTATGTAGACTTGTTTTCAAGTTCCAAGTTCATTGGGTTGCTCTCTTGCTCAAAATTTAGTGTGTCATGGCCCTAGTAAAGCTTCCATTGAACTTTAGGTACAAGGCCTTCTTTGGTTAATGGGTTCTTACTTTGCGCCCTAAATTTTTTTGCCCTTTGAGTTTTTTCCCCTTCAATATTTCCCCCTTAAAGGATTCCATGCATAGTCTATTAATCATAACATTACATTGTCAAGCAATATAGTTACTACAAATGTTATAAATTTGGAGTAAGAGCATGAACTCCTAAAGTCCTTTGTTAAAAAACAAAAATATGAACTCATTGATCAAAAGTTCCAAGGTTTTGGGGTCGCATGATTGTCATGGGCAGAGTCTATGATCAACAAAGATGATTTGGTGACATAGTTGATGTGTAAAAATTGTTCCAAATTGAGAATAAAATTTTTTTATTGATCCCCAAACTTGATTATTTGTTGAAGCATGCAAGGATGACAAAAACCACTTTTATTATGTCAAAGGTGAAAACTAAAGAGTTCCATTAGAACAACAAGCATGCACATGTAAAAAACAAGGTTCTATTTGCCAAAATTACTCCAATGATTCTATTTTCCAACTTGTCAATCAAGATTTGGTGTCCAATTTAGACTAAATTTGTTCAATTTATTGTCATTTTGTACTTGCTAGCCCAATGTGATTGACCCATGATGAATTTTGAAAATATGAGGTCTCTTCTTGATTTTATTAAACATCAAGCACTACCCAAAGAATCAATGTTGTGTCGATAATGTAAGTTGGGGTATGGTTGAAGCTTTCCATACCATCTTCATGCAAGCTACCAAGCTTGCATTAGATAAGGCTAATGCATTTGTTTTGTTTTGTGATGAGGTCATTTTAGTTGAAAACAAATTTTTGTTGTCAATTTATGTGCATACACTATTCAAAAATTAAACATTTAGCTCCCCATGTTGCTATCCCTAGATATGTAATGGATGGATATGATGAAATTAACTTGATTATAATTAGTATGCAAGTTTAAATTATTATCTATGGAGGTATTTTGAATTGGGTGCAAGTAAGGTAAAGTAGATTGTGCATTGCTTTGTGTCAAAAAAATTATAAATAAGCATGAACTTTTTTTAATGTATTGAAAGTAGAATTTTTTAAATTCTTGTACTTGCACAAGATGTTAAATTTTACAAAATGGGCTACATGTAGATGAAATATTGATTTTTTTTAAAATTTAAATTACTAAGGCCTTAAAAGATATTTATGTATTATCATATTATGCATGTTATAATTATAATATATCAAATTTTAAATTGACCCAATTAGTTTCAAACATATTTCCAACCTACTTTAATGATACCAAAGTTGTTCAAACTTTGTATCCAACTTCCCATAAACTAAATGCAATACTTATGTTCTCATATTTCTACTTCAAAACATTTTGAATCTATTTTCTTGTGTCCACATAAAAAAAAAATTCATTTTTAAATTGGATTTTTGGCAGATTATTTTTTTGGTTTACTTTACCTTGCCAATAACCAAATTTGATGTCATTTTGTGTTGATGGGGTTAATGTATTTCAAGGTTGCCTTTGTCACGGGCATGAAAACTACCAACATGGATGAGAAAAGGATAGGTTTAAGTTTAAATCCAAAAAATGAAACAAATGAACAAATACAAAAACTAAAAAAATAAAACAAAAACCACGAAATGTGTAAAACCAAAGTATAAACAAATTTTTATTGCAATGAAATAAACAAACGTAAACACAAAAAAAATAGCAAAGTTATAAAATAAGATCATACCTTAAACTAATGTTGAATAGATTGAAAGTAATGAGGGGTCCTACCTCTATTTATACCCCTTTAGTGACGTAATTCAAGGAAGCTTCCATGTGCCCATTGATCAAAAAAAATTCTTAAAAAAACTTCCTAACTACAAATGAATTACGAATCAATAAAGATTTAATTAAGAGTGAATTAAAAATTACCTAAAAGTGAACTAATATTTAATTATGATTTAATTACAAGTTAACTGAGACTAAAGTAAAAGTAGATCACAAATTAATTTAAACTAAACTATGAATTAATTAAAGTGAACTCAAAGTTAATCAAAAGTGAATTGAGAGTTTATTAACAATGAATTAAAAGTAAACTAAGAATGAGTTAAAAATTAACTATGAATCATGGATGAACATCCATATGAATGAACTCCATTCATTATGTGAAAATGGTGTATGTGATAGCTTCATGGTGTTATTGTCGAAATTTCATTTCAATTTCCTCCACTCACAATTGGTGTTCATTATATGGTGCTTAGAAAAAATCTAATTATTTAAACCTTCTTTGCATTACATGTGGTCAATCACCTTGAAATAATCATGCAATTGTTTTATAAATATTTTTTTGACTTTCCAAAATGATATTTGAAATTGTTTAAACTTGGGGAAGTCGTGGAAATAAAAAATTTGAAGATCTTGAACACTGTCAATATTTGTTGGATTTCTATGTTGAACTCATTCATATAGGTGATGTAAAAGTATTATACATTATTACTGAAAGTGTCATCAAACAACCTTACAATCCAAGTTACTACATTCAACTTGGAAAATATAGTTGATGTCAACACTCTCTTAAGCCTTGATTAAATGTCCTTTTAAACACAATGAAAAAATTGATTAAATTTGTATGAACTTGGGATGTTTCTATCATTGATTTCGTGCAGGCAATCAAAATTGACCCATGCATAGTTACATGAAATGTTTCTAGGTCCTTTTATTCCTTTCAGATCTAATTCATTCCTACCTTTCAAATTTCATGCAAGTTTGCATGAGACAATTTTGATGTGATGGATTTCAAATCTCTATAGTGAAATTGATCAACATTTGAATGCCAAACAAATCAAATCGAGCAAAAACTTAAGATTTTAAACTAAAAATGAAATGTTAATTGACTGTAGGCTTTTAAAACCAAGTTATGGAAGTTGTCAAGATTTAATGTTCAAAGGCAACCTTAAAATTAGTGGCTAAAGTTGCACATGCAATTTACACAACATGGGGTGAATGAGTTTCAAGGTATTATGTATTTTCAAATTACTATTTGTTTGAAAAATATAAGGAATCAATCAACACCCATTCAAAGGGTGGGAAGGTTTTATTTTGTACCTCAAAGAAGATGGGGTTGTTAAACAAATGGTTATTACAGTGTTGTGTGCATCTATTATAGAAGTGCAAACATCCAAGTTTAAGATGACAATGATAAGTAGCACAAAAGTTGCCTTGGGACCTTTTGATATTATCAATCCTTTGATCAAAATGTGAAAAATTATCACTAATGTTACCATCCTATTTTGTAATGCTATGGAATATGTGAAACTAGTAAAAATTGCCATGATTCAAATGTTAAGTTCAATGGAGGCATTACAAGGAATTTTCATATTAACGACTAATTTTTCCAACTATTTTTCAATCATAAATGCCACATAAAAATTTAAATTGCAAAAAAAATAAAATGTGGCATTAGGCTGCAATGAAAGTCGCACAAAGATGCAACTTACATCAACATTTCATCCATCCAAACTAGTTTATGTGGCATTATTGTTTTGCAATTGTTTTTATGACGAAGCATTGCAGTTGCAATATTTATATAAATATTAAAAATAAAATTAGATATAATTTCATTAATTTCAATTTATAAGTTGTTGACACATGCCATTACTTAGGCTAGGATAAAAGATTAGTTTAAACTTATTAAGTAGGAAACCTAATTTACTTAGTAGGCTATGTAGGTTTAGGGTGTAGGTTTAAGATTTAGCCAAATATAGCTAAAAACCAGAAATAGAGTACAAATCCTTTAATCATCTTTCTATATTTTTTTGGGGTCACTCAATGAAAACAAAATACACTAATCTGGCGATTTATTTATTACCTTTATGGGTTCTCTTACTTCTGGCGACTGAAAAACCACCAAAATCGCTTTTTTTTTTAATTTTGATTTTGAATTACTCTTTTTGGCGAAATTTACACACTCAAAATATTTTGAATGGCTACGATTGGTGGCCTGAATCTTGGACAGAACTCTGGGGATTGATTTGATCAGAAATGGATCTCTGACACTAATTCATGCTTTTTTGGGCCCAATAGCACTAGGTGTTTTTTTGGACAATTTTTTTATTGTAGCCAAAAGTGGCAATTATCCACAGGAAGATTTAGCCAAATTTGGCTATAAGCTAAATATTAAAGTAAATTCTCTTAAACCTCTTTCTATTTTCTTCCCTGCTCTATTTGAACCATGTGTAGAAAATTCGTGACTTTTAAAAAAAATTTGATGAATTTTAGCTTTTGAAAAATCTCCAAAAGCACATGATTTTAGCACTTTTTATTTTTAATATAGATTATTGGCTATGTATATCCACCCAAAAAAAGGGCTGAGTAGCCATGTTTTGAAAAAAAAAAAATCAATTTTGTATTGTAGCCAACATGGGGATGATCCACAAGAATATTTGGTTACAAGCTAAATATTAAAGTAAACTTTCTTAAACAGCAGGCTTCTACATTTTTTTTTGGCTACCTACTTTAACCATGGATAGAAAATTGGCGAATTTTCTTCAATTTTTTGTTGAATTGTGGCTTTCAAAAAGCTCAAAAAAGCACATTATTTAAGCACTATTAATTTTTTTAAGTATAGTTTTTTGGGGGCTATATAAATATATCTAGATATCCGAAAAACCAGGCTGCAAGTCAGTAGCTAACTTGAGGGCCCTAATTTCAGTTGCATGATTTGTGCTTGTGATTGGCGTGTAGGTCATGTAAACCCACAAATAACTGGGTTAGTTAGTTTTGACAGCCAATGGCAAAGTTGGTGATGAAATCAGAGACTAAAGGATGGATGACTGGAACCAGCACAAGAAGAACCAGATCATGGAACTAGCCTTTTGCTTACATCCAGAATGTGGGAAAATATTTTTCAACAAAGGTTTTTTAGGCAAGCAAGTTGATTTAATTTTAAAAAAAGAAAAGTTGACAAGTGGTTTTGAATTTTATAGTTTAATATTAATTTTAATTAATTGTTGAAGCAATTAGTTTGGACTAGTGGCGTGAAGGTATCCAGGGTACAGGTTCTTGTGACCTGGGCCCGAGTTATTACCCTTTTGTTGGAACCAGCACAAGAACCAGATTATGAAACTAACCTTTTGCTACATACAGAATAAAGTTATCTGTCAAGTCATGCGATTAGGGGGCGAAAACGGCCAGTTTCGGCAAATAAGGCATCGAATGTTTAACTGGGAATGAAATTTTACAAAACGAAATAACTGGGATCCAAACTACTTTTCTGAGCGCCTCCACTGCTGGTACGTATATTTTCACTGGTCCTACCTGTACAACAACCATAATTACTCTGGAACCTCGTGCATTAAATGCTGTATGTCAGCATTTCATATTGAGATTTAATAAAATTTCCTTACTTTGCGGATACCACTCAAAGTGAGAATAGGGGGTGAAAGAGAGGGTGATTTGATGGATAACTTTAGCAGTTGGAGGTAACCTTAATAGGTAAGGTGTTCTTAGGAAGTGCTATTAGTCCAGGCCAAGAATAGTGGCAGCCAATTTTAAGAATAGAATTTCCATGCAACCGATGACAAGTGGTGTCGTGGAGCGAAGGGAAGAAGCTTGCATTTCAAGTTTCAAAATGCTCATCCTTTCTATTTCTTCTTCTTTGTATTGGATATTGTTTAGAAACTTACATACCAGCCTGGTATTGCTATTGGATCCTTTTTAAAACTTTCATACCAACCTGGTCTTGGTACTACAGAAGTAGGCTGATGATTTTTGGCTACTGTGATCATATATATCATCATGTATATAAGTCCAAAACTCCAAATGTCCAAACCCGTGTTGTGCAGTTCTTCTTCCTATTGAAGAGGAACTTGGTTTTGATAACTAATTAAAATTAATATGTACCTATAAATTTCAACCTACTTGTCAACTTTTTAAAAATAAAAAAATAAAAATCAACTTGCTTGCTAAAAAAAACCATGTGTTGAAAAATGTAAACAAAAAGGTTAGTTTTATGATCTGGTCCTTGTGTTGGTTCCAACAAAAGGGTGATCCAAGTCACAGGAACCTGAACCTTGGATACCTTCACACCATTAGTCCAAACTAATTGCTTCAGCAATTAATTAAAATTAAATAATAAACTATAAAATTCAAAACTAACTTGTCAACTTTTCTTTTTAAAAAAAAAAAAATCAACTTGCTTGCCTAATAAACCTTTGTTGAAAAATAAAATATTTTTCCACATTCTGGATGTAAGCAAATGGCTAGTTCCATGATCTGGTTCTTCTTGTGCTGGTTCCAATCATCCCTCCTCTAGGCTCTGATCTCCTCACCAACTTTGCCATTGGCTCTCAGAACCAACTAACCCAGCTATTTGTGGGTTTACATGACCTACACGCCAATCACAAGCACAAATCATGCAACTAACATTAGAAGGACCTAAAATTAGCTACTCACTTGCAGCCTGGTTTTTTGGATGGCTATATATATAGCCCCAAAAAACTATACTTAAAACTTTATTAGTGCTAAAATCATGTGTTTTTTTGAGATTTTCAAAAGCCACAATTCAGCAAAAAATTGAAGAAAATTCGCCAATTTTCTATCCATGGTTAAAGTAGGTAGCCAAAAAAATATAGAAGCCTACTGTTTAAGAAAGTTTACTTTAATATTTAGCTTGTAACCAAATATCCTTGTGTATCATCCCCATGTTGGCTATAATACAAAATTGATTTTTAAAAAAAAAACATGGCTACTCAGCCTCTTTTGTTTTTGGCTGGCTACGTATAGCCAATAAGCTATATTAAAAATAAAAAGTGCTAAAATCAGGTGCTTTTGGAGATTTTCCAAAAGCTAGAATTCAACAAAAATCTTTTAAAAATTCTATACATGGTTCAAAAAGAGCAGGAAAAAATATAGAAAGAGTTTTAAGAGAATTTACTTTAATATTTAGCTTATAGCCAGATTTGGCTAAATCTTCCTGTGGATAATCGCCACTTTTTGCTACAATAAAAAGAATTGTCCAAACAAACACCGAGTGCTACTGGGCCCAAGAAAGCACGGATTAGTGTCAGAGATCCAGTTCTGATCAAATCAATCCCCAGAGTTCGGTCCAAGATTCAGGCCACCAATCGTAGTAGCCATTTTAAATATTTGTACTGCCGAAATTTCGCCAAAAAGAGTAACTAATTTTTATTTTCTTAAAAGAAGCGATTTTGGTGGTTTTCAATCGCCAGAAGTAAGAGAACCCATAGAGGTAATAAACAAATCGCCAGATTCGTGTATTTTGTTTTCATTGAGTAACCCAAAGATACAGAAAGATGATAAAAAGATTTGTACTCTACTTCTGGTTTTTAGCCATATTTGGCTAAATCTTCCTAGGGATGATCGCCACATTAACAAAAAATCTTTTCAAAAAAAGACACTGATTTGGCGTAACCCCGTGGCCGCCACAGCATTGTCGGCAATTCCATTCTCCGGGGTCCCAGCGGCGCCTCCAGTTCCGGTTGATTCCGCCGCGTAATCTTACTGGACCCATTAATTCCCTTCCCTTCCTGTTCTGTCGGGACTCTTGGAGGGAATTTCGGAATTTGTCTTATTCTACTACACAAGTCTACTTCAACCAAGTTGGTTAGTTTAGACTTGATGTTGAGTTAAAGGATACCCTAGCTACATACATGCTACTGATGTTTGGCACAAAATAATTCATTAGAGGGCTACCCGGAAAAAAGAGAAAATTTTATTCATATTTGTCAAAATGATCAAGAACATAAAGTATTTATTTATTTATTTATTTA
>Ga0209611_10003276_pt1 | contig 28154 bp, 18 predicted proteins | sample S1TSphgellanicum_3_FD_187693 | JGI IMG/M metagenome (GOLD analysis project Ga0209611, IMG submission 187693) | Host-associated microbial communities from peat moss isolated from Minnesota, USA - S1T2_Fc - Sphagnum magellanicum MG (SPAdes) (version 2) | ecosystem: Host-associated > Plants > Peat...
TTCTGAAACAAACCACTCTCTCTAACCCTTTCTCTCTAAACTCATCTCAGAATATTTCTACATGCATTCACTGATCTTTGAACAGAAACAACTCATACACTCACAAATCAACAGAGCAGAAAACCGAATTCAAAATTTACACCTTGTCTTTCATGAGAATCTCCATAGAGCACAAGCTTTTGGCTCCAGTGTATTCATAAAAGATCAAACACCTATTAAGGTATGGCTTTTGAGGTCAGAGCTCTCAGTGTTCACTCGATCCTTTGAGCCTCTAACCCGATCCCCCATAGAATGCAACAATGCGACTTTCCTTCACTCTGTTGGACTAAAGACCTATGACCTGATTACCCTCGAGTCCAAAATGCACTTTGAAAGCACCTGACTTTGAACAAGCTATACCACGCTTGCCAATGCTACTCGAAGAGACTGACTCTCATGCAAAAATGATTAGCAACACTGCTGGTCTCAAATCCTTTCTACATTCTCATTCGATACACTCATTCTATCCACCTTCAAGATTTCCCCCCTTGACCTCTAGTACTCACTTAGACCACAGCCAACATCATAGGTGCAAGGCACTGCAACCTAAGCCCCTCATCCCTGATACTCACTCTCTTCGACATGCACACCCCTTCTAAGGCTCGGATCCCTCCAGTCATCATCATACCTCGGCACCAACCTTTCATAAGTCCTTTACAAAGCTACCTGGCCAAGTTGCTAGCGCAACAGAAAAATTTCAACAACCAGCCAAGTTCTGCAAAAACTAGCTCTCTACCTTCTCTATCCGTCTCACATCCACATTCCCGATCAATTCATCTGGACCTTCCCAGCTATCAGCCCACCACCACTTTTTGTCCTCTTCCCGCCCTCGTTCCTTCCACCTCCTTCCCAGCTATCAGCCCACCACCACTTTTTGTCCTCTTCCCGCCTTCGTTCCTTCCACCTCCCCTCATCAATACAGCTCCATCCCTCACCATCATTCGCGCCGCCTTCTTCCTGCACTCCATAACACCCCTACCAAGAGAAAAGCCTCCCCATGCATTATCTGCAACAGTAATGGAGAGATTCCGGCTGCAAAAATGACGGCTAATAAAAACAACAAGCAAACCTCAAAAACATGTTGTGTTCACACCAGTGAGGTGACCTATTGTTCGGTCACAGGATGACCTTACAACAGGTTTAATAACCTTGGGCCAATGTGCCAATGGCCCAAGGGCCCTCAAGTTTGGATTGGTGATACACTGAAAAGTGTTTCTTGTCCAGTAAAAAACCTGGCAATTTTAGTGTAGTGTATTTGACGGGCACATTATGGGGGTGTAATTTTATGGCAAGTATTACATTTTTGGGTGGGCTTTACAATTTGCTATAAAGCTCCTGCCCTTGCCTGATCTTTCGGAACAGCCATCTTCTTTTTGGGCCCACTACATCTTTTTGGCTTCACTGCTCCCAATGCCACGACTCTCTCTACTCTGCCAAGAAATAAATCCAATCCTAGTGTGATTTTCCCGCCCCCTAAAGAAAAAAGAAAAACAAGCTGGAAAAATCAAAAATCAAAGTGCGAGGATCCTTTCACCAACTAAAGCATTCGGGCAAAGGGCATTACGGGAATGGTGCTAAAGCGCTCTAGACTATTGTCGCACATGGGCCCTTGTCGTGGGCCCTTGTTCTGCTGCCCTCACACTCCAGCTTTACCTTACACATTAAAGTCAGGGGTTGCCAATCCGGCCCTTTTTTGACTCTTTATAGCTGCAGAATGAGCCCAAGTTATCGATTTTGTGGCCAGCAATTCTGCAACATACCCATCTCAGTCTCCACCATTCCAACGACGTTTCCTGTCTTTAACGTTGAAAGAGTGTTCTGTAGATGGTGGGTTCTGCTAGATGCACACACCCCGGGCAAACCTGTTAAGGATTTGCCAGGGCATGCTTACCTCGCAGAATCTGCTTGCTGTCTTCAGTCCTCTCGCCTCTAGTGCAAACATTATCCACCTTGCATGGTGCCGTGGTGGGGAGCTGGTTTACTCTTGGCCAGGCAGGATACAGCTGCTGCAGCCAACTGCAGAAAGATGGGCAAGGCTCCTCTCCCACACCAGGCTGCAGTTTGCTGCTGCAAATCGCTACAAGACTGCAGGATTCTGTTTTGTCACAGCATGGTACGATAGTCTGACGCTGGGTTATGGGCCATGGCCTTTTACTCTCCCAGCTAGATGCAGGCGCTAGCAGCAAAACTGTTTCCTGACAAAAACATCGCTGTGTGGAATCACAACTTGCACATCAATCAATTAACTCGTTGCGGCAAACCGCACTAATATAAGTGTCCACAAACATCTCCACCTTGTTTGCTTGCGACTGATCAAAATCTACTGCTGGAATTTGCGCTGCAACTAACTTGCTGTCTACATATTGCCAATTCAGAAAACAAAAGGCCATCTCTGCTTTTTGCTTCAGTGGCTGCACAGATATTGTGGAGCCCAAAATCTTGGACCCTTTCTGGGGGAGTAAATTTTGGACACTTTGGGGGTCGGGGAAAGATTATGGACTAGGTAACCTGCAAGAGCGCCCACTGTTGCTGGTGAATAGTCAAGGCATGTGAGCATCACAACGATTCACAGCAACCAGCAGAGACTAAGACTATTCAAGGTAACCAAGGGGCTTCCATGATCGTACCTTGTGCTAACTAGTAGTTTGCTGATGAAATGAAGATGAAAGATTAACACGAGTTGTAACTCACAAACCTGACAGCCATTCAGAGCATCAAGATTCTACCCGGGATGGTTATGTACAGAGGAATGCTCAAGCCATACTCATTGTGTTGGTAAAGTGTCCAGCAAGCCTATGAGAGTGATCTAGGTGACGAACTCAACTTAATGGGTAGGGCAAGGCCTCTCTGTGACATTAAGTTCTAAGGTGGTAGATTCCACAACGTCTTGGTGAAGTGTCCAGCAAGCCTGTGAGGGTGATCTAGGTGACGAACTCAACTTAATGGGTAGGGCAAGGCCTCTCTGTGACATTAAATTCTGGGGTGGTAGATTCCACAACGTGAAGAAAAAATCATGTTCGGCAAACACATTTTGGTCACCATTGCAAGTGTATGATCATTGAAGAAGATAATATCATATATTGTAACGAAGAAAATGATATAATCTGCCACCCCAAACCCTAACAGATTGTTAATGCTTTTTCTAATGCCGCCGTATGTACTTATGCACAAATTCAATTGCATAAAAAAATTTGAGAGGACATCACAAAATTTAAGTTGTATTGGTGCTTCAAAAAGGTGTAAGTAGCTCTCAATGTAAATAGCTCTTGAGGTACTTAGATGAGGTGTTGCCAAGGGCAGATTCCGAGTTTCAACAATCCCCTAAGTGAGCCCATTGGGGCAAGCCCGGGGGGTGCACTCGGAGTTGGAATCTGCGCTGGGTGGCTTGTTATCTTGAGTTGAAAGGTATGAAACTTCTTCTGGAACTACAATTCCTCTTTCTTTACACAAGAGAAGGGTTATCCTCTTACAGTTGAGTCTCATATTCAGCCTCCTGGCACATACCTCACAATCCCCAGCAGGGCCACAACAATGAGATTTTTTTTTCAATTTTGTGAGGTATATGATGGAGTCTGGAGTCCGGAGTCTGGACTAGTGATGGTAGGTACTGAGATTTAGGCAGTTCAGGGTCTCCGCATCCGAGGTTGCATAGCCATTGAAACCTAATTGAACACTTGATCTCTTTTCAAAATCAAATATAAAATTTGAATTGGGCTGTTGTTTGTTTTAACTAAGTTCAAGTTCTCTAGATAGGTAAATACAAGTTTATCAAAAGAAATAGAAGCTTGGCCTTATACTTTAAGCAAGTTATTAATTACTTGTACATTATTTTTGAAATGTGTGTACTAGTTGAACAAACTAATATTACACCCCAAAAAAAAGATTGTTTAATTAGGTGGAATGCAAATGAAACCAAACCAAATCTTGTATTAAACTAGACATGCTTCAAAAAACATTTGTGAAAATGATCATAAGCAAAGATCTAAAGAACCAATCTAAAAATTGAACCAAAGACTCCATCAAAATCCACCCAAAAAAACAAAAAGTTAAATTTGAGACCGAAAGTTCTTTTGAAATTGGGAACAAGACAACATTTGATTTGGACTATTGATCATCCACAAGGACTAGGCCAAATTTGAGTACAAGAAGAGAGAAAAGTAAAACTTTTTAAACTCTAATATATACATGTCAAAAGTTATGGTCTAAATTTAAATATGACAATTTCAACTTTTTTCTTTCCATGAGATATGGTCACTTTGGCCACTTTCAATCAAAAAATCCTTTGTAAAAGTCATAAAACCCCTTTTTTGGGTTGCCAAGTGGCAAATTATCATCACAAAATTGATATTCTGCCATATAGAAGCCAATTTTGTGAGAAAGGGTCTAAATTGAATTAGGATTTTATTGGCAATTTTTTTAATTTTAAAAATGCCAAAGACATGAGGTTCTCCATTATTAGATTTCCGAAACATTAATAGAAATGATCTGATTTTTCCACTTCTAGGTTCTAGAAAGTATTAAACAACGTTTTTCTTATGGCAAAATTTTGCCAAAGGGGAAGTTTTGACTAGGCTAAACAACACGCCTTTGTTAAAATGGATGGATTTGAGCCATCCGTTTCACCATATTCCTAACTATTGAATCTAGGGCTAGTCTCACATTTGATCATGGGACAAGTGGAAATCACTAAGGGGTTAACGTTGACTCATAAACAATGGCCTTCAATTGAAAGCAATCTCATTGATGTCAACTTCAACTACCTAGTAGCCACCTCCCTTGCCCCTCTTTCTATGCATTGATTATTCATGTAGTTGGTCGCGCATAATGTCAATTACTTTAACATCACTCTTCCCCTTGCTTTCATTGTGATTCACAAGCATTCTTTTATTCTCTTACTTGCTAGTCACAAGTGCCAGATTGTGATAAGGAATAGTATAAGCAATGGCCAACAAAAATGGGAGTTCCAAGGATGCTTTGAGTTTATGTGAAATTGTTAGAGATTTGAATTCTATGTAACATTGTGAAAGCAACTAGTGGCAAGAATGCCATAAGGATCTACTTGTTTATGGCATCAGAATCCATGTTGTTATAAAGGCATGCACTTTACAACTTTAGTTTCCAAATAATTTTTTTCCCCCTCCCTTGTTTATTTCTCCTTCCCTTCCATTGTTTGCGTAGACTTTACTTAGAGATTTTTTGTAGACTTTACATTAATTATAAGAAACAATTTTTTGTTTTGTTTTTTAAAAAATTGTTCAAGGTGCTTGCATTTTATTTTCTACAAGTTTCATAGGTTTTGTCACCTATGTTGTTATGCACAAAATTAGCTCGGCCTAACAATTTAATTTGGGCCATTCCCCCCTTGTACCTTTTGGAGGACATTAAAAAGGTGTCAGAGTTAAGAAATGAACTTTCTCTTTTTCTATGGATATATTTTATTCTTTCTTTCCTTGTCTAATCTAAACAACAATTACTCTTCCTATTCACAATCTTGTCCTATTGTTCTTGCTATAACTAACCACAACCCTAAACCAGTGAATCACAATTAGTTAGAAAATGAACTTTCTCTTTCTCTAAAAATATTTTATTTCTTCTTGTCTTGTCTAATCTAAACAACTACCCTTCCTATTCACAGCATTATCCTCTTGTTATTGCTATAACTAACCACAACCCTAAACCAATGAATCACAATCAAGAACAGGGTGTTGGCAAGCTACGGTCTACACATTTTGTGACAAATTTGAAAATACATATAATATTAAAAATAGCAACATGTAAGATTTCATTCACTTTGAATAATTTTAAAGATCATATATAAATGATTTGGGCTTTAAAATTAAAAGAAGTCACAATAATTATGAATATGAAATTGAAACATAATTGTACATTTGTGTAAATGTACACCAATAATTTAATAAGGTTTTTAAAAAACCCTTATTTGACAATAGTTTTCCATTTATTTTTAGTTCAAAACTTCATCTTACTTTTGTCAAATGATTAAAAAAAACATTTAACCCAAAGAAATCTTTAATTGAAGAAAATTTTCCAACCTACGAAAATCATGATCATTAACATTTTCATACCATAATATACTAATGAACATTTTAAAGTCATTTAGTTCAAATTCCACAACCTTAAAAAATTGAAATTTTTGATGGGAAAGATTTTTTTATGGTTTTTTTAATGTATGTGCAAAATTTCATGGAAAATTTATTATTAAATGTAGCATTTCTTGGTCCTTTTGTTAAAATTAAAAAAATGTGACAAGGCTTTCCAAATCAAAATAATATTTTGTTGGAATATTATATCATTCATATGTGCATTGATTTCATAACATAATGCTAGATTGGGATATGAACCATCATCTTTTATAAAAATTTAATGAAAATTATTTTCCAAATTTCCGCCATAATGCATGAAACTTGGATAGGTATTGAAAATTGTCAAACTATGATAGTTTTTTGTGTAGACCATAACTTGCCAAGACCCAACACACACACAACCTACAACAATTAGAACAAGATTTTTTCAAATCAAAGCTTCACACATCAAAAAAAATTATAATATATTAGAATCTTTAGTCCCTAGTTGTGGAGACTCCAACCATGCTCATACTCCTGCCTTATACAACATTCTTTTGCCTACCAACAATTTTTCCTTCTTTCTTACTTCCACTCATAACCTTATTAACAAACATTAACTGCTCCAACTCCTTGAAACCAAGCCTCCTCTTCCTACTTCCTTTTGCTTTCACACAAAAAGGGCAAACCTTCTACTTCCTCTTCATGTCAACTCCCTTCTCCTCTTCATCTTCCTTTTCTACCTCCTTTATTAAGCCTAATATAAGGTCTATACTCTTCCCCCTTTTGCCTTTGAGTGGAACACTCATCAAAACCACCTTTGAATAACTACCATCACCCACCAATGATACTTTTAGCTCTAACTCCACCTATTACTTGGTTGGGCACACTTGGGCAACCCACCTCCTTATGATGCAACAACCTCTTCCTATGATCTTGCATCTTCATGATATGTCTAGTCTCTCCATTAGCCTAGCTTTCACACTATTCATCATCACTCCTCACTCCCCTACCACTTCTTCACACACCGTTCATCACTTAAAGAGAGCGAAGGCAATCAAAAACTACAAGAAAAAGAAAGGTTGTTGTCCTAATCTAAACCTAATTTCTAGCGCCTTCCTAAAAGCCTCTATCACCATATCCATACCCCCTTATTTGGTAGGCTTATCCAACCTAAACCAAGATAAGATAACAGTATCTTAACTTAGTCCAACGATCCCCCCCCTAGTCGCCCCAACCTTATTTTAACCAAGGCACCCCCCCTAGTAGTCCATCTTGGATAAGATCATCCTAGCTAGTATCTTACCCCATGAAACTCAAATTAAACCCCAAAATTTCATTAGCCAACCTACCTAGGCTTAACTAGAATTAGGTTAAGTTAATTAGGGCACAATGTATGTGTTTCATGGGTTGTTACACCATGATTCCACTATAATTGTTGATCAATTTTAAATATAGGTTTTTCTCAACCTAAGTGTTTTACTATTGTGGAAATTGTGTTGATTAGTTGTAATTTACCTATGTCCATGTTCTCTTGACTTGGGAATGCTATTATCACTTAAGACTATCAATAAAAAAAAACAACCTTCATCAATTGTTAGTTCAAAGAAGAAATGGTGGACAAAAGTGGGAGTTGAATTGTGTGTTCCAAGAGATAAATTGGGTTGCAAATTTACCACAAGAAAAAGTTGTGGTGGGGTGGAATGGCAAGTTGAACATGGTTTGTTGCAAAATTTGTAATGAGATTGATGGAAGGGAAAAATTGTTGGCACTAAAGTTTGATAATTTGGAAAAACACACAAGGAGGCAAATATGCAAAATTGCATGCCTTATATATGTCGTGGGGTAGTACTTCATGTCCACAAAAAATTAGCATAGAAAGAATGAATGTTTGTTTGTTAGCAAAGGTCAAAATTTTATTACAATGTGATGTGTCTTGGAGGTCTAGTTAATAACATAACATTGAGGTGATAATGTTGGAAGCAATTGATACATTTACTAAATTTACACTAGTGTGTGACACATTTGCATTTGATTTTGTGAGTGTTGTGTTGTGTAAAATTGTATAACATGTATTTAGATTTGGAAACAAAATATGCCCAAAAAAATTCAAATTTTTTTTTGTATAAATGATTAGTTGTTTACTGCATGGTGGACTAATTCAATACTTAGTATGTGATTTTTTACTTCTAAGGCAAGCAATATCAATTGCAAAAAAAATGCCCATATACTAAAATGTTCAATCAAACAACCAAAGATGATTGGACAACAACTTTTGAAGATATCAAAGTATAGTGTTCACATGTTGTCAAGTGCTTAATTTCAAAATTTGAACATTGGTTCCCAAGTCAAGAATTGATGAATGTAACAAGCATAATCTATCCTTAGTATTGGTTGAATCCTCTTACTAAGAAAACATTCCATGGTCACTTAAAGTTATTAAAGGTTCATTTTTGTTTTAAAAAGGTCATTGACCCATATTTTGATCAAATGAAGATTTTGGCTCTTTTTGATGAAGTTATACTTAATCTTGGAACATCCCTTTTCAAGATCATTATACAAAGAAACCATGCAACTACTCTAAAATTATTATTCATGTGTAACCTTGTCATTTGGTTATGGTTCAAATTTGCATCCAATTCCTTCTTGTAGAATTGATTATTAGAGTATTTTGCTTTAACATAGTTGTTTATAATTATGATTTTGGGTAGTGTAGAAAATGAACAATGTTTCTCCACCTTGCCATTGATGAAATCCATGTTACTACCTACCCATTTGGATTTGGTTATGAGGATGTTTGTACATGAACATTGTAGTTTGGATACTTTTCCTTTTTGGGATGCCATTAAGGATTGGACTTATAATAAGGTGAAGTATGCATATAAATATATTAAAAAATTGGTTGTGTTGTCATTAGACCTTTGTTTAGTTTTTAAATGTTTCTTTTTCACTTGTAGCTTCTATGACAACTAATTACATATGTATAATGCAATTTAACTTGGTACTTGATTTAGGCATGACTTATTTACAAGCCTCTTAAACATAAATATAAGTTATGGAATGGAGGTCTAAATCTCCTTTTCACTTCCATTATTGTTGGACATTACATGTGCTAACCAATTTTGGTTTATTTTGCTTATGTTACATATTGGGTGCTTTTCAAATGTGCATGACAATTTCCTTTATGCTTGACATTAAGTCATGTTGCTTTTGTATTAAACCAAAGGAAAGAAAATGGTATTAGCATAGGTTAACATGTGGGTGTGTAGGTTTGGTTTTAATGTGACTAGTGTGTGCAAGTTTGAATTGGGTTACAATGAGTAGGATTCACAAGGATCGAGGTTCAAAACCCCCTTAGTCCATCATAGTAATAGTTGTTGGGTCTATGGTGTCTTGTTGGTCCTTTTTGCATTTGGATTCAATGAATTTTCTTATTTTTCATCAATTATTAACATTTTGTATTGTGTTTTTCCATGTTGCGTTATGACGATTTCCATTGACACATCAATGTCCACACCACATTTCCATTTCAACCTTAAGTTCATTGCCTTAATTTTAATGTAAACCTCTAACTCATCACTACCTAACAATGATAAATTTTATAACATGTTTTTTTAGCTTTGCTATCCAATTTGAATGCTTAAATGATTAAGTAGTTGCAATCTACCTTCAAGAAAAAAATGGTAGCCACTGTCATACACCATTGAAATGCTTGCCTTAACAATTATGCTATTTTCATAGAGGTCTATTTGTAGCCATTTTCTAGATGTTGGCTGGATGAAAAAAAAGATGATAGTATGAGATAGCCAACAATCTAGAAAAAACCATATACCCACATAACACTTCTAAACTGTAGGTCAAAATTAGTTATATAAAAACATAGGAACAAATTATAATACACATAAAATACATTAATCAAACTTAGGTCAAAGGATATAAACATGTAACTTATATGTGTAATCATAATGATTTTGCTAATTGTGACAAGTTCAAACTTCAGTCAAAAAGCTTCCCTTCCATAATTTAAACCCTTTCATCACTCACACGTTGAATTAAGTTGGAACCAAAATCCTAAACTAATGGGTAATTTCTTTCCCATGGATAAAATATGATAAATAAGCAACTCGTTGCACAATGACTTTGGCCTTTATGACAAGTTCAATTTTCAAACTAAATGCTTCCCTTACTAGATTTAGAACTTATCAAAATCCTAAACTAATGGATAATTTTTTCCCTATGGATAGAATATGATAAATAAGCAACTCATTACACAATGACTTTGCCCTTTATGACAAGTTCAAACTTCAAACTAAAAGCTTCCCTTACTAGATCTCGAACTTTTCATCTACATACATATTAGTGTTGCCTGGTTCTTGATTTCAAAAAGAATCTTTAATTCCAATTCTAACTTCTTCTTCTTTTTGTTTTTGATGAAACTTCCAAAACTTTTAAAAATTCAAAGAACCAACCTCAAGTAGGTCCAATTTAAGACAAGGTCCAATCTCATTTTCATTCCACACAACAAAACCAAACAAAAAACAAAAAAATGCGATTAGTTTATTCAACTAGTACACACACTCTAACACAAACATTATATTATTATTATTATTTATAACCAATCAAATGCAATAACTTCTTTAAAATATATAACCAAACATATTGTCAAGTTTATATTTTTTTCAATAAAATTGTACTTATGTACCTAAAGAACTTGAACCTCTTGAAATCCAAGAACCTGCCAACACTGATACATTCTCTTTTTATGGAACATGCACATCCATCATCTACACAAAAAGTACTTTAAATCTCACTCACACACTCGGTCAAGTTTGAGCCAAAATTTTCTGCCCAAATCTTACACCAATAGTTAGTCTCTTCCCAATGGGCAGAATGAATAAAAAAGTATAGACAAAACCATATATCTACCTGCACAAAAAACTCGTGTTTAGCTCCAATTCTAGTGGCCAAGAAAGTGAAAAAAGGCCTTTGCGTGTGAACAGGGAAGCCCTAGAAATAAGGAACCACGGCTGTCAGAGAAGTGGGAAAACGGACAATTGTGGACACGCAAGCGCTTGCCCTAACGACAGAAAACACACTATCGCTGCTCCCGCGCAAATGTTGCCGACTGTTGCGCGTCTTCTTCTTCTGTTGACGTCGTCTTCGATTTGGAGCAATCGGTGTCGGGATTTGAGCAATCTGTGCGATGGGTATGGAGGAGATGGCAGTCTCTAACTTAGTACAATTAGGCTAAAGTGATCTTGAAGCTTTTGTTGTGAAGAAATTGGTTTTTTTGGAGCTTGATTTGGTGAGGATGGGTAGCAGAGATGAGTGTGCAAGAGAGAATTGGGAGCTGATGCGGGGAATGAGGGAATGACGAGTAGGGGATGTGCCGCAGCTGACGACGAGGAAGAGCCGATGCACAAAGAGGTGGGATCTTCTTCAAGGATCGCATCCGGGAGCGGGAGATGGAAACTCCATCATGGCACTCGTCGCAGGGTATGCGGGTGAAGAGAGTGAGCAAATCAAGCAGGAGAGTAGCAGTGGGACCAAGCACGCCAGTGCCCAGCTGGAATGCGTTCAGTAACCAGCTAAACGACTCCATTGCATTTGCTGCACCTACAGCAGCAGATGTATCGGTTCAAGCTGCTGCTGCTGTGGGGGTTCGTTCTACTACCATCTCGGCAAGGAAGCTCGCAGCCTCGTTATGGGAGCTGCAGGATTTGCCTGCTCCTGGAATTTCTGTTGGCACCACCCAATATCTGCCTTCTTCTGGAGAAGAAGGAACGTCTGATACCGCCAGCCCTATCTCACAGGCTGACCTCTCGTACTCCTCCCCAAGAAGCGCCATGTTCTCAAACCACCAATTCTCTAAGGTATGTTTACTCTCTTTGCTCCTCATGCAGCACATCCAAACAAATCTTCATGCAAGCCATTGAGCAGGCAACAATTCACTAACTTATTCTCATCTGGAAGAAGAAGAAGGTGACGATGATGATGATGATGATGTCATGATGAGCTGAGAAGAATCTCTGAGTACTTCTTCACAGTTAGGGTTCTCAAGTCCTTCAGGAGATACACAGTATTATGTTACCCTAACCTAGAATTTTGATGGTGCAAGGGATGGAACAGTAACCTGGGTGTAGCTGGGCATGGTAGGGGGGATTGCAGCAGACGAGCTCAGAGAGCAGGAGAAAAAATAGCCATGGTGGAAGACAAGTAACAGCTATGCGAACAACACAAGCACATAAGCTGCTGGATACGAGCGTTGATCCCTGGGTGAATTCTGACGTCTCTATTTTGGTATTGCCCTTAAATTCATGCCTAACTGGGGATGACATGTGTTTTGTGTGAATGCCGATGTGTAAATGTGTAGCTAGTTCTGATTCCTGCTGCTCTTAGAGTCAAGAGCTGTTTGAAATTCAGCTCAATTCATTTCACGTGTAAAGGGGGATCGGTTATGTTTTTGGTTGGAACACAGCGCAAAGGACAGAGGCAGCATGCGAAGTTGATTAGTGAAAGAAAGGGGGACGTGAAAGCTGGAAAGAAGTTTACATCAGTGACAACAATGAGTGATCTTCTTAAAGTGCTCAGTCGGATACGTATTTTGGAGGAGCAACACAATTCAACCCTGTCCACCGCATCGGCATTGCGCATGCAGTTGGATAATGCCAATGCTCGTGTGCAAGAACTTGAGCTTGCACAAGATGCAGCTCATGAGGAGATTGAAGCCTTGGTGAAGAAATTGGCCAAAGTGAAATCAAGCTGGAGAACTGAGCAGAACAAGTTCAAATCAGCTGTACAGGCTTTGAAAGAGGAAGTAGAAGATGAGCAGAAATCAAGGAGCCAGATTGAAGTTGCTAATGGAAAAATCACTAAAGAGCTTATGGATGCCAAAATGGCTGTGATGAATATGGTTGAGGAGTTAGCTCGGGAGCGTAAAGCACGGGAACTCATGGAGGATGTATGTGATGAGCTCGCACGTGAAATCGCTGAAGACAAAGCAGAGGTGGAGGATCTGAAACAGGACTCAATAAAAATGCATGAAGAACTGGAAGAGGAGCGACGCATGCTGCAGCTTGCAGAAGTTTGGCGGGAAGAACGTGTGCAGATGAAGCTCAGCGAAGCAAAACTTTCACTAGAAGAAAAGGGTGCAGCCCTTGATGTTCTTTGCTCAGAGCTTCAGACATTTCTTTGGGCTGGAAGACGCTCGAATAGGGCAGACTTTATTCAGGAGGCAGAGGTCCTGTACAATGTGGTTACTGCAATCCATCCAAGGGGGATCATTGCATCATACCCCCCTGCAGATATAAAGCAAGAACCCCTTCTAGAGAATGATCTCTATGGTTTGGATCTCAGCTATGAAAAGCAAGCTGACTGTCAGTACGGTCACACTCAGGAGAGTATTCTTGATCCACCAAAGGGTCACAGTCAGCAGGATATTTGCTATCCACCAAAGTGGGACAACAGATGGCCTGATGATAGTGGACCGAGGGAGGGAGCTCAGCCCTACATGTCTCTGATGTATCCGGTTCATGAAATACAGAGAACTTTTGGGCAGTTACAAGCAGAGGAGAGGAAGAACAATGTTTGTGAATATGAACAAGTGAGCAGGTCACAAGTTTCAGGGTACGAAGATTATATGGAGGGTATTGCAGATGAGGAAAATTCTTCAGAAGTCAATAATGATGATGCCTTGTACCATCATCAGAGAGAAGATTTGGACAGGGTTGTTTGTGAAGCTTCAGAGGATGAAATTGATCAGGGAGTAGAGGTGGGAAGAGGCATGAGACACGGAGATGTTCCATGCACGTCACATGGTATGGAAGACATTCACATCACCCACTTGCAAGAGGAGAATCATGGTCAAGTAGAGGCACTTGATGAAGTCATCTTGCATGGGCAAACACAACAGGTAGATTGGGAATTGGTGCCACAGCAAAGCTCATGGACCTCATGGAGTAATCCTCACATTGAGAGGGGCTTGAAAGGTCATGTTTTGTGGCCTAAAGGTCTAATGGATGTTGTGTTGAAGGAAAATAAGTTTGAAGTACCCATTTGAACCAGAGCAATAATGCTTAGTGGAGTCTGCATTGATTAATTGTTTTTTTCTGCAAGAAGCTTGAGTACTTGAATGTTTTGCCATTTGATTTAAGACTATATTATCAATGTATTTGTGGGTAATCAGCAAGTGCTAGACATGAATGCCCATTCACAAATTGAAATCAACCTCATTTAAAGGGGGCAGCAATTCATTTACACATTTGGAAAGCAACAGAGCCTCTGTTATTGTCTGTGGGTGTCTTCTTTTTTAACACCTCTGAAAAGATTGGAGCTCCCCACAATGTAGTACTGTGAGTTTCTCTGTCTTTTATTTTTCTTCCTTTGTTTGTCTTTGCAGTTTTTCTTCTTTGCTTTGTTTCTTTCTTTGATTGTTCACCTAGAAATACATCTCAGAAATAGGTGTAAAAAGCAGAAAAGATATTCAAAATATTATGACATTTCACATCCAATGGTCTAAATTGGTTGTAGTGTATTATGTTCTATTTTGGTATATAGTCACTTCCCAAAAGATAACCAATATTTGCAATATCCAAAAGTGGTAGATTACTTGTAAAAATGTAGGCTGACCCAGTGTTTAAGGGTTATACTATGGAAGAAGAATGGAATAAGATGGGGAAGGCTAGTTAGCCCTTTTCTACTAAAGGAATTTCAGAATGGACATCTCAATAGTTAATGTGGCACATTCATTTGAAATGGAGTCCAAGATTATGAAATCCTATGAAATGTATAAATTTCATAATTCATCAAAATCCATGTCTACGTGAGCTTCAAGTATCTTAAAAGGAATATGTTGTAAGATCTTGGTCAACCTAGGTGTATAATCTTTGATATAAGATATCCAGAATATGGGAAACTTAAAAAATATTTGTGCAACAAAATTATTTTTTCAAACACAACCATTTGATATGATAACATCTACATCACACCCTCGAATGCTTAATCCGTAAAAGCCTAGTACATTCTAAACCTATTGTATGTTTATTTGGACCCTTAAATGCAAATCTGGTGCAATCAAAGTAACCATGAATGGGATTATAAAATCAATGGTTGGATTCAAAGTTTACATTGTTGAAATTTTTAGTAGAAATTTGAGCCAAATTTTGACAGTTGAGGCAGACATGATAAAGCCATATTCCACTCATGACCAAGGGAATTCAAATTTCCTTCATCAAAAGAAAATTCCAGAGCATCTCCAACAGTGCTGAGTATGTGACCCTGGAGAAATATTTCTCACATCCAAGTTCAGTTGTTTAGTTTTTTCCAACTGGGCACCCCATACAACTAAAACTGGGACTCCAAATAAGTGAGAGACTACTAATAGAAAACCACCTGAACCAATCATTACTAGTGTGGCCTGTGCCCTTGGCCCAAGTGTTACCACGTCCTCAACTGAATTTCCCTTCCAAAACCTGGGTTTTTGGAATTTATTTGAATTTTCAGCGGCGGAAATCACTTAAAAATCAATATCTCCCACATTCTGAATCCAAATCTTACCAAATAAATTCCATTAAATCCTGCTCATCAAGATCTTTCCAAACACCAAAGGCACATTCCAACTCCTCTGAAATTTTCAGCTAGGATTTAATTTAATTTTCAGTGAAGAAATCATTCAATATTCAAGAACTTTTGCACAGCAAGTCCAAACACCACGGAACCAAGCCCATGCACCCCTCCTCCTCGAGAGCTGTCCAAAGAGACCAAGAACATGATCTGAAACATTCCCATTCAAAGGATCTCATCGGTACAAAACAAAACAAACAAACAACCTTGCTTCATAGATAGATGATTGGCCAATCAGAAACAAGGATAAGTCAGATCATATTCATTATACTCTTTTCTATAAAGTCTTGAGCTTTGCTAAGCCTTCTAGTAGCCTTAGCAAACTGTGCAAAATTGTTGCACAAAAACCATTTTGTTGAGCTAAACAGGCATGTTTTAACTTTTCTTCATCCAAATTAAATTTGCAGGGTCACACACTGAGCATAGGTGGAGTTGCTCTTAGAGCATCTCCACCCGACACCTGCAAACACCCCTTTTCATTAAATCTTGCAGCAGATAACATAAATCCTGCTGCGCTCCTCTATTGATGTCCATTTTGCATGGTCATTTTAACCCTTTTTTCTACCATGGATTTGGATAGTGACTATTACTCATCCAGATGTAAAGAGACAGATGGTCTTTGAGTGTTTAAAGGGACTTTTATGACGTTTGTGGGTGGGGACAGTGATTATTAAACACTATTCTATTTTTAAATAAAGGAGTTGTTTACAGTTTTGGGGTGGAGATGCTCGCATCTCCAGCCTTGCCTAAGGCATTGATCCCTGTACCTGCAAAGTGATGGCACATGATGTAATGGGAAATCTTTGCACCACCCCCACCATTTCCCATCAAATTATTTTTCCATGTTGTCTCTCTTCTCTAGAAATGCTCGAAAAGTCATTGCTTTCATTCTCATCATATGCTTCTAATTTTTGTCTAATGTCTTTAAGTGTCTCATGCAACTTGATCCATATTGTCTGCAAGTTAAGTGACATTGGCAACAATGTGATTTACAATAGTGAAATTATGATGATGAAATGTGCATGACTTGACATAGGTAGAACTTGAGCTTGATGAAGATGAAAACTGATTTTTGATTTGTTGCTTTGTGTTCAACCTGAGGGTAAAAGCAAACATGATGTAGTTGACTTGATCATAGTGCAAATAATGAGAATGTGACAAGAATGACACCTTGGCTAGAAATGAATATGGTGCAATTACTTTTGTGATGACCTTATTTATGACAATCATTTGTTTTTAGCAACATTACAAATTGTAGCATATCTTTTTTTGTCACATTATGCATGATGTTGTTGCAAATGATCGTTACTTCCAACAAAAGTGTGATGCTTCTAACATCTTTGGTTTTTCTTCAATTCATAAATGCATTGTTGCACTCAAGATGTTAGCTTACGGTGTAACTACTAATGCATGTGGTGTGTATTGTAGGTTGGGAAAGTCAATAGTGATGGAGGCATTGAAAAGGTTTTGCAAAGTTGTCATGGAATATTTTGAGACCAAGTACCTTTGGCAACTAGCAAGGCTAACCTTAACAAACAACTACAAATCAATGTTGATCATGGATACTAAAGGATGTTCGCAAGCTTGCATTATATGCATGATGTGTGGAAAATTTACCCATTGTCTTGGCAAATATCAATTCAATCACAAAAATAAAAACAACAACATTATTCTTGAAATAATTGCAAATCAAAGCTTACGGTTTTGATATGTACATTTTGGTCTTCAATGGTGTAATATGATTTGAACAATTTTTTATCATAGTCCTTTTGTTGTTGATTTCTTATCAGATGTTAAGTATAATGTGAAATTTGTGGTCAATGGGAATGAATATGCTTGAAACTATTTGCTAGTTGATGGAATATATTTGCATTGGTCGATTGTTGTGTAAACAACTCATGAACTACACAAAGAAAAACAAGTTCATTTTGTCATTGCATAAGAGTTTTATAGGAAGGATCTTGAATATGCATTTAGAATGTTGAAGTTTTATTTTCACATTATTGCCAATACTAGTTGGCAATGGAATGAAAAATATCATCCCAAACATTTTGATGGCAAACATGGTGCTATATAACATGATTCTAGATGACAAGAGAGCTGAAAAACTAGAACCATTTGAACCCACCAATCACCTTCAAATCAAATGAGGATTGAATTTTGCCAATTTCAAGCAAGGCACACAACACATAGAAAATAATGGATTGCATTATCAATTGAAGAGACCTCATTGAGAATTTGTGGGCACTCAAAGGCAACAACCATACATGAATAAAATTTCTTGTTGTTTTTCCTATTATTTACAACTTTTTTTGTTTCAAAGTTTTTTACAATTTTAAGTTGTTAAGTCTATAAAGTTAGGAGCTTCATGACTTGCAAGTGTTGTGGTGGTTGTTGATACAAGCAAAGTCACAAGATTAAGCAATAGAGTTGACGAGCTAGACATTGAAGATGCAAAACAAATTTGTAGTTTCTACAACTCCTTGCATTGACACAACTAGAAATTTTTTTTCATCTCTTGTGAAACAAGTTGCTCATCTGGTAATGTGAACAAGGCCATGATGCTTGCATCTTCAAGAATTGTTGCCTCTTTTAAAATTGCAAACACCATCTCTTGGGTTGCGTGCACTACAACACACATTGCACTCTCGTTGAGTTTTTTTTTTGGCCTCTTTTGGCCTCTTTGCACCTTATGGACATTTTGTAGGTGTGTTATTGTTAATAGCCACAAAATCCATGATCTCAATGTTGTTTTCAATTGAAGGTGCATGGACTTCACATGCTTGTTCATTGTTGTTGCTTAGGAGAGTTGGCCTTTCAATGGCACTCGTTTCTTGAAGTTGTCACCATATCTACCCACTTGGGCATGTCTTTGAACACCAATGAACAATTGATGAAGGTGAAGCTTGCATGCTTTGGATGCTTCAACTTGTAAAATTCTAATGGTTTCACAAGGTGTTTTCTAGAGAGCTCCCAGATGCATTCAATGCAACTACAAACCTATAACACCCACAAAACTTGGCAACATCATGTTTTATGACCCCCCATTTTGTTTCTAATGATCTTGCAGGTTGTTTAACACCAGAAATAGGTCTATTTTTGTGGTAATCTTCACACAACTAGTCCCAAACTGTGTAATTTTTTTTACCATTCCTTAATTTTGAGTCTTGGCTAATGTGCAAAAAGTTCACACAAAGTTGGCACTCTTCTTGAATGATGAAGTATTTGCCCTTCTTTTATTTGAATGTTTGTGAACCAGGGTCCACATTTGATGTTGCAAGAGTTGTTGACACCATGGATATTTGTGTGATACTAACATGATGTCACTAATTTGTTATGGAGGCTAATTTGTGGGTCACGTATTCTACAATAATTTGTTGGATGAAACAGAACTTTCTTCACAAGTTGGTTTGGTTTTTAAAGACTTTAGAGTGAATGGTGGGGTAAGTGAAATAGTTATTAGAACTAAATTACCATTAGCGTTATGTTTTGTGTACCCTTATGGATATGCTTTTAGACATGACACTCATGCCTACACATTTATAAAGTTCAGTATTCATAAAAAAGGTGTATGGTTCACAAAGTTTGTTTCATACTAATATTTCCATGAATTTAATTTACTTTTCAACATAATTGCACTTCAAGTTACTTTATATGTGAGAATTGTTATTCATGAATATAATATTAAAATTGCAATTAAATCAAAATTACAAAAGGATGAAGTAAAATGAAATTCATGACATTAAAATGGATCTTTGAAATTGGTCGAATATCAAATCACTTGCTTCTAGTTAACAATTTAAAAAACTTTGAATCATAAGTACTTAGTGTTTTGAGTTAATCTTAAGTCATTACTTATTTTATGTAGGATTATGTGAAGGTTACATATTTTTCATTGGTGCAATATACTTAAGCAAATGAGTAATCCTTGTTTAAAAGCATGGCCAAACCAATTTCAAACAAAAAAATAGTTTCACAAGTAAGAAATAAAAATTGCAAAATTCTTGTAATGAAGAACTTTGAGAATGCATGTCAACATTAAGGCAAAGCTTGGTTAGTTAGATTTTGTACTTGTTAGAACTATTGTGTCAATTTGTAAAACCTTCATAGGTTTATTGAACCCATACTATGTATTTGATATGTAATCATTTAGTTTTATATTTTCCAAAAATCAATGGCTAATAATCAAATAAAGTAACATGTGTACTTTGCTTTTAATCTAATTACATGATAAATGTTCTACATCACAACATCCCACTATGCATGCAAAATCCAAACATTACATCAAAATACTACTAACATAAGCTTCATACAAATATAAAACTATTATTAACAATTTCTTTGACATTAATGCCCAAACAACTTTAAGATTGTTCTTCCTTAAATAAAAGAAGAAAGGAAAGTCATTAAAAAAACTTCATGCATGTCCTCTTAGATCATATATTAACAATTGCTAATACAATAATTATTATGGACATTGACAATCATTGTAACTATTGTAGGGTAAAACTCTGAGGTGGGTGCATTTTCAAAATAAGGGGCCTAGGACAAGGCCATAGCCAAATCCAACTAATGTTTTGTGATAATTTTCACACTATGGTGACAAAAAAAATGTCATACTACTTTTATAAACAAGGCTTCTTTTTGCACTCATCACAAACAATTTGAAGGGTAAAAAAAGGTCCAAAACAAATTTTGATCCATCAAAAGAAATGCAATGGGGAAAAAATGCACATCACATGGAAAAACAAAGTAAATAAAAGCATGTCAAAAAAATGTTATGTAAAAATGCACTTATCACTGGATGAGGGGTAAAATGAATTGGTACCTACATTAACACCTTAACCTTATTAAATGACACCTCTTAAAAGTTAGAGCCTACATCAAAGCTAGAATTGGACCTTGATTTAGTTTAATAATTAAATATTTATTATGTCTAGAAACAACCAAATTTTTTTTATCAAGGTATCATTGTAAGTTTTTCCAACTATTCACCCAAGGCCTAAAAGAGGGTAGCAAGGCAATTTTCTACTAAGTTACCAATAAGTAGTGAATTAAAAAAAATCAATTTTTTTTATTCCTCAAATCCCAACCTTTCATCCTCTCACACATGCTTTCTAAAAGCTTTTGAACATTTCCACATATGGGTAAGGTGAATCGACATTGCCATTAGTACCTTCACCTCTACATGGGAAGCCTCCTAAAGCTTATATTCAACTTGAGAATCAATAAACTTGAACTCAAAAACCTTGATTTAATCAAAAGATGAAATATTTATAATGGTTATAAGTAACCCAAATGTTTTTGGGGTTTTATTAGTGTTGTGCGGTAATTTTATCTTTTAATAAACATAGTTTTGGTACATTAATTTTTTCTTTGATCAAATAATTGTTAGTTTGATTATTGTGCAAAACCACATTGTGTAAGTTTTTGGCATATGTGAAGTTCATACCAATGTTAAAAATGGCCAAAATAACATTGTAACTACACTATAGGTAGGATAATTGTATTACACAAGTCATACGGGAAGGGTAAACAAGTGATTTTTTGATTTTGGACCTTATCATCAGTAAATGATCATATAAAAAAATTATTTTTGAAAAATGAAAAGTTGAATTATTAATTAAAATGAATAAAATACTTTATTTGAAAATCATATTTCATCATATTTTTCAAATTATGATCATCAAAATCTTTCAAAATTGTCCTCATTTGTATCAATGGCATCACTTTATTTTCCATGTAAAAAAAACATTCAACAAAACATTTTAATAAATATGTTGAGTCCATAATCGTATGATATGGATTGTGATGCAATTTTATAACACTTTGAAAGTCCAATATGTTACGACAATTCAAAATCCATTCATGAAATTTTCATATGATGTGATCATTTTATATAAATTATCATTTTATTAAAATTTCACATTTTTTTCTTCTTTTTATTGTTCCATGGCCAATAATCAAGTTGTGATAGGAATTATGTAATCACTCATAATGTGATAAAATGATTTCACCTTGTTGGGGAATAAAAAAACCATTAGTTTTGATTATTTCAAAATCAAATGGCCACACATTTTGTTGATTTTCAAGACATTAAAAAATCAATTGGCTTTCATGAAAGAACCAATAAAATATTGATGATCATAAAGATTGAAATGTTCAAAATGTTGAGAACCATGGTCATGTATCAAAATCGATTTTTGTTGTAGTTTGATACTCAATTTTGAGTTTGATTGATTATCAAACCATTTCTTGATTGAAAGTTGAAAATTTTACATAGTTTGATGTGAGTGTCATTATGTTTGAAGAACACTGCCACATAAAAAATTGAAAAAATTAGTTTAAATCAATTAGAAAAGTTCAAACTTGTCCTTGTTTTCATTAATTCACATGCTTTGATATTCACATTTTTGTGTGAAAGGTCAAATTTTGTCAACCCATCATGTGAAATGCATTTGTGGACCTTGCCTTACAAGGCTTTAAGGTTTAGGCAAGGATATTGTGTTGAAAATAATTATAGAGTATAGTAGCTTCAAGGGATTTTGCCCCTTAGAAACTAGGTTAGATGATTCATCCTAATTTGGTTGTAAAAGGATTCACATTCATCTTTTGACATTTTGCTTTTTCCCCTCACTTGTTCAAATGTGCAAGTAGCCCCAAGTGACTTTGTCACCAATTCATAACCTACAAAATTAAATATGAAATTATCTTCACCAAAAGATGGTTAAGTCACTCATCATACACAAAAATTCATGTATTTTTTCAAAATGTGACAACATAATTGAAAACATTCAAATACATGTGTCACAATAAGTCTTTTTTTTGGTTTGAAATTTTGCACAAATGTGAAAAATAACTATGAAAAGGGAATAATTGATCACTTTTTTTTAATACAAAAAAATCATCACATCTCAAAAAATCGAAAATCATGTTGTGACATCTCCATGTTGTTTTTAGTTTGGTAACAATTTTTTAACTATTTAAATAGGTTCTTAAAATTTGTCATCATTAAATGTGAGATCCTTTTTGGGTTCCTTGTAACTAATGTGACTTTTAAATTGAAAAAAATAATCATGAATTTTTTTCCTTTACAACAACATAATGATGTACATTAAATATTTTTATTTTTTCCCTAGTTATGACCAATTTATCATACAATGTCCATTTCTGATATTAAATGAATGGTAAGGCCATTGTGTATAACACACCTTGCTAAAACTACCCATCACATTGGAATGCAAAACGAAAAGTAACTTGTCACAAAAAAATGAGTAATCTTGTCAAAATACTCCCTTATCTATAAAGGCTTTTTCGGGGAAAAAAAATGGCCCCAAATGGCCATATTTGTCATATGTGTGACTTTGCCCTATTTAAATAGGTTTTAATAGGTCATCATCCTAAGCAAGGAATCTTTTTAAAAATCTACTTTACATTACTTTTTGTCATGTAACCAAATTTGGTTAAATCTTCTTGTGTATGATCATTACACCATATACTTCACAAAATTGAAAAAAAAAACCATGGGTCCAATCCCACATTTTGAGAACATACCCCACCCATAAACTTTACCCATCATAAATCACAAGGCAAAATCTACTTGTTATGGAAGGTAGTTTGTTTATTAACCTTCCCTACCAAGGCAATGATATTGTGTTTAAATTCATTATAGAGTATATTAGCTTAAGGGATTTTGGCACCTAGGTAATAGGTCTATTTTTATATGAGGATTTTTGAAAAATGATGTTTTGGCTTGTGTTGAAACTTGAGATTAATTATAAAGTTATGATATCTAGAAAGATTTTGGTTTATTTTAGAGAAGAAAAACCTTGTAAATAAAAATCAAGGATGGGAACCCATCTAGCAAAAGTACAAGGCAAATGAGAACACAAGTAGACATAACCCAAAGAAAAAAAAAAAGACAATCAACAAAAATCAAGTAAAAACCCAATGCATAGAAAACTCATGGTTACAAAATGACAATCGATAATAACAAATAAGACCTAAGACGAAAGAGTTGTCATCTATCAAAAATCGGCTAGTGAAGGAGGTGCAATAGCTATGATGTGTGGAAGAGATGAAGAACCCTAATCAAATGCAATAGCTCACTAAAGAATGATTATGGCTTGTGCACCTTGCAATGTTATGAACACATAATTGATAATAAGAAACAAGCATCGAAGGGACTAAAGAAGACCACTGATGACGTGTGATAGTGGTCTATGCACAAATGATTCAAAATGAATCAAAATGAGAATGAAAACACCCATATGTCTCAATAGCAAATGAAGTCATTGCTTTGTGCTTGCTCAATGTATGATTGTGTCTTCTCATGAACGACCATCATTGCTACATGTGTTATTGTCATCGATGCTTGGTGTTTCAGAAGATTTTTTTGAAGACTATGTTTTTGCATGGTGAAATATTTGAATTTTCATAATCCTTCATTTGCCTCCTAATATTTTTTAACATAAATGGCAAGGCCATAGTGACACATACCCCTTGTTTTGTTTGTTTAGTTGTTTTGTTTGTCACTTTGAGATCTCTAGAAGCATGTCACCCTTCACCATGCTCATTGGTACCATTGGAAAGCCCCGAAGGCTCACTCCAAACTATAGTGTTTTTTCTTAAGAAATTTTGTTTATAGCTAGTGTGGTGGTCGTACAAAGGAAGATGTAAAAAAAATGATTATCATCCTTAGGAAGGTTTAGCCAAATGCAAATATAAAACAGAATTAAAGTTCAAATCTCATATCCAACTTCATCCCCCTTGATCCTTTGAAGTTCTGGCATGCTTATCCTCAACTTGCAAAGAAGTTAAATTTGGTACAAGTAGTCATTTTGAGAACACTGCTGGTTTGTGACTTCCAAGCATCTCCGTACCATTGCACAATCAGCTTACCATCTGGAAATTTTGCTGCTTGCCCAGCTATTGGTGCAACACATTACACCCCATACTTCATAACTTTAAAGTGTGTGTGCATCAGTACTCGGATAAGCATCAACTACTCACATAATCTTGGTTCAGAAAGAGCTTGCAAGTTATGGGAAGGTCACAGACTCCAAGGCGGATTGGATATCTTTTCTTATCTATTCTACACAGACCCAGACATGACAACCACATTTCATGTACGAAGGCCAACTAGGGGCATTGTTGCTCAACAAGTACTATTATGGTAGAGCATGCCTTTCCATGTCTCAGCTAATTCTGACTTGCATGGTTAACTCTGCATTAACATTATGACAAGCACCACATTGTTTCCCCTTTCTCACATTGCTGGACAATTTGTGCTGTGGTGCAAATCTGGTTATCCTTTGATGAAACCCACTTGATTAGTCCTCATGGGTATGTCCTAGATTTGAAGGTCACCCAAAAAAGAGAGAGCATTTATTAATAATTGATCCCTCTTTTCCAGAAGTTCCAATTCATGAATAATTGATGATTTTCTCTTTTCTAACATTGAAATTGTGAATAAAATGTTGGTGGTTTGATGACTGCTCTCTCTAGCTACAAGTTTTGACATGTCATTGGGGGTGAAAGTTCAGTCTTGCATTTTATGAGCATTTTGGAATTTTGGGTAAGGTGAGGAAAGTTTGCCTTGATTCAGGTTTTCAATCATGAATGTTGATGGCAAACGTGAAGAATGGTAAAGAAAAAGAGCTCTCAGTAGGAGCATGCATTCATTATATCTTTCATGCTGTGTTTGTTAGGAGCTTGGAAGTATGCTTTCTACTAACCCCTGACAGAGGTCAATCTTCATGCAGGAGATACCATGAACACATTTCCAGTTGTGGTATATGGTACAAAGATTTGTGTTCTTGTTTGCGATTAGTACAATTTGTTCTATTTTGAAATAGTGAGAAAGTGTCAATTGAAGGTGCTTTTGACTCGAAGTTTCTTAATAGTTGCATCCAACCTTTCACTGACTTAGCTGAACAGCATATCTCGATCCTAATCTTATTTGTACTGCATGAGGAAAGAGAGAAAAAAAACATGTGCATGGGAACAGCCATTGGGACACCATTAAAAGGTTTGTACAATAGAGTTATCCATAAAGTAACCATGTCTTCACCCTGTCTTTGGGGCTCCTTTCACCCCCTATCCTCTCTTTCAGTGGTGTCCACAAAGTAAAGACATTCTATGAAATCTCAGTATGAAATGCTGAAATTCAGCATTTAATGCACAAGGTTCGAGATTAATTATAGTAATTGTACAGTTAGGAGGAGCAGTGAAAGTATATGCTGTCGATTGATCCTAACTGTACAACTACTAGTTGTCGATTGCTTGTGATGGTCTGGATTTTAATATGAGTGGGAGCATTAGAATGTAGGCAAAGTGGAACTTTTCCTAAATTATACTATGACATCTGCCTAATCTAATTTCTAAGTTAACCTGTTCTTCCTTGATTTTCTTGACAATTTTAGCTCTCCCTTGGCCTTGATCCATTGTCTGTCTCTGTTTGCCATCTAAGCCCAATTAGGATTCTGCAAAGTTTTAGCGATTTTGGAACAAAACATGAGAACTTATTGGTGAATCTGGGAGAGCAAGTTTTAGTGCATTTTTTAATACATGTGAAGCTAGAAAAAATCACTTCAAGTGTAGCTCTCAAAAAATTACAGTTTCCATGGTTTTTAAGAAGACTCTAAAACATGCAATCGGCCTTGAGCTTGGGCATGAAATTGTCCAAATAAGGGCCCAAAATTGGCCCCACCTTAAACTTATAATTAATGGGCCTCATATAGCTTAGAACCAACCACCTGGAAATCAGCAGTTAAAAAAAAATTTGGTCCCAACCTCAAAACCAACAAGACCTAATTTTTGAAAATTTCCTTGCACCTAGAACTAGAGGATCTTCCATTTATTTTAAAAAACTTTGGACCCTGGCCCCATAGTTCTGTTAAAACAACAACCCAACCAAGACAATTTAATATGTTAGGTTTGAGTTGTATTCAAAACTTTTTTTTTTGTTATTTTTTGAAAGGTGACACTGAATCCTGATTCAAAAATTTGACAAAAATAAATAAATAAATAAAATATATAGATATATATTTCCAAAAAAAAGTTGCCAAATTTCACCCAATTTTTTTAAAAAAAATTCAAGAGGGTGCCACAACTCACCACAAGTTTATCTACTGGTTACACTTTTAATAGTCTCATACAAAACTGTTGCCAAATAAGTCAAAAAAATCTGTTTGGGGGAGGCTTGCCACTACAATACTTATAAATTTGAAAAAATGAAAATGAAAAAAAACAAAACAAAACAAAACATTGGAACTTGGATTGTAAGAATGAAAATGATTCTATTTTGGAAGTACAAGTTTTCTATCATTTGGAAGTGGATAACTATTTAAATTGTTATCAAGATTCAATGTTACCTATATTAGAGTTGAAGAGTTCAAAGTAGCCAGGTACCATATAACAGAAAGCGACAATTTGGTTCATAGCTGGGGGGCACCGTGAACGGTTGTGCATCATTCAACTGACAATGGACAGAGACTCATTCTACTTGTTTCTTGTTATAGAATAGTGCACATGGCCCAAATTGGTGAAGCCCATTGTTGAATCCTCACCAGGGTTCAATGAAAAACACAATACACAAGGGTTAAGACCTTGCTAATTGTTCTTTGCCATTAGTAAACCGCTGGGTGGACCCCGTACCAACCCCCCCCCCTTTCCCCCAAACCAGCTTGGTAAGAGAGGTTCATGCAAGTATAGAGCAATTAAGATACTACCGATATGCTAGTGATAATACAGTTTTCTGTAAAGTCAAGAAAACACGGCGCCAGAACCCTGAGTTTGGTACAAAAAAGACCTGCAAGAAAAGTACATTAGCCTTCAAGGTGGGGGGTTAAACTGAGATATGCATGACTTTTTGTGCCAAAGTGAGTTTCATCGTGTTTTCGTCCCTTTTTCCTGAGCGCCTCCATTGCTGCCATATATATACTTTCAACTGCTGCTACATGTACAACTACCATAATTACCTCGAACCTTATGCACTAATGCTGAGTTTCAGCATTTCAAACCCAAATTTAATAAAACTTCCTTACTTTGCGGACCTCACTCAAGGAGGGGATGAGGGATGAAAAGAGGCCCAAATATAGGGTGAAGATGGGATGACCTTAATGACAACTCTAATATCAGGGGGTTTTTTTCAAATTATGCGATGTAGCTGAAATGGCGATCATCTATAGACAATTTAGTCAAATTTGGATACAAGAAAATATGAGAGTGAAAGAAATCTAGCATCTTTCTATATATTTTGGCTACTTGTTAGAACTTAGGTTAGAATCTAATGATTTTTTTTTTTGAAAATTTGTCAACAGAAAAAACTTCACATTATGTTTTTTTGCCAAATTGGAAAAAAAAATTCATTTTGAAATTTTACATCACAAAAAAAAAAAAAAAAAAAAACAA
>Ga0209611_10003284_pt1 | contig 28132 bp, 17 predicted proteins | sample S1TSphgellanicum_3_FD_187693 | JGI IMG/M metagenome (GOLD analysis project Ga0209611, IMG submission 187693) | Host-associated microbial communities from peat moss isolated from Minnesota, USA - S1T2_Fc - Sphagnum magellanicum MG (SPAdes) (version 2) | ecosystem: Host-associated > Plants > Peat...
AAAAAAAAAAAAAAAAAAACAATGATTTGAGTGACTTCCCAAGTTAGAAGGGAGGGCACACAACCATTAATTCTCATTGATGTTTGGCGATTATAATGTAAAAAAATTGTTGCCCTAAATTGCAATGTTTCTTGGAATAGTATGATCTTACTTGCAAACTTACATGAACAAATCAAATATGAACATAATAATTTGCAAATTTCAAAACAAAAACAAAAAACACACTGTCGAAAAACAAAATTGACCTAATTTTCATTAGAGCATTCAATTTTCTAGGCTTTAAACTAGCTTCAATGCAAGTTTTATTGCATTCATATTGACCTTCATCAAATTTCTTTGGCCAAGTGATACATTTTTATAAATTTGCATGGGCAAATTTGATGGAAACATATTTGAAGCCTTTACAAACTTTCTCATCACTAATGGCATATTGGTAAGCTTTGGAGAAAGCATGCCCAAAACACGTTATTTAAAACTTCTCCTCCAAACCTAGAGCTTCACATTTGATAACAAACTTGAGAGTGTTTGTCATTGTGTTCAAATTTGAACCTTCATTTTTAACGTATGTTTTAATCTTATTTCTCAAAACATATTTATCCAAAGGATTAGTCAATTTTTTTGCTAATGCCAATGCCAATGTCATGTTGTTTTAGAAGCCTCAAATAAACCAAAAGTAACATGTTTTGACTTTAGTTAGACCCCAAAAAATTTATGATCAATACAAACATTCGATGAACACCCTTGGACATCCATATATCAAAATTAACAATGATGGAATCACACTTTGATCTTTTTTAACAATCTATGTTTCCAAACTTCTCTTATTGTAAATTTCGTTTCTTCATAATTTAAAAAAAATTAAAATGATTTACATCAATATGTTTTCTCAAACATGTTATTCCACTTGTCTTATAATAAAATAGTAAACCCTTTCTTAACTTTGTTCTTGGGTTAAAAAAATTATATAGTTAAAATAACACAACATACAATGCATGATTTGAATGCATCAAGTGTCACTTTTCCATTGTTATTCACACAAAAAAATGACCAACATAAAGCACTCCAATTATGCATCTTCAATATTTTCCTTTAAGAATACAATAGTTTCAAAATTTCTTAATTTTTTCTTCATCATTTTAATTTTGAAACTTTACTGTCTTTAGTTTGCAACCTTCAGTTTTCTTAAGTCTCTTGCATTATTTCATCTTCATATTTGACCTTATTTAGGAATATTTCATACTTTTCATCATGGATTAATGTGTTTTCATTTCCACTAAACCCTTCCATTTATCATATGATGTTCAACAAGGTCAAAGATGGAGAAACTTGAACAAACAAAATGTCTTACAAACAAAGGTCTTACTCTAGGGTTTGAGGTGGAATATGAAATGTATTGTTAGTATGCATGGTTAAAAAAACTAATGTGAACATTTACAATATTTACAAGCAACGATCAAACTCTCTTTCCATTACAAAAATAAAGAGATGTGCAAAAGATAATTCTAATGCAAGTAAAAAAACTTACCATAGATCAAAAATTTAAAAAATCAAATAAAAAACCAGAAAATAACAAAAAATAATAATAATGACTAACTTACTTTTTTAAAATGTTGTCAATTGTCACCAAACAAGAGTGCCAAACCCACAAAATCTGAAAAAGAGGGGAAAGTACAAATTCTAATAACATGACGGGAGGGCATAGCAATAATGTGAAGGCGAGAAATAAGATGAAGGAAAAAAAAGTACACAAAACAACAACAAAGCAAATAAAAAAGAAGATGAGGCCCAACCATGAACTCATGCCGTTTTATAGAGCAACGACATTGGTCATACAGTTTGGCACAACCACAATTAAGTGGCGGCCACCTCAAACCCTCAAACTTTTAAAATTTTTAAACCTAACTTTTAGTGATGTTTTTGGGAAAATGATTTACTCATCAACTTGATATCCAGATCCAGGCAAGGAGTTGATCTCGCGTCTTAATATCATTTACGAGATATCCAAAGTTCAAACCAGATATTGCATGATCAGATTTCAAAGTTATAAGATCCAGTGATCAATATATCACTTGGATATCATAGTTTGTGATATTTAGAAGTTGAGATATCATTCTAGATTATCACAGTTTATGATATCCACTAAATGTGTCAAGAGTGATATCTGCGTTTAGTATTTGGGTTGTTTTTGGATATCTGCCCAACATTGGTGGGTACCTCAGTTATTGGCATTATATCATTTATGTGCTAGATTCACTGGTGAAACAATACTTTTGAAGCTTGCATAACCAGAACTATGTTGTGTGCTCAAATGGGTGCATATTATCGAGCCATGCCTATAGGCAAGGATTACAAAATAATTCATTTGTGTTTACAACACCAGGTCAAATGTTTTCTTTCTCTGTTTTCTGATGTAGCAACAATTGAGATCATCCCAAAAAAGATTTTAGTAATGATTGACAACAAGTTTTTTGAAAAGCGGTAAAAAAAAACAACCCTAATTGCCACCAGAGGACTTGCCATTCACTTACGTGAGGGGATCACAATTTGACTACAGATCTTTGATGCTCAACTTTATAATAATTCTGAACTACAAAATATAAGACTCGCCACATGCAAATTTGACTATGTCAATTGTCCATTGAAAGGAATTGAAGGGCTAGCAAGTTTGAAAAGAGATTTGTTGGTCCACTATTTTAGAAGGTCACCGTCCTATGATGATGGAAGGGCGTGTTGTACCTTGTAATGTCTATTTAGGTTTTGATTTTGGTAGATTGTGTGGAACCCAAAGCAAAGCATATGAAAATATGAATCTTGCCAAATATGAACATGGGTTTCATTGCTCAAATTCTCAACTCTAAATCCGGATCAATGATTTACGTTTAAATCAGAATCAGATTTAATATGGAATACATATCAAGATCAAAACTATGTGTGGGTGATAATATATTTGTTCCCTCAAAAAAATTTCAAAGTCACATTCTAAGCATTGATTCATTCATTTCTAACAAATTTGGTTCAAGTTATTACTACAAAATGCAAATCTGAAAATCATTATGTACTATGGAATAGTTAAACCCCTGCCCATTGTGATAGGTAAGGTGTCAGGCGAGCTTGTCAAAGTGAGGTGAAACAAAGCTCCCACTATAATGGGCAAGGGTGAGACCATTCCACGACACTAAGGTCTGGGTTGGCAGATTCAACCATTTCAAAAATCTGGGTTTGGGTTCTAGGTTGTTATTTTGATTTTGAGTTAATATATCCTTCTGTCTGGTTAGGGTTTAGGGTTTTCTACAGGGATCCACCACAAATGGTCAATCCATTAAAAAAACTTCAACTACAAATGGCCTATCAACTTAAATAGAGGTATTTAAGTTATCTTACTCTAGGTTCAAATTGAAGGTTAAATGTGTTGAAAACAAAAGATTAGCTTCAAATTCGACATTTGCTTCTCATCTCGTGAAAAAATCTAATCAAAAGCTTTTATTCAACAGAGTAGCATGTGGATAATCTTGGAAATGGAAGGTCATTTTTCGGAGTTCATTGAGCTCCTTATCACAACTATATATATCATGTGTACCATAAGTTATATATGTTTGGAAAAATCAGGTTGTTGTTTGTATGATTGTGCCATTAACTCATGATGATAAGCCATTCTCCAAAAGTAATTGATGCAAACTTTTGGACCTTCAACTTTTGATTGCTCAATTTTCTAGAGATTGTCAATATTGATATTTCTCAAGAAATTTTTGACAAATATATTTCGTCTTGTAATTTTGAAATTTTATGTCAACATATCATCCAATCTAAATTGTGAAATCTGCCTTCATGGACTTTGTGCCATTCTAATTTCATGAATTCAAAGAGATAGATTTATGTGTATGTTTTGAAAATACTTTTTAAACATTTGGATCAAAAGATTGAACATTTTTCATAATTGCATGTTCAACAATGTTTTCTTGGGGAAAAATGGGAGAAAATGGAGATGAATGGATTTACATATGGAATTATGAAAGTGGATATTGTCATAAATGCTAATAATTGGGTGGATGTATTCTATAGTGGCCCACTTTTTGTGTCCCAATTTAGTTTTTTTTGAATGGTATGGTGATTTGGCATGTCGATAACATACCAGAAGAACCATTTATATTCAAAATTGCAATTGGTTTATGATTTTCAACTTCAATAAGAAGATATCTATGTATTTTGTGCACGATAATGTGCACACACAATGTAGTATGAACTTTTGAACCGAAAACATATGAACTATCTTCACATTCTACACATGCAATTTTCAATATGATTTTTGTTCAGAATATCTTATACGAACTCAATATTTGATAGATGAAAAAAAAATGCATATAAAAATTGTATCACAAAAACCTTAAGAAAAATACCTTTTTTGAACTTTTGAATAACCAAATCTGAAATTATTTTCAAAAGTACTTATATGAGTCTTTTTTTTGTTGGATTGATGTTTTTACTTGCTTCTAATTTATATCATACCTACGATCAATGTTCGGGCACTTCTTTTCCAAATATTTATTTATTTAAAAAATGAAGTTAACTTATTTTAAATTTAATTCGTCAAAAGTTCAACAATTGATGAACAAATATGAAAATTACACCTTTTGTTGTGTATTTGTAATAGCAACCCAATTGTTCCAAGGACAATACATATTTTTTCACAAGTTGGGAGTTTGATTTTCCACAATTTTAGCAAATATTAATTAAAAGTTCCCTTTTTTTGGCTAGACCTTTTGTGAATTTTTTTGTGTTGAACATCAATTGTATGTAAGGTGTGTAAAAACGATGTTCAAATGGGCTTTTATTCATATGAACTTTATTAGTTCATTAACCACCTCATAATCCTCACCTAAGTAATTTAGTAAAAAAATTGGACTTTTAAAAAATGTTTTATCTATAAAAAATGAGGCACTATAACTTGTTCTTACCCAATTGTTCAAATGTCATTGACCAAAACGATGGAAAAAATATGTGGCATCAAAGTCAATACATTATGTTAAAATTACATTTGCTTGTATTTGGCATATTTTAATGTGCCCCCAAAAGCTTGCCACAAGGTATTGAGATAAATTATACAATATAATGCACTTAAAAAAATTGTAAGCTTTGGGCATGTTCTCTAACTCCTTGCAACAAAATGGTGGTACAAAAGTTCAAGGATAAGACTAGGACAAGGTGTTTTACTTCACCTTTTAATCACATCAACTATACAAAAAAAACAAAAACAAGGCAATTGATGCAATTGAAACCATCTTTTGTTCATGGACTTGCTAAATATTCAAATTAGACTTGCTATAAAATGATGTGTTAAACTTACCATGGCCTAAACTTGGCTTGAAAAGATCACTTTTAGTTATATATTTTATAATTTGCTAGAGGGCCTACATCATGAGAATGGAAAATTCCCTTAATTCTTAGTTGACACATTCCCAAGTTTAGGACAAATAATGAACTAATAAAGTTCAAATAGACCTTTAATTCATCCATTTAACATAATCAAATGGGACAATTTACCCGATTTTTTCATGGGTTTGTGCATGGTTGAGTGACTAACTTTTCAACCAAAAAAATCCACACAAAATCCATCTTACAATGTTAAATTGCTAGTTTAATGTGGTATCATTGGTTAAATTGTAATAAAGTCCATGGATAGAAATAAACAAAATCCAAATTAATAGGAACCCAAGTAGAGATTCAAAAAATTGAACCATAATTTTAGAAATCCATAGAGTGTTTTTCCTTGGTTTTTAATCACCTACCCTACTTAAAATTTGGTTATGATTTTTGAGGGAAGGATTTCATATTAAATTTTATTATTTCGTGTTACACCACATATTAATTCACAATAATTTTCAATGAAATTCAATAAGAACATTTCAATTTTCTACCATCCCAGTTAGTTGATTAATCCATATCTTTTAACTTAAAAAAATTGAATTGTAAAAAGTGCATGTATTTATATCAAAAATTAATTACATTATATGTTTTCATAATCAGGTTATTATTCTAGAACCAAGTTGCAATTAACAAATTTAAGATTATATGTTTTGCTAGGAGACATTAAAATAAGATGAATAATATAAAAACTCAAAAAAAGGTCACAAAAATGAGCCACTCAACTATGGCTTCACCTTCATAGTCCTTGAAAAACTCTTTCCAATGTCATGTCAAGTTTTGAAGTCAAACAAGATTTTCCAAATTACATTTTGAACATGTATGTCACTTTCAAACACATCATGGAAACATTTACCACATTTTTGTTCTAGTTTTTAAAACACTTCTATAGGTTTTGAAACAACTATATTTGACCATTCAAGCCCATTTAAAAGTCATTTTGATGATTTAAAGATCAAGGTATGACATGTTCTTACCCCTAGAAGAGTTGCCACTAAGAAACTTGGCTATTCCATCAAGTTGTAGTTGGGATTTATTAATAATGCGGTGACTCAACAATTGAAAATTGTAGAACAAGTGGTCCATGTGTGATCTTAGTTGATGTAAAAGGCTAATGTAGATTACACAAAATTGCAATTTAATATTCACATTTCATTTAATCATATCAACTTCATTGTTCATGCAAACGAGTTAGATCAACAATCACATTCAATGTAAATGTGAGGCATTTAAATCAAGTGATTTTCCTTTTGCATGTGGTATTTTATTATTTCAATTTTAACAAATGTTCTATTATAAGTTTATGGTCTTTTATGTTCATTGATAAGTTAGTACATTGAAGAGTAATGGTATAATTAACATACTAGATTGTAAAAGAAAGCTTTATTATATATGAATAAATATTTCAACTACATGGAGCTTTGTTTTTGGCATTTGAAACAAGTGCAATCCAAGGAACCCAATTTTTATGGTGAATTCCTTATTACTACCCCCCCCAAATCCAAATGACTTGGCAATATGAAAGCACATTTGACCTTGTCTATATGGACCCAAGTTATCTTTAGCACTACAATGCCAACTACACCTTGTTAATGAGAGTTTATGCCATTGTATATACCATGAAAGGAAAAGATGAAAATCAAGAATTCTTTGGAATGGTTTTTGTTCATGGTGGTACACCTTGATGCCTTGGTGATGATGCATGTTATGGGCAATAAGAATTATGTAAAACATCATTGAAATGTTGACTACATTTGGATTACATTTTGAAATCGATTATTGTTAGCTTTAAATTTAAGTGATGAAAAATGTCAACCATTCCAAAAAATATATATTTTATTCAATATATTATGAATTTTAGTTTTTTTAGAATAATTAATTGAAATTACCATATTCAACTTGCTCATTAACTTTTTGAACAAATTACAAACCTAACCTAATCATTTAATTAATGTGTTTGTTAATTAGTCACAAGTAAGAACATGATTGATTTCAAATTCACATGCATTCACAATAAAAGAGGAATTGACAGTAAGGTCAAAGTCCTTATTAAGGACTATAATGTATGTATGGCCTTATAAAATATATGTATTAGTTTATTGAATACCATAATCACATTTTAAATATAATTTATTACCTTTTAAAATAAATTGAATTGGATATTGATATTGAAGACAAATATCACTAAAACATATTTCGGTATTGCAACTTCCATTTGCAACTATGTATTAGTTGCAAAGAACATATGCAATTGATGGCCTATGAGTTATTAAACCCATGTTGTTTCACTTATTTTGTTGGAAGGGACAATGATGTGGCATCTAGTTACAAATGTCAATTCTATTATCAATTAACCTTTTGTTATTTTGTGGCAATATTGAAATTCGATGTCATAAATTCCCATGGTGTGCTTTGCAAAGTGTAAATGATGTGGATGCCATGTCAACCTAATCATTTCACTTGATTAAGTGTTATAAAAGATGCCTTCTTGTAAAAGTGAGATGCGTGGAAAAACCATTCATACATGTTCAATTATGAATTACACACATGATCAAAAGTGAATTGAATATAAAATCCACTTGTCAAGTTTTTTATGTTAGGGGTTGATAAGTTTGTAAATGTTTGGGTTAATTCATTATGCCAAAACATGGCATGTATGATTATTACATGTCAAAACCTAGGCTAGTTAAACAAACCTATGTTACTTAAACTAGTTAAACTAGGCCACATAGATTAAATGACCTAACACTACTACAATTCATGGTTTTTCAAAAGGTCCAAGTTGATTAAAAGGTTTTAGGTACATTTTGATTACAAGCTCAGGGCTTGAATGACATGTATATTTTTTATTGGTAAACTTAACTAAAATGACCCTTTTGATTATATGTCAGATTGAACATATGGATGAAAGCACGGTCAAAAGAACTAGGGGCACCAAGGTAAAAGTCCCTTTCCAAGGATTACACATGACACATTTTGTTTTTGTGTTGGTTTATAATTTATAATTTTGTATTTCAGGTACCCTTTTTACTTTGCATTTTAAATATAAATACATTTTGATTAAAAATTGATTTTATATCATGTATATTATGCATTCATGTGTTCTATCACATAAACATGCACAATTTTTTGTTAAAGACACATTTTCAAAATCCATGATTTTTAGGGTCAAAAACACTTTTGAACCAAATGTGTTCAAATCGGTCATAAAAAAATAATTCATCAGTTTAAATCCTTTTGCCCTTCTAATCATCAATGTTAAAATCTTCTCTAATTTTCAAAAGGAATGATGCACATTTGGTAGAAAAAAAGGACATTTGAAAAAGGCTTGTTCATTCTTGAAGTTTGAATGCTTTCAACATGCAAAAACATTTTTGATTTCTATCAAGCTTTGAGCATGTAGACTTTGTAATCAATCAAAAATATTCCAAATTTTCTTATGACAATCCAAACTATTATGTTTCATTTGTGATCTTTCAAACATACAAAAATGCACTTAAGGAATGTCCACTCATTTGGATGGCTCCTTTGACTATGTTTTTACATCAAGTTGAACAAAAAATGATCACTTTGGTCAAAATGACCAATGACTTTTAATCAATTGGGACATCTAGTCAAGTTGAACAAAGTAAAATGACATCATTAGTCAAAATGGACAATGATGTTTTAGTTAAATGTGACATCTTATGCTATCTAATTTGTCCAAATAATTATTAATTAGGCTAAACAATAACCTAGGACTACTTACATACCTACCCACCTACCATCTTACAAACCTACCTACCTACTTCTTATTTCCCACCTACCATCGTATATCCTTACCTACCTACCATCTTACAACCTTACCTACCTACCTACCTACCTCCTATTTCTCACCTACCATCATACATACCTACTTACTTATTTCCTACTTCCCATGTACCATCCTACATCTTTACGTACCCACCTACCTCCTATTCCCACCTACCATCTTACATTTTTACGTACCTACCTACCTCTTACTTCCCACATACCATCCTACATCCTTACCCACCCACCTTTTACTTCCCACTTACCATCCTACATCCTTACATACCCACCTACCTTTACTTCCCACCTACCATCCGAAATCCTTATAAGTTACCTACCCACTTACCTACCTAATTATTCACCTCCTATGGATTACAATTTACCTATTTACTTAACCTTTTACCTACTAAACATTATACAACCTACCTACTAATTACTGAATTTCCTTTCTTACCTACATTACTAGTGATGTGAAATAAACAATTGAGATAAAAAACTTGACAAGTTTTATCGACTTTGGAAGGTGTCATCCATTGGTAAGGACTTGGTTTATCATTGGGGAGGTGAAAGGGTTCAATTCCTAATACTTGTAATTTATATACATGTTTAAAGGGTTGGGGTAAATAAGTTAATTATTATGAAAAAATCTCATCTGTTGCAACTTGTTGATTTAGTTGTAATCTAATTCTATCAGACACTTTTTAGGTGTAATTTAGTTACATCAAACGAATTGCAATAGACATAGTTTTCTCATAATAAATTAAGTAAGGTTAAACTAAGAATGTTAGATAAACTAGGTTAGGTAGGTTAGGTTAAGCTACCAACTACCTACTTACTTTTTTACAGCCTACCTAAACTTATATACAACCTACCTACACAAAAAATATTTTTAGTAATAATCTAGGGAAAAAAATTGGAAATTTGACCAGTCAAATGGTTCACTATATAATAATCAAATGGTTCAATAACCTTTTAGTAAAAAAAAACTACTTCAATTAAGTAGGGTAGGTCCAAATTGACAGAATGGTGTTTTGACACATGTCCAAATGGGGTCCATGACTAGATTCTCTAATCAAAATAATTGTTTTTTGTAGTAGTGTAGGTTAGGTCACTTAGGTTAGGTAGCCTAGCCTACCTACCATAGGTTGTTTAAGCTAAAAGCTTAGTAAAGGATTAGGTGGCATAGCCTACACACCTTAGTTGAGATTAACCATGTAAACTATTTGGCTTAAAGTAAGGTAGACAAATTGTAAAAGTAAGGATTTGAACCTTTCACCTTCACATTGATGGGCAAAGTTTTTACCATTACATCAACCTTTTTTATGTAATATAAAGTGTGACCATATTTTAATAAGCATTTTTTCTAACCTACCTAAGTGATTTATTCAATTACCCTAAGCTTCTTAGGCTATCTAAGCACCTACCTAGGGGTTATTTAAGCTACATAAACTACATAAAGGTTTATTTAAAAAGGTTTACCTAAGGAGTATTCAGCCACCTAAGCTATGTAAGGACCTACCTAAATGTCTATTGAGGGGTTGCCTTGGCTTCCTGAAGGGTACTTACACTAGTTATAGGTTACTTAGGGGCTACCTAGGTTAGGCTACCTAGGGATTGCTTAAACTACCTAAAGGCCTACTTAGGTGTTGTTTAAACTATATTTCCATTTGTGATATCTATGACCACTCAAGGAAAAAATGAGATTTTGCAATTGGTTTTTGTGACTAATTCTTAATCACATGTGACATATGTGATTAAAGTCCCATTAATTGCATTTGACAAATTGCATGCAACCATAGTCACAAATCACATGGTCCTTGGTTAGAAAACAAAAATCAACAAAAAATATTTTCCTCCACATATATATATATATATATATAGTCATTTGCAACGAACATGTGATTAATTCACTAGAAGAATTCTTGTCCATTTTGACCCTATGTTTATGACTACAATGCAACGAATGTCCAAATTAACTAATTTTGCAACTATAACTATGTTAATCCTACATGTCATTATAGTTGCAAATGTTTAGAGTTACGAATGTGACTAAAATTTTTTTAAAAAAAATTTAAGTCAAAATTATTACTATAATTTGTGACTATGAAAAATAGAAAGAAAATGAACATTTATCATTCATTATTAACTATGCGTCCATTAAGGGATGAAAACGTAGTTGTTTTTATAATTACTTTAGTACTTTTACCAACTTCACACCTTTTTTACCAATTGTACAACATAATGATTATACCAAATGTAAGTGGGTTTAGTATCCAAGCTAGTTGGTTTAGATAGGTAGATTAGGCAGATTAGATAGGTACCTAGATTAATTTATGTTAAGTACACTAGAGGTTAAATAACTAAGTAAATTATGTAAACAATTTATGTAAGCAAGTAGGTTAAGCTACATAGTTAATTAGGCTATGTAGTGGTACATGACTAAGTAACTAGGTTAAATTATGTAGGTAGATTAGGTAGGTATAAGCTAGATACCTTACTAGGTTAACTATTTACCTAGCTTATACCTACTTACCTATTTATGTTTACCTAACCCAAACTACATATATACTTACCTACTTAACCTAAGCTACATATACCTAATTACTTAACCTAAACTACCTACCTCATGTTCCCTACTTATGTTTACCTACCCACCTATCTACCTACTTAACAAGTAATAGGTAGGTTAAGTAATAAATAGTTAGAAAATGGGTAAATAAGTAGGCTACCTTTGTATGGAATGAAGGATGTGGGATAATGTGGTAATGTTTTCCTTTCATAAAATTTATCCCATATCCTTTGTCAACAAGTTCAACTTTGTAAACTATATAACTAGGAATAGTTCATGCATAATGCATGCACTACAAATATTCAAATGTAAGTACCACTTGGTATGAATCAATCAAAAAGGTTTATGACCAACAAATTAAATAGGATCCTACTTACCTAAGCCTACTTATTAACCTAGCCTAAAGCTACCTACCTATCTACCTTGTAACCTATTTATATGCCTAGCCTAGGCATAGGATATTAGTTAGGATAGTTAGGTGGTTTAGTTGATTAGGCTTAGGTTTGGCTTAAATTGTTAATTAGGTAATCTAGGCTAGGTTTAACTACCTAGGTTGCTAATTAGGTTATTTGGCCGAAACCTAGGCTTCTAAACAAGGCTTAGCATGCCTATGTTACATGCTAGGTTAAGCTAGTAGCCTAGGATTAACTTTTTAGGTAATGTAGCTAAGGCCTAGGTTTTTAGGTTGTTTCACCGAAGCAACCACTTCAAATATGTCATGTGGTTAAAAAAACATGCATCGTTGGACATGTAGTAATAGATTGTGACTATTCTCTTGTAATCACAAATGTAGGCATATTAATGTTTCATGTAGGTAGGATGCAACTATAATCTCTAATTGTAAATGTAGTCACAAAAGAAGGGCCACATCAAACACCATCAACTATGGTAGTGGATGGTAAATTGATTAGTAGAAGTAAAGTTTTGTGACTCACAATGCAACTATGGGAACCACATCAAGTCATTTATGATCACTTGTCTTTTGGCATGTGTCCAAAGTAACTAAGGTTAGAATTTGTCACATGTGTCCTTTATGATTAAAATGCAGTCACAAATTAAGTGTTAATGATTTGGCCAACATTAATAACAAATGATGTGTTGACATCTAGTAACATTTTTGGATAATTCAAAACAATTTTATTTAATCTTGAAAATCCATCTCATCCATTTTTTTATGGTTTTAGATCATGACACGTGGCATAACAAAAAGTTTGCCATGTCGCATATTAATTGTTTTCATTTTTTGAAAGTCAATTATTCGGTGGCATGTGGCAAATTTAAGCCCAAGTTAGTATTTAGTATTTTAATTAATTAATTATAATCATTCAATTTAAGGTTAATAAGATGTTGACAAATGGCATCTACATAAATAGGTAAGGAGGTTAGGCCAAGGGATGTAAGTAGATAGGTTTAAGATTTTTTATAAAAAGAATGGGTTTAACCTTTAAGAAGGAACCTCTTTTATTGGTTCATCCCTTGAATGGCACTTGCATTTTGAATACAACTAATGTGAACCTAGTTATATAGTCCACACTAGAAGAATGACAAACAAAGAGAGATGGGTTAAACATTTTAGTTGCAAATGTGACCAACTTAATTGCAACCTATTTGGAATGACTTCCTAATATTTATTTTATATTAGCTTAGTTTACCTACTAGTTATACTAACTATTATTATTGTTATTATCATCATGCTTGTTATAGTTATCCAATATAATAATAATAACACAAAAATATTAATTTGAGTGGGTATGAAAAACTTTGGATACACATGTAATATGGCCTTAATATGTTTTGTATATATGTGAAATACAACGAATATATTCAAAGTATACATGTATACCTTTTATGTATGATTGATATATTTTAATATTTTAAATGCAAACTACTAAATACACCTTTAGTGGACTTAGAAACACCTTAATGTATTATAACATAAATATTCCATTATTGTATGCATAATACATCATATTATATGTGTAAGGGGAACCAAGTTTTTGTTATTTTGCAATTGATGGGCCATACATGGGCCTTCTAGGAAGAAAATAATGTTAAAATGTAGACAATTAAGGCATTCATTGTAGAGTAGTTGTAAATGTGACAAAAACATGTAAAACATAGGAAATAATTTCAAAACTTACTAGGGTTATTTGCATGCAACAATTAGTCAAACAAAATCACAAATAGAATTGTTACATTTTGGCATTTTTCTTCTAGAATGGACGCCATATGTGAATCTAACATTAGATAACTAATAACCTATAGTTGTGACATTCACTTAATAGTCACATGTATTATGTTTTGTTACATTGATTTGTCAAGGTTTTATTTGATATTGGTTGAAGGTCATTTACATTTTGACATTGGATTAGGATCCAAAACAATTTGAAATGTTTGCATAAAATTGTATGTTGCAAAAAATATTTATAGATATTATAATTATTTTTAACACTTCACGTCATTTATTTAAAGTGGGGTACTAACCTTAATGTGTGCTTACCCGACCCATGATGGGTGAGATAGTAGTAAGAACAATCGGGATGGACCCTTATATTGTGAAGATGAATTTCATTGAAGGGATGAAGGAGTTAGGCAACCTTATTATGTTAGAATTGGAGCACTTGAACTAGATGTACTATAATTAAGTTGTGAAAGGATGAATAGTTGAAAATTTATGATAGGGTGAAAACATGATCAAGTATCCACAAAAAGTGACTTTAAATAGTTGTAGTCATATTTTACACATAAATGCAAAAAAGTAGAGTTAAAAGTTTTTCAATCATTGTTAAACCATCATGGTGCACAATATTGAATTTATAGTGTGTTATATACAAAGTTTGAAAAACTTTCGTGTCTTAAAAGTAGGTCAAAAATATTTTTGAAATTGATTGGTGGGATTGTATTCAAAAACACTTTTACATTAAAAGATTGATATATTATTACTTTTACTTTGAAAGTTGAAAGTGTGAAGGTACCTTGAATCACACAAGTCATTTTCAAAGTTCTCATTAGAAATTTATTATAAAAAAATTTCAACCCTAATTTACCTTATGGAAAATTTTAATTTGAAAAATGAATTTCTAAATTATTATCTTTGATCAATAAAGGACCATAATTCAAGGTACATAAACAAATTTGATCATCAAAATCCTTCCAAAAAAATCCTTGGTGTCAATGTTATCACATCATATTACCATTGAGTTCTTTACTCACCAAAAACAATTATATGAAGGTGCATGGAGTTCATATTCATTAATTATGGACTTTTACAAGTTTTTGGGTATTCTTTTGAAAGTCCATTATGTTATATTCAATCAAAAACTATCCATGACATTCATATAATGTGATTATATTATATATAACATTGTAGTGTTGAATCTTTTATGATTTTAATCAATTATATCTAATCACATGACCAATTACAAATTTCAAAATCTTGCAAAAATTGCCTTATGATAGCATTTAATGGACTGTATAGTGTGCTTTCACCAAACAATACCTGACCTTTTCATATTTCATTGAGCACTCTACATTTAATGCATTAGACAATGTTTTTTGGGGGGTTTTGGTGTGCTTTATCAAGCAACCTCCCCACCACATCCATGTTGTTTTGAATCAAAGTTCAAACTAATTCTTTATGATTTTGCAAACTGGAAATCCCCCCCATTTTATGACATTTTGGATCGCTAAACACTTGAAGAGTTTTTATGTGTTTTTTACATAGTAACTTCCTTTCAAAGTGTCACATGGAAACTATGAACGCTATTCTCAAACATTTTGCACTAAAACACTAGCCCTTGCTTTACTAAAAAATATTTAAAAAACCTCAAGTGGTATTCTTTAGATACCGAACAAATTTATCTTGTGGAATTGACAAGTCTACCATTAACCAGTACTTGACTTATTTACATCAAATTGACAATGGTAGTGCATGTTTGTGCATGTGATTTTTGGACTTGGTTGTAGTTTTTCCTTTTCCTAACATGTGTATCATAAAAGATAAACCGAAGTTCTTTCAACCTCAAATTTCCTACACACCTAAAGCACACAAACAAATTGTCAAGACTTAGAAGCAAAGTTTAAACCTTCACCCACACTTGCTGTTTGCGTCTCTCTCAGTATTTGCCACATCCAACATAACATCCAGTGTTAATGGTTCCCATGTCCCCACCCATAGACATGAAAAGTGAACAGTACATAAAGTGAAAGACTATTTGAATATCATCATTGGTTAAGGGACCAAGGCAATCTTGTACTAAGAATCTATATAACTAGGTAAATTTATCAATACTCTTGCACAAACTATTTGAATTTGGTACTCGGTATGTGAAAATTGAATGAAAAAAAAGTCAAAACATGCCAGTTTTTGCTGAGCAAAATGGTTTTGGCCCAGCCTTTTTGCACGGGATGCTGAGGCTGGTAAAAGGCATAGCAAAGCCTAACACCGGCTGTTGATTGGCTAGAATATTGTTAGAAATTAACTAGTTCTTAAGAAATCTCAAGATGAACCCCAGTGTCTGGTGAAAGGGATACAGTCAATATGGTACAGCAGCAGCTGTGAAGCAGGTGATGGTGTTATGACAAATGAGTGATCTAGATATGCATACCTCAGTTCTAGGGCTCCAGGATTTGGCACTTGGAGCTCTAAAATGAGATCTTCCATCATCCAAGAAAAATTATTTATATTGATGAGATGTGCACACGACCTCGTGAGTTGATTTATGTACCTCTCAAACCGGTTGAGTGGTTGGTAGATTTGAGACCGCAATTTTTTAACAAATTTTTAATCCTGCATAAAGTTTTTGCAGATTCATCATGTCATGATCAGATGTACATCATGACTGCAAACTGGCTCTCTTCTAAACTGGTAGCAAGATCCGTCAACAAACAGCTAATTAGTAAACTTGACTGAAACTGACATTCATTGTCTCCTCATTATGACATCAGGGTTCTGATCATGTCATCTAGCGACCATATTCTAAAGAAACAAATGGTTACTTTAATTCAGCTCAGGCGTCAAGAGAAGCTGGGACGGTGCATCCATTTAGAATTTGGGATCAGTTCCAACATAACTTGACATCTAGCTCATTGACCCATAAATAAAAACACGAGCTATTACAACATTTAAGTGCCAGTTTACTGAAGAGAACTCCTCAAAACAATTGAAGGCGCCCATTCAAACAATCTTACTGCCCTTGTAGGCTTTTTTCTCAGAACTAGGCACAAGCCTATTCCACAAACCCTCTTTATTTGTGTACATTTTCTACACTAATACTATAACTCCTCTCTGTAGCCAGGTTAAAAACAAAAGGCCCATGTCACATAATGGCTCTACCTCTTCATGGCTAGTTCAAACTTCAAACCAGTGTTGGACCAGAATATAGACCACAACATTTGTTTGAGCAGTGGTATTGACTAAAATTCAAGTTGCCATGGCTATGGCGTGAGGCAATACGAGCCTTTACACTTTATACCAGTACCATCCTGGTATAGAACCTGAGGTAACACCCAGATATATACATGCCAGGTTTCTACAAGTACTATTGGACAGTTCTTTACTTTTATGAAGAACATCTGATTCTGGTTGTAAAACAAATTAGAACAGTTCAGGTTCCACACATAAATGAGACTAGAATCCGGTTCCTTCTGTTTCCTCAAAACATAAATTCCAGTTTTGAAAATCAGACCAGATAATTTTCCTCATGTGAAAGTACATACTGTGCATCATATAGACCTCGAAATGGGGTCCAGTCGATGCAGCCCCGGCAAAAAAGCTTGCAGACAAAAAACTTGTGGGAACGACCAGATGAGTGCGAGATTCGTCCTCTCTAGTTCTCGTAGTACTAGTGGCACGTTAATCATGATGATCGGAAGCTCCTCAGAAAATATTCCCAATTGTTCATATGTCAGTACAGCTTAAAATAATATTGTAAACCCATTAACGACCAAGTCTGGAAATCAGTAGCCAGACTTTGTCCACAAAAGTCTCGACTAGCAGAAGATTATATTCCGACAAATATTTGAAATCTGCAGCCTGCTGCGTGCATCCGATCGAAAGGATCCGGTTTGTTGCATGCCGTGGACTTGTTGCTTACCTGCAGTATAAGTGACGTGCTGATCAGGGAATCCACCGTACTTATAATATTGCAGCTTATAAGGAAGCTTGCATCGAGGCCGATATAATTGTGTAAGGCGGATCAGTTAGGGTCCACCCGACTAAGGACTTATGCTAGAGATCATCAGTTTTAGTACTGGACTTCAACTATTACGACAACGTCATCGACGCAATAAGTACATAACGTCAAACTGCATGAGTACATATAAAAAATGTTGAAAAGAAGCTCATGTGTGGCATGTAAACTTCGATGTTCCATCGTGCAATATGATACCTATGCATTCGACTAGTTTATATATTGGTTCAGGGCCACTGCTGAGGAACCTTGTAATATTATCCTGCGCCAGGCAGCGGATCCAAAGCCAGATAGCTAGCTAGCTAGCGAGGCCAAAGATCAGCAATTGCGCTACTGCTCCATTACCAGCTCGACGTGTAAGTCAGGTAAAGCTACTGCAAATAAAAGAAAGCACGAAGCTGTAAGCAAGGGGTTATAAAGTAAGCACTAGAGCTTTTAGAGAGTACAAGATTATGCAGACGTCGGGTACACTACTCCTGTCATGAATTATACACCAGCACAGGAGCCAAGATCAATAGCTAGATACTAGATACTTCAGGATTAAGCCTAGTGAGATCAGTAGGGCGTTGAGCAAAAACTGGCGTCATGCAGCACGTACCCGACCATTCATGACTAGCTGCAGTTCTGTACGTTGGATTTCATGAGCTGCAATATGTAGACAAGGAACTGCAACTAAATTGCAGCAGATAGAGTTAGAACGACGCTTTCTTCAGGCAAACTTTATTTGTCATGAACTTTTTCAACCCTTGATCATCTGTGCTGCTCTGCATCAGCAATGGGCAGCAAATGAGCATTAGATCTTGGAGATTGATTGCTAGCTAGCTCCTGCTGCAACATCCTTGTGCTCATGTGCTACTCCTGCAGCAGCAGCAAATGAGCATTAGACCTGATCCGGATTGCACCTCTTGCCACATCCGTGTTGTCTTACGCTGATCCCGAGGTTGATTGAAGCTTTAATTTATTAGATTTTATAAAGATTGTATATAAGCTTTGTCAACACAGATCTTGATTGATATTGAAACATCTCATGAAGCTTTGCAAAATTCAAATTCACGTGAAAGTTATTATAGGTACAAATTTTCTAAGCAACGTGGTGATCAATCAGGACTGCAATCTGATATCAAGTTGGGAGCTTGAAACCTTTGCAAACTATTTTGACCTAGGATTAAATTGTATGTAATTAGCTCTTTATGAACTTTATAATAACACATGAAGATTTTTATTAGAATGCACAGCTGCATTGGTCTAGACCATTGTTGGCTGGTTATTGAGTTTTGACTCAGTTAACAAGCTGGTTATTAATAACCTAGCTGGATGACCTGAATATCATTCAGGTAGGTTATCAATCTTTAAATATTAATACCAAAAAAAATTTAAAAGAATTTATCTTTATGTTTTAAAAAAAATTATGAGTTGCGTTTAACCAGCAGGTTAACGAACGGTTATTATCCGGTTATTTGATAACCTACCTGACACCCAATTTTTGATATTGATAACTTGTGTGATCCTAAAAATCAACGAATAGCCTACCAGACCGTTATTAAAAAGAAATAACTGGCCAGCACTGGTCTAGACCAGTGATTTTATTTTAATAAATCGTGGCCAATATTTTTAAAAATTTGCACCAAAAAAAAATTAAGAAAACGAATATTTTGTTACAAATTCCCTGTTTTTGAAAATAAGAAACTAAAAAAATAGTCAAATTTTCAAAGAAAAAATTCATGAAAACTTTGCCACATTAAAGTTATCCGTAGAGTCAAGCGATTAGGGGGCGAGAACGGCCAGTTTCGGCATAATAGGGCATCAAATGCTTGACTGGGAATGAAATTTTACAAAACGAAATAACTGGGATCCAAACTAGCTTTTCCACCAATTTTGGTGGTAAACTGAGTTTCATCCCCTCTCTCCTTTTCCCTGAGCGTTTCACTGCTCCTACCTGTACAACTACTATAATTACTCTTGGACACTATGCATTAAAAGTTGAGTTTCAGCATTTCATACTAAGATTTAATAAAATTTCCTTACTTTGTGGATGCCACTCAAAGAGGGGATAGGGGGTGAAAGAGAGGGTGACTTTACAAATAACTTTATTGCAACACAGTTTTTGTGATGAAGGTAATTTATTTTTTCCCCTCTTTTCAAGAATATGGATTTTTTTTGTGTAAATGAGTAGTCAACTAATGCTAAATCTTTTTGGGGATGATGGCTACTCATCTAAACTGTGCCTTTTTTTTCTGAAGGGTCTTACATTCAGGGTCTAGGTACATTGATGTAGTCATTCACCAAGACCTTGCTTTTCTTCTTCCTGCACCTTCATCTCAGGGAAGACACTAGTACCATAATATTGTTGTTCTCATCAAAGAATAAAATGGTACCAGCATTAAAATTCAGCACAGCCTATATATATCAGCGTGAAGAATTGATAGGTATAGCCTATATCTTTAATTTCAGTCAAGAAAGGAAAGTTGATGAGGCTTCAATACCCTAGTATTAAAATAAAAAAACATGAGGACAATGAATTTGTGCACACAATTTTGCTGGTTTCTGCTGTTTTGAGAGCCCCAAACCTGGGACTCCTTACTTCTCATTGTGGTGGTGGTTCCTTGCCTGTCTCAGAGTGGGCATTTTCTAAATTGCAACTAATTTGTTAGATCACCATATACCTTGTCCTCATCAGATTGATTCTGAACTATGTGGATGGAGCTCAACATTTGAAAGGCAGTAATATCTAATGGTTTGTTTTTATAATGATTTTTGCAATGAAATCTATGAAATTTCACATTTAACCTTTGTAACAGCTATATTGAAAAATGGCTTTGTTCCTTTAAGAGTCAAATGATTTAAAATTGTATCAGTGAAGCATCTATCGTTGATGACACAGAGCCATAAACTACTTAGATTGCCATTCATTAACAGCTCAAGCTGGCTGCACAAGGAACTGATATGCAGGTAGGATTTCCAGAAACCCAGTGTCAGAAACTGATCAAAAAGTCAGGACCCATATCACACAAACAGATTTTGCAGTACCTACTATGGAGTCTTCCCAATACAACACCTCAAGGACCCCACTGAAATCAACATCTTTTCTGTTCATGTACAAGAGGAGGAGGAGGAGGAGCAGCAATTTAGGGTTCAAACAGAGGGAACATCCCAAATCCTAAAACAAATCCCCACAGGAACAGGCACCAGAGTACAGAGCTTGTGCAGGATGCCCCCACTATTCTCAGTTGTTACAAACAACATCAATTCATACAGCAAGATGCAGAGGATTCTATTGCTCTTTTTGAAGGATCATTGAACCCTGCCAGCATATCTGGATATACAGGGATTGTTCTTTCTGGACATAGCGATTGTTTGTTTTCTAGAATAAAATGGCGTGCAGAGAAACATCAGAGATATTCAGGCTCTCTCCCTTCACATGCTCACATGGGGTTCCAGCTGCTAGTTCCTATCAGTGTTGGGTGGGCATTAGAAACTGTCAATTATTGACAGAAAACCTCTATATCCAGCATATAGGGCACCCTGGTTAGATATGGGATAGGAATACAATGAAGAAATATTTCTTGTCCACCCACCATCCATCCATCTCTCATGGTGCACCAGTGAAGTTTGGTTCACTTTTGCCTTATATAGATATCAGAATCTGATTTTACTACCAGCCTACTGACAACCCAGTTGCCCTTATCTACAATGGGCCAGAGTGAACCAGCAGCCACCAATGCACCAGTTGGCCATTCTGTCCACTGGATGGGCTCCATTTTTTCATTTGGTGCCAGATGGAATTCATCACAGTCCATCTCTTTTTGCCGCTGACCACCTTACTTTCTTTTTTTTGGGGTTCTTCATCGTTTTTCCTTTGGACCTGACCTCACACATAGCTACCTTATTCACCTTCCTACCTATGCACCAATCTTGGTACCTTATTTGTTATCCCCTATTGACATAGCTACCCTAATAACTAGTTATTCTATTGAGCTAGCTACTATACTAACTACTTACCTTACTAACCTAGCTACCCTATTAATTACATACCCTACTAACTTAATCATTATACTAATTACCTATCCTACTGACCTAGTTACCTTACATACACAACCACCCTATTGACATAAGTACTTTACAAACCTAGTAAGGTAACTTGTTTCTTATGTACTAACTTGCCTATCTACCTAACTGCCTTGCTAGTGTAACTGTCTTCCTACCTACTAATTTGCTTACTTACATGCCTACCTACCCTAGTAACCTATTTCCATTGCTCTTTGAACTTCCTTTCTACTTATTAACATGCCTACTAACCTAACTACCTATCTATATACTTACTTATCTACCTATGCACCTACCTTCCTGCCTATCCATTATGCTTACCTACCTATCTACGATTTTTACATATCAAAATACCTAATTAACTACCTACTCACTTTTTCAAAATCCCCCCCCCCCCAATCCTACATATCAATTAATTAACATTCGCCCTAGTTCATGGATAATGAACATAGGTCCCCATATGTAGGTATTATAAACAATTTATAGTGGAAACAATGCCATAATCACAACCATTTTGGTTTTGTTAATGCATATTTTACTAAATTTTGTTGACCTAATTTATTATAGAATGGACATTATAATACATCTTTTCAAGTAATTATTATAAGTATGTACTATTGGATTATGGTTTAAATTTAAGGTTGGGACACATAAATTAATTAGTAGGTTTTTCACAAATGTATAGTAATTAACCTAAAGTAGGCTACATTTGGGGGAAATTTTTAGGGTTTACACATATGTGAAGTAATATAATTTCATTTTATATCTTCTTCAAAGAAAGTGGAAAAAATTAAATTGGAAAGATCACACAAAGGTAAGAGACATATCTTTTTGTTGGTTTTGTACAAAATTTATTTGATTATTTTTGAAAATCAAGGTATTTTCTTTCAATCAATAAATATTTATAGTTTAAAAGCTTTAAAATTTGGTTTTTAAACTTTTTCCTATGTTTTTTTTAATTTGTTTGTTTTGCATTATATAATTTGTATAGTTTGTATAGTTTTTTGGGTTTAGGGCATATATCATTACGACTTTTTTTTGTTAAGGTTTGTATAGTTAGGGTTATAATAGGGCTTATGGCAAAATATCATTCGAATGTTGTCATCTTTTATTCCTAAAAGTATGCATTTGTCTCTTGTTACTTCTTTTGTTTTGCGTTTATATTTTCACAATTCAACTTCTTTTCATTTCTTAGCTATTGGATATAGAATGGGTGTCAAATTTCATTAAGTATACAACCATAAATAAAGGTTTTATACCTTTACTTGAATATTTCATATTCAATATCTTTTTGTAATTTGATTTTTTCATACCCATGTGTGAATAATGCATTTACTCTTCACAACCAACATGGGTCTTATGGCCTAAGGCAGGTTGCATTTTGCACTTCTGAAATAATGTGCATTAATGATCATAATGTGGGTATTGCTACATGGGGTTTTCAAACATTGTGGGTTTAAGGTACAATCCAGGTATTGCATATGTGAACATTTTCAATGATGGAAGGTTTAATAGTTCAATGTGGATATTGCCAAAATTTGTTTTAATATGGTTCATAATGCAAGTATTGTATGTGATGTACCTTGGAATAGTAGGTATTTTATATCATTATATGGGTATTATAATGGGAATTCCAAGTCACAACATTGATTTTAAGGAAGCCATGTATATATTACATTTTGGGTTTTTGTTCAATGATGAATGTTTATAGAATTATAAATTCTCTTGGTGCAAGAATTTGTCCTACTTCCTTCAGTCATGGGAAGGGTTCCAAAGTCCCATTCCATTCATGTCCAAAACCCTACCAAATCCCCTTTCTCAAACAAGGCCTTGGTGTGAAGGTCCAAGATACGCCATGGAGGGCAAAATAAAGCGACCATTCAATTTGTTTATGTTCCATATGCTCGCATCTTGGAATTCTTGGAAGGTGAACGAGGGGATACAAGCACTGCTATGGAATGGAATGTTTAAAAAAACTTTCTAAGCCAAATGGATGTTAAACAACCAACTAGCAAAAACCATTTCAGGCATACGTGGTAAACATTTATGGCATTAACCTTTTTAATTTTTTAAATTTATAAACCAAAGATGTAATCATTTACGTCTTGAAAGTTTTTTGGTCTAGGTATTAGTGTGAATATGGACTAGAAGATTATTGGGAAAACTCAACCCACATTCTATTTATTAAACAAAGATGCATGGCGTCCTTTTCAATCAAATGTCTATACACATGGCCTAATGTGGCTGAAGTCACGATTTATCATAAGCCCCATACACAAATTGATGGGTCATTCACACATGGTGAGCATGACGTAGAATCCATTTCTCATATGTTTCGTTATGCTCCACACATGTCACAAGCATTGAAGGACCACATATGGGCCCAACTAAGTTTAGGTTGCACAGCCAAATAAATATATGACAAGCATAAAGCAATTTGGTGAGAACATGTGAATGCATGTCAAAGCATGACAAGAAATGATTTCATTTGACTACAAGACATTGCATATTTGAATCAGAAAATAAGAAATGGAATTGACATTTACATACCAAACCTACAATTTCAATTCAGTCTTGGGCTTTCCATTATCGAGAAGATATGTTTTTTTTCCAAGATGTTGGTGAAATCAATTGGACTCAAGTCCCATTCACCATAGGTATTCAAACACCAATTCGATGTGAATCCATGTTATCATATGGTCACAATGGTGCCATTTCTATGGGTGCCACATTTGGCATAAATGACATGAAATTCCATCTATTCACTTTGATGGGGTTTGATGATCATCACATGGGTGTCCCTTTAACCTGGATCATTATAAACATGCAAACAGTTGAGGATTTGATCGAATGGTTGAAACCATTAAAAGATAAAATGTTATCACACATGCCACATTGGAAACCATCATGTTTTTTTGTTGATGATGCACCTCAAGAATTGAAGGCATTATGGTTAGTTCCATACCTAGTATGTACTTTGTGTTTATTTTTTTAAGTGTTTTTTAATATCTTTCATAAAAAAAAACTATTACTTCAAATGCATTTTATGTTGTACTAACCCCATCCACTCATGGTGATTTTATTGCATATGTGTCCTTATTAGGGTCGTACGGGGTATGGACAAGGTTCCCATCTACCTTTGTTGTTGGCATGTTTTCAAGCATGGCATTTATGTGATATTGAAAAAATAAAAAATGTGGAGGTGTGAGGTGGAATCCTCCGAGACCTTCATGATGTGATGTACATGCCCATCAATCATGAAGAAATAATTGATGACTTTAAAGAGTGTGGGAGGGTTGCTACAAGAGAAAGCCTTCACAAACAAAGGCATGGTGATGCGTGGATAAATTACTTCTGGACTTATTACCATCAATTTGGTAAATGATAATATTTATCATGGTTTAATATTCAAAATTATTTTGTAATAATATTATTCATCCTTGTGCATTGTGTTTATGTTTGCAGAATTATGGATGGTGGGTGTTTGAAGAATGCTTCATTCCAACCAAAACACCCAAATGAGCATTGAATCATATCATGGTGCGTTAAAACATTGGTTTGCTCTTGACACAAAAGGTTTTAGAGGGTGTAGGATTGATTGGTTGATGTGGTGATCAACAACAACCATTGCACACCACTACATGCACACATTGGAAATGAAAAAAAAAGGTTTCATAAAAAACAAGGTTATGGAGGCCATTATTACACAAAGTGTGGAAAAGGCAACCCTTATTCCATTCACCCATGTGTACCAACCAACCTTTGAGAGTGATGGAACTTGGGGTGTACAGAGCCAACGCCTTCTCAATGTTATTTACGTGGAGAAATTCCCATTCACCAAAAAAATTTGTTACACATGTGAATGGTCATTGTAAGGGAACATGTGTAAGCACCAAATTGTGGTCATTTTCACATGCACAAACATTTCTCATAAGGATATCATTCATTATTGTGGAGCATGGTATGGATCACATTGTGGAGGGTTGGATCACATGTTTACGAACCCACAACATATTCCAAATGATATGGAATCCAATGATGATGACGAAGATGAACATCTTGAAGGTGATGATGGGGATCATGGAATTTGATGGGTTCATGAACATGGAGCAAAGTGATTTTCGTATGGGTGCCATTGTAAGGTCTAGTGACATAATAAATTCATCAACCCCAATGGAAAATGATCTTACACAATTAGTCACTATAATGCAAGACATCACAAATGAATGTAAAAAAGGTGATGTGACACTTTGTGAACATGCCACCTCACACATGAAAGTATTGGCATGTAATATTCGTAACATATGCCTCACAAAAGCAAATGCAGTTTTACACCCAGGAGTGGTGTTACACTACATAGAAGATGGATTGGGTAGTGTCAAACAACTCAAAGATTGGCATGAAACAATGCTTAATCACATAAATGTATGTACTAAATGATGTCATGAATAAATGTTTCAATTACTAATCAAGATTGTTGCCATTGGCACTAATTTTTTTGTTTTGGAATTAATTTTGTATGGAGGAAACCATAGCCCAAATTCTTTGAACATCATGTATTCAACACACAAATGAAGCTTAATATGCCACAAAGGTTATTATTGTTTCCAAGTAATAAGCACAAAAAGTTTGAAATGCAAAAACACAAGGATAGTGATAATATTAATGTTGAATGCAAATATTGTTACTAGACACCAAAATCCCAATTGGTAGAAGTAAGTACAAATGTAATTATTACAATTAGGCCCTCAAATTCTAGTTGGTAAAAGTAAGTACATGTGCAAGTAATGCAATGAAGCCCCAAAATTCCAATAAAGGTAAGTATGGGTGAAGGTATTGCAACAAAGCCCCAAAATTCCAGTTGGTAGAGGTAAGTATAAGTGTGGGTATTGCAAAATTAAATGAATAATCAACCTTAATTACATTACCCACATGCATGGTCGCTTCAAAATAACCCATATAGCTGGTTTGGATACCCTTAAATGAAGACCTAGCCCTAAATGCAATACCCACATGCAAGGTCATTTTGAAATAACCCACCCCCATATGCAATACTTGCATTCAAGGTCACTCCAAAATAATGCATGTGGGGTTTAGGCTTTTTTAAATGAAAATCCTACCCTAAATGTAATACTCACATGTTGGGTCACTCCAAAATAATTAGCTAATTTCAAAATAGTATACTACCAAAGGTGTGTATAAAGGTTGGGGTTGTTGATTAAGAGTTCCATGATTCTTACTTTGTTCCATTGAAATTAAAGAGGTTGTATTGTTTGTGGAACAAATAATACAATGACAATTGTGGTCAAGCTTATCTTGGTGCAGGAATTTTTCATGGAAAAGTTGAACTTGTAATTTATAACGTGGAATAATTATCTTAAATAACAATTTCAATATATATATAATTAAGTTAATCAATCAAATATCAAATTAATCAATCTGATTTTTAGATCCAAATTTTTATTATCCAAGTAAATAAAGTTAAACCAAATGATTAATTAATTATTTTAAATAAATAAATGATAATCTAATTCTTAATAATTAATCATTTAATTTATTCGAAATAATTTTTATAAATTATTTAATTATATGACAAAATTTGTTAATAGTTCATTAATTATTTAAAAGATTTTTTTAATCATACATTAAATTGGGGGGAAATTTTTAGGGTTTAGACATATGTGAAACAATACAATTTCATTTTATATCTTCTTCAAAGAGATTGAAAAAATTAGGTTGGAAAGATCACACAAAGGTAAAAAGCAAACCTTATGTGAAAACCTAACCCTAAATGCAATACAAAGTTTGTTGAATTAAAAAAGTTAAAAGTTCATGCTAAAATTTCTTCAAATATGTTCATATTTATGTTTTTTCCCTTTTAAAGTTATAAACTCATTTCAAAAAACAAAAATATAAAATCTCTTATATAATAAAATTTTAAACCATGTTTAAAAGAAAATCAAAGAAAATGATTTTTTTTTTTTTTTTTTTCACCTAATAATAAAAATGATCTTTCCCATATATTAATTTTATGTCTGATTGAAATTTTATTTTATATTTTTTGATATATAGTAAATAATTTCTTGGTTAAAATAATCATATAGTGGGTCAAAAATATTTT
>Ga0209611_10003285_pt1 | contig 28131 bp, 15 predicted proteins | sample S1TSphgellanicum_3_FD_187693 | JGI IMG/M metagenome (GOLD analysis project Ga0209611, IMG submission 187693) | Host-associated microbial communities from peat moss isolated from Minnesota, USA - S1T2_Fc - Sphagnum magellanicum MG (SPAdes) (version 2) | ecosystem: Host-associated > Plants > Peat...
ACTCAGAGTTCGATTGCAGGGGTCAAAACCCCTCGCCTTGAGGTGTTCTTCATACCGTTGGAAAGGTATTGAAGTGTAGATGTCCAGAATGGCCTCGCATGAGCCATTTGGATATCTACAGCATAAGTTATGGTCAAAAGTAAGGCCGGGAATCAAACTGGTAGTTTGACTCCCGACCGCTAAAAGTCGGGAATTGACCCGACCCTGGTGTGTGCAGGCGGAGTGTGACACACCATTAGAAAGCTCTCAAGGAGAGCTACAAGTTTGCTTTAGACCTCATCTCAATCAGAGATCTGAAAAAAAAGTTATAAGTGGCCAAAGTCTCGGGAGTCCAAACTAGGACAGTTTTGAAACTCCACCTTGGGAGTCCCGGGAAAAAGAGCCATTTGGATGCAGGTGCGGTGGAGTAATGTAGAGAATACTATATGGGGGAAGGTGGTGGCTTCCCTCGAGTCCGGGCCGTGGTGAGTCAAGTGAGTCCAAGGTTGCCCGTGGCTTGTCCTTAACACCAAAAGTGTGCAGAATGAAATCTAACCAACTTGTTAGTTGGTTTTGGATGCAGGACCGAATAACTAAGTAGTTTGTCCCTCTTCCTAGTCAATTCCCGGAGCTTTTAGCACGCCCCTCTTACCCTCCCCTTTAGTGCTAGAAACTGGGAGCGTGCCCTGAGTCCCCCACATTTCCGCAACTTGAGAGATTTAGCCCCCAACTTGGGCTAACTAGGGACTTGGGAGTGCATCACTCACTGCCTTTGAAGATTTCTCAGAAGCCAAGCAAGACTTCGACCAGATTCCAATAGTACATGTATCTTATGCATCTAATTATTTTGCACTAGTGTAATGTAACCTAGTTGAGCATCCCATTGTGGATATATGGGAGGACTTGGACACTCTGAGGTTTTTTCAGCATAGGGAATACCCTCCCCAAGTTACATCAAGTCAACGGGATCGCATACAACAGCGGTTCAAACACTACTCAAGGAGGGACAATCACCTCGTCCGATGCTTACCACAAGGCAATAGAATGGTTCCTCCACCACATGAACGACCTGGTCTTATTCAGAAGGTACACTCGAAGCTTGGACATTTTGGAATTAAGTGTACTTATAGCCTTCTAACTTTTCATTACCATTGGAGAGGTATGTATGCTCAAGTTCGAGATGTCATTACTGGGTGTGAACAATGTGATAGAGTGAGAACTTCTTTTTCCTCTCGATAGCTCACGCTTTTTCCATTCCCTATTCAAGGCATGTTTTATCGTTGGTCATGTGATTAAGCTAAAAAATTACCACAAACCTCCAGGGGTAATGTCTATATCATGATTATGATTGAGCATTTTTCAAAGTGGGTCAAGCTTGTTGTGTTGCCAGACAGGTCATCACACAACACTAGCCAGGCTTTCTTACAACAAGTCCTAAGTAGGTTTGGGGCTTGTGTTAAGTGCATTACTGATCAAGGATCAGAATTTAGGGGAGAATTCCAAGACCTACTTGACCATGGTCTCATTAACCATCGTCGGATTTCAAGAGATCATCCCCAAGCTAATGGCCTTGCAAAGAGGATGGTTCAGACATGCAAGAAGGGACTTCGAAAGATTTGCCTCACTAGGAACAAAGAGGATTGGGACTTGGCCCTCCTTTACATCACCATGGGTTATAGGATGTCCAAACACACCTCTTTGTTTCATTTCTCTCCTTACTTTCTACTTTTTGGGAGACATCCCATTCCACCCTCTTCCATTGCTACTCAAATGGACCAGGTTATGGACTTGGACTCTCCATCCACCTGGGTTAAGGTCATCACAGAGAGGGATGTTCTATTTAATAGGGTTATGCCCATGGCCATGGAGAACTTGTCCATTGCACAACATCGAGACACCTTACGATATGCACACACACGAAATGGCAGTTACAAACCTAAGGTGAGAGAATTTGATGTTGGTGATTTTGTGTATTTTTAGTGGCAACCTAATGATACTCTAGACATTTCTTTCGGTCGCACTATCTTGAAGATTAAGGCGATCAAGCCTTCAGGTGTGTTAGAGTTGCAAGGAACTAACGGATGCACAATTTGCAATCACTCCAAAAACTGTGCGCCCTGCCACTTGTTGAACTTGGATCCTACCATCACCACATTGACTTGGATTCCTCCACTTGACTATCCATGTCAAGTATGTCAGAGGATAAACGATGATGATCAAATGTTGCTTTGCGATAATTATAATGGTGGATACCATCTCTTCTGCCTCAAGTTGGAACTCACTCAAGTTCTCGTTAGCAATTGGTACTGTTCATCATGTTCTCCTGCAGCACCTTGATTTCTACTCAGACCATGCCACTTTTTCCCGACTCAAGTCTAGGGGGGAATACATGAGAATTTCATTTCAGCTTCCTCTTATGCATTGTATATATATGTGTGTACATCTCTTTTTAGTTGATTAGTTTCTACCTTTGACTGGTTTTAGTTTTTTTGTTTAGTAGAATTTACTATGGATTTACACCCTTATGACACCATACATCACGACACTACACATCATGACAGTTGTCATGCCCATACATGGCCTCACACATGATGGCCGGTTATAGGCATGCCCATCATGCCTTTTAAGGTTAATGTACGTTCTTAGGTGACTATACACTATTAGGTGTTTAGGGTTTCAACTTGTTGGTGGTTGTATAAAAAGCCAAGCCCTTCCCTTCTGTTTTTAGTTTTTTTAGAATTCCTTTGTCATGAGAGTTTCCTCCATAGTCAGATTGGATTTCTATATGCTCATGGCAGTTATTACATGGCGGCAATTACACAGCCATCGTCTACATACACTACATGTTCTTTATTCTTTGCAATTCAATATACATGAGAATTTCATCTCAGCTTCCTCTTGTGCATTGTATATATATGTGTGTGTATCTCTTTTTGGTTGATTAGTTTTTACCTTTGACTGGTTTTAGTCTTTTTGTTTAGTAGAGTTTACTATGGATTTACACCCTTACAACATCGTATGTCACGACACTACACGTCATGACATTAACACAAAAGGGTTGTGCACATTTTCATACATTTGGAACAAAGTGTTATCTAACTTCATTGATTGAGATTTGATTCAATAGATATTCAAATTCTTTGATGAAGAAAAACCCATGTGCAAATTTTTTCTTTCATCGACACATGTTGAATGGCTAACACTTGTGTTGCTAAACAAACTATCAATTGATTGTTCTTCATGGGTTAGCCTTTTGGAGGACAAAGATTTTATACATCCTAATTTAGTTTTGCAAGCACATGATTTTTTTGACTTTTGCTTCATCTTCCTTCAACAACCCATTCCATTCATGTTGACATGAAGGTCTTTGCATTGGGCCCCAAATTCATATATTTCAAGCTTCAAAATCTCATTAATCAAACATGTTTATAGGATCATTTTGAAATGTGCAAATTATTTCTACGACTAGGAAATGTCTTCAACAACCCATATTCTATTATTTTTGGATAGATTGTGGGCTTCTACCTTCCACTTTGAACATTGGGAATGGTTTGATGGTAACCTCCTCTTAAATTACATGTCAAAGAAAGAGCACAAGTACCTCAATTCATCTACAACTTTCAAAATACTTTTTCAAGTGAAATGGCAAAGCCACTTGCACCTTTCAAACAAATTGGAATGGCCCAAGCTTTGGCATGTAGATAGAATAAAAAAGAATATGCATTCCTTTGGTCCTTATGGCATAAGGCTATAGTTGTTAACCATTCGAGAGCCAAGATCAACCTTAGCTTGGATATTGATTGTCCATTTTGTCCTTTAGGTGTTCAAAAAACCATATATGATCAATTTTATGATTGTCCTTAAACACAAGATGTGGCATTAAGTCACAAACATCATGTACATGTTAGCCACTAGACCTTCAAGAGATGGTTCTTGGAGAAAGTTGGAAGCCTTTCAATGCCTATTTGGCAAGAAATTGATTAAATGATTAAAGTCATTTGACCATATTTTCCAATTATTAAGAATTGACATTTGGATGATTTGGATCCTATGGAAATGATAAAGTTTTCAATAACATTGATTGGTCTAGAGACAAAATGGAAAATACTATCTAGTTAGCCTTCCTAGATTATGGTAGATTAACACATAGGAAAATTATGAAGAATACAAACCAAGCTTTAATTGCTTAAAGAATCTTCCTTTAGAAGTTCAACAAGTTATGGAATGTTAAACACATAATATGTTGTAGGGAAAATTAAAAAATCCTTTGGTGCTACCAAAGACCATGACAAATGGTTTATTATGTGATTTCTATGTGTTTTATTGTACACCCATGGTGAGTTTGTTTCCCAATTATGGGTGTGGTAGTTTTTCCCTTTGCAATGGATTTTCATTTGTTAAAAATAAACGTAAAAATGACAAGCTTTTCATATATCCCCATTATCATGGGAGTTTAATAAACCACATTTGCACATGGGCATTTTGTTGAAGACCCTATAACCCATCTTTCCATGCTCCAAACGTTTGGCATATTTGTCAAAAATGTTAATCACGAACATAATGAACACATTTCAAATTAAGAAGTATTTTGAATTAAATATATGAATAGGGAAAGGCCTACTCCCTAGGCCCTCCTTCATGTAAACCACAAAAGGTTTTAAAATTTGAATGGTGGAAGGTCTACATGTGATCAACATAAGGTTTTTTCAATTGATCAACAAATCTTCTATGTTGTGAAGTGCATTCAAATACAAAACAAAAAACCTTGAAATGCTTTACATTCACAAATATGTGTGAGGGGCTTTTTAATTGCTTTTAAAACCAGTAGATGTGCATTCAAGACCTCCTATGAAAGTGAAAGGCTCAAAGTGCAAAAGATGTTAAACATCCCCTGATGAACTTTGTCCACGTGTTAGAATAATTTCAAAAAAGTAAGAAAAGGCTTGTGGCACCCTACATGAAGTCTCATTGTCTTGTTGCATGGTTTGAGTATCTTAGGCCTACTTAGACGTTAAATAAATTGTAAAGTAAGGCACATTTTGTTTTCAATATTCAAAATTATGTTCTTGGTAATATGTATGGCTCTCTTTTAGGAGGCTATGAGTTTGAAGTTGTTGTGGGGCTACATAAAATGCAAGATCAAAAAAAAAAAATTGTTTGGTTTTATTTACAAAACAAAAAGAATTGCATGATTTTGTGTGGAGCACAAAAAAATGAGCTCATGTAAAGTTTCACAAGGCACAAAAAGACAAGTCTAAATAGAACATTGGATGGAACTCGTTAAGGTGTGCTTAACATCTCATGGCATGGAAAACATTAAATGCCCCCTAACAGAATTTAATCCCTAATCTATTGCATCCTTGTATTTGGGGACACTAAACATCCCAAACAAATTATGTCCAATGCATTTATAAGTTTGTCCTTTTGCACATTGTGTGGTTCTACATAGAACTTTGGTATGTGATTTTACTTGTTTTACATGTGTGTGCATGTATGTATGAATATTCTACATTGATTTCAAATTGAACACCTTTCAATAGAGAATGAGTCCATACTTACCATTAATTTATTTTTCATTGAATTTTAATAGTATTTATTTATTTTTTTAAAAGGTCAAATTAGGCAAACCTTCAACAAAAACATGCAACTTTACATAAGGTTGGACACTATTGGCCAAGAAATGCACTAAACAAAGCTTGTTAGGAGGTGCTTAACATCTTGCTTAAGAAAATTTCCCCGTTGTATTTAACCATTTTATTTATTTTTCCCCATTTTCTCATTCACATGTCCCAAAATCAAGTCAAGTCATGAAACCAAGACATTTTGTTTTACATGCATTGTCCATGTTTTGACACTCATCATGAACTCACCATGGCCCCCAACTCACAAAAGAAACATTAATTAATTTGTAATGTCCTTTAAACATCCTTGTGGTACAATCTTGAAATGACAATTTTTTGAAATTTCCAAAGTTTTAATCCCAAAATTTAACATTTAGGTGTTCAACAACTTTGAAATTGGGAATTAAATATAACACATAATATCATTTTCTTATAACCTTTATTAAGAGCTTATCAATGGTATGTTCAAGTTCATGATTTAGACATGATTTGCTCCTCCAATTTATGCTTTCAATGACGGTCTCCTTTTGACATTTTTTTTCAAAATTTCAAATATTTATAACTATTGTATTGAGAAATTACTTTTTGTGGGGCATATGAAATGCAACATGTTGTCACTTTCAATGATATCTTCAATGACATCAAGATCATTCGATTCAAACAACATTGAAACACTCTTTGAACAATGGAATATTCCATGGGAAATCAATTCCCCTAGTTAGGGTTTATGTTGAAGGTGTTAAAACGTAAAAATGCTTCCTATCAACTTTCAAACACTTTTCAATAACTTTGGGTGAAAAAAAAAAATTGCTCTTTTTATTCATGCCATGGTTTCCCATTATTTTCAACATGTTTGCTTTTGAAAAGTCTTTGACTTATTTTACATTCATGAAAGCCACTTTTTTGTCTTTCTTGAAATTTGAGTGGCAAACCCAAATCAAGATTATGGTATGACAAAAATGTTTATGCTATAAATAGAACAATTCAACTCTCATCAACAATTGGACTACAAAATTGCCAAGCCCCAAAACAATATAACTTTTGACACATCATGTCCAACCATTTGCACGATCTTGCACAAATAAAATGGCAAATGGCTTAAATTTTTTTCCTTTTCACAAATTTCACAAAAAATAGGACATTGTGTTTTGATTTATTTCACAATCCTTTTCCATTTCCAAATTTTGTATTCATGGCTTAGTTTTAAATAGTAAAAAAAAATTACTATTGAAATTCATTGGATTTATGTTTTGAATAAGTCAATATCAAAGTTATAATTCCATTTTGGGACAATAATCACATAAAATAATGAATCTAACAATTCTTTTGCTACATTTCAATATGTTTGCACCATGTCCAAATTCATGACCACTATAATGAAGTGTAGGTTTTTGTTTTTTTGGAAGAAGAAAGAAACATGTCAAGAGTTTTACTTTAGCTACATGTTCACATCTTAATTATCATAGGTAAATTATGATAAGTTATTTTGAAACTAGTTCCTATGTGAACAAGATTTTAAATATTTTGTGTTTGGGATATAATATCAAGTTTTTGTTCACCTACAATTGCACAAAAATTCAAGCTCAAAACACAAAAACCATGTGCAAATAAAAATTACATAACACACAAAAAATTGCAAAGCAAACAAGTTTGGATGAAAGACATTAAGTTAAAATGGTATTATGTTGCTTAATTTATGTGGGTTGATAATAAAGGTTATAGGCATTAACATAAGAATGCACAACAAACATTTGAAAATTCAATTACTCTATTTCATACACTTTGAACTTTCACCTATGCCACTAATAACTTTGTCAATACGAAATTAACAAGTTGTGTAAAGCTTCAATTAACATTAAAATGTCATCCTTCTTGAAGTCATTCATAACTAGCATTTGCATTCAACATGCTCCTATCTTGTTGTTTCCATGAGTGTTGATCCAGATTGTTGAAAAGAGTGGAAAACAATAATGTGACTAAAGCTATAATTTCAATAGCAAGTGAGGTGATTTTTTTTGGTTAAAAAAGAGTTGCAAATTACCTTTATTGTGTCAAATTTTGTTAATCTTGGGCTTCATGGGCATAAATTAAGAGTTAATATTATGTTTCTCACCACATATTTAGTTTCCAATCATGTTCCTTTCTTAGGGATCTTTTGTGGAAATTTATGGGACTATTTTGGGGAAGTGAACTATCCTTTTGATATGGGTATGCAAGGTGTTAGTGGGATGAGAATTAATTGGTGGTGAAGCTAACTCAGTAGCACATAGTGTGTCAAAGAATAAGCATACAAGGAAGTCGGATAAGATTGAATCCAACTATGCTAGCTCCTACAATTTCCATTAATTAGTTTTTGGTGTAGTTGACACTCCCCAAAAAAAAGAAAAACAACCACAATTGAAAGGAGTGCTAAAAATTGTCCAATGTAAGGCCAAAGTTGTTGATGAAGTAGAAAATGTCATAGCAATAACATTTATAAAGTAGCCACAACCTACCATGTAGCAAAATGGATGTCATAGTCACAATATATGCAAGTCCACAATTCTATTTGAAATCACCATTTATAAACATGGTGAATGAATTTTCATGATTTGGATTCAAATATTTGCAATAGATTTTATATTTGAAATAATATATAACACATCAGGATATACAAATAAATATTTTTGTAATATATATGAACTTTTGAAAACAAACCTTTAATTTGGATGGACTCTCAATATGACAATTGTGGACTTCCATTTCAAGTCATTGAAATGTTGTTGTTGTTTTTTTTTTGGGGAACACATTTGCTAATGAAGTGAATATTAAAATCATTTGGAATTAAGGTTATAATTGTTTCCATATTTAATGATTTTTGGGAGGACTTGAATGTTAAATATTTATGTAAGTCCATAAGAGACATAAATAGATAAAAATGTAAAAGCTTCTTGAGAAAAATATGTTTATATTATCATTATCTAGCTTGCCTCAAAGTTAAAAATACAATATGATTTTTAACCATTATGAAAAATTTAAACACTCACATCCTCATACTTGAATTAAGTTTTTATAAATATAATCAAAATGATTTAAAAAAAATTTAGTCCACTTTGATGTAAGTTTTCCTTTTAAACTTGTGTAGGAACAAAATGAGTTTTAAATAAAGATCGTTCAATCATTTTTATTAAATCTATGAATTCTAGTGTGGGTTCTAGTTCATCCTAGTCGTAGGAGGAACCACCTATTACACTACAAGTTGAAGGATGGGTATTTAGTTATTATGGAGGGAGTAAATCCCTCTTCTACTTGAAGAAATTCTAATTTCAAAATCTCCTTCATTTTAATTGGGCCATGCCTTTAGGTGAGGACTATGCATTACTTGAGTCTGCAACACCTTTATGTTAGAAGTAGCTTGGACCTTTGTGGTGAGAAATAAGTGATGTTCAAAAACACCTATAGATTATACTTGATAATCTAAATTAGTTCAAAATAGATGAGAAGAGGCAAATGACTCAATAGTTCATTTGATTGAAAGGTTTATTGTAATTAATTTTTTCAATAGAGTTATTTGTAAAGTCACGAGATTAATGGGCGAGAATGGTTAGTTTCAAGATAATAGGGCATCAAGCGTCCAACTGGAATGAAAATTTTCCAAAATGAAATAACTGGGGGCACAAACTAGTTTTTCCACCAATTTTGGTGGTAAACTAAATTTCATTTGGTCTTTCCTTTTTCCCTGAACGCCTCCATTAGTGTTACATATATTTTCATTGCTCCTACATGTACAATTAGTATAATTACTCTCGAACCTTGTGCATTAAATGCTGAGTTTTAGCATTTCATATTAAGATTTAATAAAATTCATATTTTGAGGACACACTAAAAGAGGGGATAGGGGATGAAAGCAAGCCCAAAGAAGGCCAAACTGAACCAGCAACCACCAATGCACCAGTTGGCCATTCTATCCATTGGATGGGCTGTGTTTTTTCATTCAATGCCAAAAAGGGTTCATCAAAGTCCATTTCTTTTCGCTGCTAACCACTCTATATATATTTTGGTTTGTTCTTGATCATTTTTTCCCTAGACCTGACCTCACACATAGCTACCCTACTCACCTTTCTACCCTCATAAGTATTGTACCAACTTTGGTACCTTACTAATTATCCCCTACTAACATAAGTACCCTAATAACTAATTATCCTACTGACCTAACTACTATACTAATTAACTATTCTACTAACCTAGCTATCTTGTTAACTACAGACCCTATTGACTTAACTTTCCTACTAACCTAACCATTGTATTAATTACTTACCCTACTGACCTAGCTACCTTACTATTTAACAACCCTATATACACAACCACCCTATTGACATAAGTATTCTACAAACCTAGTCACCTTGATAAGGTAGTTTGTTTCCTATGTACTAATTTATCTACCTCGCTACCTTGCTAGAATAACTTTCTTCCTATTTACTAACTTACCTACCTACATGCCTACCTACCCTAGTAACATATCTACCTTGCTCCTTGAACCTCCTTTCTACCTACTAACCCAACTACCCACCTATATACCTAATTACCTACCTATGCACCCACCTTCTTACCTACCATTATGCTTACTTACATACCTATGTTTTTTACATAGCCAAATACTTAACTAATTACCTATTCATTTTTTCCACTCCCCACCTCCAATCCTACCTATCAATTTATTAAGGTTCACCCTAATTCATGGATGATGAACATAGGTCCCCATATGTAGGTATTACAAACAATTTATAGTGGAAACAATGTCATAATTACAACCATTTTGGTTTAATTAATGCATATTTTACTAAATTTTGTTTACTTAATTTATTTATGGAATGAACATTACAATACATCTTTTCATGTAATTATTATAAGTATGTACTATTGGATTATGGTTAAAGTTTAAGATTGGGACACATAAATTAGTTAGCAAATTTTTCGTAAATCTATAATAATTAACCTAAACTAGGCTAAATTTGGGGGGAAATTTTTAGGGTTTAGACAAATGTGAAGTAATATAATTTCATTTAATATCTTCTTCAAAGAGAGTGGAAAAAAATTAGCTTGGAAAGATCACACAAAGGTAAAAAACATATCTTATCTTTTGATTTTTTATGAAATTTATTTGATTTTTGTTTACGATTAAGGTTTTTTTTCCAATTAATAAATGTTTGTAGTTTTAAAGTTTAAAAATTTGGTTTCTAAAATTTTTCCTATGTTCTTAAAATTATTATTTTTTGCATTATATAATTTACATGCTTTGCATAGTTTTTTGGGTTTAGGGCATATATCACTGAATTGTTTTTTTGTTAGGGTTTGTATAGTTAAGTTTGTAATAAGGCTTATGGCAAAATATCATTTGGATTTTTAGGGTTATGTTTTATGATTTAATGTTAAAAATTTTGATTCATATATATCAATGTTTAAGGTTTATACTCTAGATTTTGTTCATTGTATTGGTTTTTGATCTTATCACTTGTTTAAATTTATAGCATAATTATGGATATCTTTTGTTTCCATACATTCCATAGTTGTTAAAATTCAATATTTTCTAACCCACTTTTGTTTAAATGCAATGCTCGTATCATACTGTGATAATTCATTAACCATGAAACATAAAAATAGTTTCTAAATATTTGATTCCCCACTAATACATCATGAAATTCATGTTTTCAAAACTATTTGTTCACCTTATAATATGATTTAACATATATAAAAATGAACATAATGCAAAATTGGTCACGTTGATGGTATAGAGGGTTAGGGTTTAATGTAAAATTTATTACTTAATGTTAGAATTATGGTTTAGGTTTAGAGTTTGGGACATATAAATTAATTAACATTAATTTTTTAATATAATAATTAAAATAAATATAAAGTGCATTTTGGGTGGAATTTTTAGGGCTTAAACATAAATAAAACAATGTAATGTCATTATATAGATATTTAAAATGAAATAATTCAGCTTGGAGATATTACCAAATGGTAAAAGACATATTTTCTTTTGTGTTTTGTTACAATTTTTATTTAATTATTCAAAAGATTAAAGCCAAATTTGTAGTTGGTGAAAATAAGTACGTGTCTAAGTAATGCAAAATTATATGAATATTTAGCCCTAAATGTAATACCCATATTCAAGTTCATTTCGATATAACCCATAGGTGATTTAGGTAACCTAATTGCAAACCCAACTTTAAACGCAATACCCACATGTAGGGTCATTTCCCAATAACCAATATGTAGTTTGGGTGGCCTTTGAATGAATACCAAAGTCTATATGCAATACCTACATATAAGTTCATTATGAAATAATCAAATAATCCATAGGTGATTTAAGCAACCTTAAATGAAAAATCAACCCTAAATGTAATACCCACATGTAAGGTCACTTCGAAATAGCCAATAAACAATTTGGGTACCCAAAATATGTCTATTTATATACCTAAATTAATTTTATGATAATTAATTATCATGAATAATTAAGGTTCAACCAATTAATTAATTAATTAATATTAAATCATATGAATCCCATAATTATTGCAATGGAAACCTATATGTGGGTATTGCAAAAGATGTTAAAAATCAACAACTATTTACAGACCTATATGTGGATATTGCACTGGATGTTTAAAAAAGTAGCTACTATTTACAAGACCTAAAAGCAAGTATTGCAATGGATGTTAAAAACCAACAATTATTTGCGAAACCTATATGTAGGTATTGCATATTTGAAATGACCTTATGGAAGTTAAAATAGAAAGGATGTAGGTATTGCATGTTTGGTTTCATGATAATGCCAACAAGTTAATTAGAATGTGGGTATTATTTTAAAAATCTTTAAGTGATATGAGTCATAATACATTAAATGTATATATTGCATAATGTTCATTTTGATATTTGTAAACCTTACACAAATTAATTATAGAATGTGCATATGGGACTATTAAGTTTTACTTATTACATTTAAAACACTAAAAATATGATAAAAAAGAAGACATATATGATTAACCATATATTCGTCAAACTAATGTGATTAGAAAAAAATGTTATATTGATAAAAGATGTACAAAAATGGGTGGATTCAAAAATGTTAAAAAACCCAATGAAAAGAGGGTTTTCTATAATATATCAAAGGACCAAAGTTCAAAAAGTGGGTAGTCTAAAAAATGACCTAGTTAATTATATAAAATGGAAATCTAAAACCATATCATTATCTACAATGTCGTGTTGAACTCGGTAAGTAATTGCCACATTTGTAGCCCTTACTGCATGATAAACAATGTACAAATGGTAGCATTGCATCTCAACATGAACTACATTTGTAATAAACTCTTCCTTTGTTTTGCCCTGAACCCTATAAACACAAAAAAATCACCAAATTAAACCTTAACACATTTGGATGAAACAAATTTATAAAAATAATAATAAACATTGATTATTATTTTTTCTTACTTTCCACGAATCATTTTAGACTCATGGAAATTCAATATAATTGTCAACTCTTGTGTTCGACTCGTTTTAATGGACTCTCAATCTCAATTTTTGACATCCCATGCCATCTTCCATTGTCGTGCATATGCAAAACGGGTGGATTGAATCATTTCTTGTAAATCTTCATCCTTTTCCATTCGTGATGCTACATTTTGAAGTACGTTTCCCATGCCCTAAACATTAAAACCTAACACTTGCAACAATTGTTTTGAAGTTAATTTGACCAAAATTGGTTTTGGTAATGATAAACATTCTTCTGCAACAATTACCATTTTATCCCACTCGCATTAGGTTTTGGCACGAACGCAATTAACAACCTTTTCATCATTTTGCCTTTACATGACCATGGCATCTCCCAATATGCGAATGTTCCATTTCCATTTTGACCCAACCTTCATCCATTCTTTGTCCTTCCAAGCCATATTAAATGGCCAAGGGGGTGCCAATAGTTGAAAGGCTTGGTCGGTTTTGAGCTCTGAACTTAAACCAAAAATTATAAAAATAAATAAATCCTTACTTTGTAATAAAAAAACTTTAACCCTAAAACCTTAGACATAAAAAAATCACACAACAGAATATAAATATTGCAAAACATAAGATCACATAATCAAATGTAATTAGGACAAACTCTAACCTATTTCAAGTATTGCAATAAAAACATTTTGGAAAAAAATCCCATGCCTTCCATCAAATGATAGAAGGTGCAAGTATAATTAAATTTAAATCTTTTTGTACAATTTTTTTTTATTTTACATTTGATCAATGTATGTAGATTTTAAAACAATCCAACCCAACATTTCTTAATTAAAATTCCCAATCTGTATTGGAAGGGATCTCATTAATTGAATTGCAAACAACCACCATTGCTAACTCTAAACCACATGGATTGCTTGATTCATCAAGTCCTGGTTCTAGTGGAATAACATTTTGTTCTCCAATTATTGGTTCTGATGAAATAACATTTTGCTTTTGAGCTTCCAAATCACCACCAACTTTCTTTAATCTCCTTCCTTTAACCATTATAACCCTAAACATTTAACAAACCACTAGATAATTATTAATTGTCAATTCTAACAAAAGGACTAGAAAAAAAACAAACTGCAAAAAAGAAAAAAAGAAAGAATGGTTTAGGGTTTAGCAAACCATTACCTTCTTTGCAGCAAAACATTTGAAAAAGGCGACAATAGTTGTTGTTGCCTTCTTTGCAACAACACCAACAGAAGAAACAAAAGATGATGACAACAAACTTGTTGTTGTCGCCCATTTTCGCTTCAAGCAAAAAGAAGAAGAAAAAGGGCAACGATAACAAGTTTACTGTTGTTGCCTTGTTTGTAGTAACAACAAGAGAAAAATAAAATGTGACGGCAATAAGTTTGCTACCATCATCTTTTTCACTTCAAATAGAAAGAAGGAAAAATTAGGTGATGGTAATAAGCTTGTTGCCATCGCCTTGTTCGCAACAAAAAACAGAAGAAAAAAAAAGGTGACGGCACGCTTGTGCTGTCACCTTTGCTTCAAACAAAAACTAAAAAAAGAAAGAAAAAGTGGATGGTGTCTTCTTCTGAAGAAGGAGGAGAAAAGAAAAAAAACATAAGAAAAAAAAAACCATAAAAAAGAAAAAAAAATGCAAAGAAAGGAGGGAGCTTACCTTTCTTGTCTTCTTTTTCCGAAGTAAAAGAAAAGAAAAAGCACCAAAAAAAAAAATCATAGAGAAAAAAAAAAATGCAAAGAAAGGAGGGAGTTTACCTTTTTTCTCTCGCTTCTACATTTGGGATGAAGTGCTCCTCTTGCCTTCTCCTCTCCATGTTCCTTCAACATTGAGCTCTCCACCTTCCTCAAACCTTGTGTCTCGCGTTTTCTCGAAGATCTGTGCTACTCAAGCTTGGGAGCCCTCCCAGGCTCTGGAGATGGAGTGAGCGGGAAATGAGGTGAAGGAGGTAGGAGGGGAAATTTTGGGGCAGAGAAGGGGGCTGAAAAATCCCTGGGCAGGGAAAGAGGATGTGTTTTGATTCATCCCCAAAACGGCTTGAACAGCCTCATCCTGAACTGGTGCACTGGTGGCTGCTGGTTGACTCCAGCCCCCAAAGAGAGGGTGAAGACAGGGTGACTTTCTGGATAATTCTAATATCTCATTTCATTTCCTTTCTTGTGCAAATGTTTTGGTCTTGCAATTTGAATGTTCTGTTAATTGATATAAAGTTGCCATATCAATCAAATCAATCAAAATGAAAGAAGAAAGAATCTCCAGATTTGGGTATTTCAAGGAACTCAAAAGAATTGATGGTGTTGTTTTCATGAAAGAACTGCAGGTTTCTAGGTGGTTCTTTCCTTAAATTTTGACTTTCAGAATGACAGTTATACATCGGAACTGATTCTCTGACTTTCTGAGAACAAATGGTTCCCAGATCAAATTTGCCATTTTCTGGGCACAACACTGAAATGCACCTGCACAGATAAATGCAGATCTCTGCAGGCATTCTCAGAGGAAGTAAGTATGAAACTCTAAACCCTGAAAAACAAATCTGGGTTTTCTTATGAAATCCAAAAATCCTAATTTGAAGAACACAAGAAAGTAAGCATAAACCCATAAACTCTAAGATCAAATTGCTTTGCTCTGAGATCAATTTGCCATTTCTGATACCCACACAACGCTGAAATGTACCTGCAGAGATGCAGGTCTCTCAGGCATTCCCAGGGGGAAAGTATGAAACCCTAAACCCTGAAAACACGCCCAGGTTTCCATCTGAAACCCAAAAACCCTAATTTGAAGACCCTAACAAAGTAGTCATAAACCCTGAACCCTAAATCTGCTCTCTCGTTTCTCCCCCACCGAAGATTAGGGTTACAGGATCATCAATCGTCGATTTGTGGATTGATCGATTGGGGAGGGGGGTGGGGAGAAATAGATTCCACAAACACATTTCTCACGCTCTTCGAACGAGAAATTTGCGAGCAAATCCCAAGCTGTTGCAAGCTCAGATTGTGCCAATTTCAACGATGGTGTCATCGGCTTCTTTGCGGTTGTTGTCACGGTGTTTGTCCGAGCGTCTTAGGTCGTTGCCAGGCGCTGCTACTGCATGGGGTTTGCGAGGTTTGCGATCTGCCTCACCAATTTGTCAGCACTACTTCAGCAGTACCCATGACTTCTTCAACGACGATGGATCACCACCGCCCTCCTCCTCTGGATTGTGTCCTCTGGAGTCAGAGAAACCGCAGGGTTTTGTAGACAATGCTGCCGTTGGGACTCAATCATCATTGCTATTCGACTTTCGTTTGCCGGATATCTCACAAGCAAAACCTGAGTCATCAACCTCATATGATTCTCTTCTTCCACATATTGCAGATCTTCCTAGCAATAGCAGCAGCATCAATGGAGCTCCTATGGAAAAACTGGAGGCTCATGCCGACCGGGTTGTGTATGGAACAGTCTTCAGTCCTCGGGGTGTTTATAAGGCCATACTATTGGGCGAAGTGGGTCAATCTCCGATACAGAAAATCCTCAAGAGTGGACGAGCGGTCACCATCTTCTCGGTTGGCACTGGTGGAATGCACAACAATCGACGACCATTGGAAGGAGAGTCGCCTGAAGAGTACGCACAGCGAGGCTATGCCCAGTGGCACAGAGTAGCAGTTTATCAAGAGAGGATCGGGCAACTGGCGATGCGCCATATCAAGCAAGGGACTCAAGTGTATTTAGAGGGTAACATTGAGACGAGAGTTTACAACGAGCCTGTCCACGGAGCTGTGAAGCACATTCGTGAGATCGCCATCCGACAAAATGGCCGACTTCTCTTCATGGATCAAGTATCGTCGTCGTCATCTTCTTCTTCTTCGTCGTCGCCTTCTTCTGCTGTTGCTCCAACAATCAATCAAGAATCTTCTTCTGTTGCCGCTACTCTTCCAACAGCAATCAGCCAAAACTCTTCTTTTGCGGCTGCTGCTACAATCTATGACAAAGATAATGCTTCAAATGGAAGAGAATCAGCCTCCTCATGATCCTACTCAGAAAATAGGTACCACAGGACCATGGAGAAGGAACCCGGTTTTTTTTTCCAATACTTTACGAGGAGTTCTTCGGTTTAGGGTTTAAGGTTTAGTAGTCTTATCAAGAGTAGGGTTTAGGGTTTAGTAAATTTAGGATGAGTGGAAAAAGGAGGGTATTGGGTTTAAGCTTTAGCAGTCTTAGTTGGAGTAGGGTTTAGTAAATTTAGGATGAGTGGAAAAAGGAGGGTATTGGGTTTAAGGTTTAGTAGTCTTAGCAAGAGTAGGGTTAAAGGTTTAGGGTTTAGTAGCTCTAGCAAGAGTAGGGTTTAGGGTTTAGAAAATTTAGGATGAGGGGAAAAAGGTGGGTATTGGGTTTAAGGTTTAGGGTTTAATAGCTTCAACAAGAGTAGGGTTTAGGGTTTAAGAAATTTAGGACTCGTGGAAAAGGAGGCTATTGGGTTTAAGGTTTAGTAGCTTTAACAAGAGTAGGATTTAGGGTCTAGTAAATTAAGATGAGTCGAAAAAGGAGGGTATTGGGTATAGGGTTTAAGGTTAGGTACCTTGCCAAAGACATATAGGTCTTATGAGTATTGTTTTTGTGTTACATTTTCATGTTTGGAGATTAATGATACTGTATTAAGTTATTTGTTACTCCTTGAGAAGGGAATGCAAACAATTGGGTTGTGGATGGTGTGGCACATGGGTGTGTTACCCCCACCCACATGGCCCTGGCCTCATGGATTCTGTTCCACATTTCTCTTGTTGTGAAATCAACCATCCAAATGTGTACAAAACAAAACAAAACAAAATCCTTCCTGACCTTCACATGACCAAATTGGTATCTATTGGTAAGTTATTGGTAGTTTATGTGGGGCCAAGGGAACAATAAGCTCTTTTTGCTCCCTTTCTTTTAGGACATGAGAAAGGTGGTGGTGATGATGATGGTGGTGGTCAGCCTTTTAATTACTGGTGACATTCCACTAAAAAGCTAAATTAAATTACACTGGTAGTGATACCTTAAGCCAACTTCACCAATCACCACATTTGTATTTGGCATTTTAGGTTCAACCAAAGGAAAGCAATTATTTATTTATTTATTATTATTTTAAAATTCCACTCTTTGGATCTCATTCCTTTATGTATTGTCCACAGAATATAACATTCTATGATGGATGCAGCAATTTGCACGGAATTGGCATCTTTTAAGCCATACAATCCACGTTAAAGATGACCTAATTTAGGGTTGAAAAACTCTAGACCCACAACTTGTGCTTAAGTGGTAAGTTAAGCCAACTTGACACAATCACCACAATTGTATTTGGCATTTAGTTAGTGTTCAACAGAAAACAAAAGCAAGTTTTTTTGTGTTTTCCCCCCAGAATATGACATTCCATGATGGGATGCATCCAGTTTGCATGGAATGGCATCTTTAAGCCATACAATCCACCTTAAAATGATGTAATTTGGGCGGAATTCCATGGTTGAAAAACTCTAGACCAACAACTTGTGCTTGTCATGATAACAAGTACCTATGTTGGTTGGGTACCAGAATCTAGTTCAATTTTTAGAACCGTCGTCACGGATCTTTTCATATGCAAGCATCAAAGAACCGTGTGAGTGACTCTTCTTTGAAAATTTAAAGAACTGCCCAACACTCATACATTCCTCCAAGCCTCACTACTGCCCATGAGGAGGAGGGCAGGTCACCCCCTCAGGTTCTTAACCTTTTTCCAAAAGAATGGTAGTTATATATCAGAATCAGCTCTTACATCTTTTTGAGAACCAAGGATATATCGAGCAAATTTTAAATGAAACTGGTTCTTCTAAAAAAACAAATTCACAACCCTGATTATGTATCTTAAAGAACCTCCCTGATAACCGTTGATGATTTCATGCCATTTTTGATAACCACCCAACATTGGTTACCATGTGTATGCTTCTCAACCAAAAAAAAAACTACTACATCCCACCAAACAAATTCATGTATCCAATGAATCAAGAGATGAGTTTTGTTGTGAGCATATATATGTGTGTGTGTGTATGTATAGAGGGATGTATGAGCTCAATCAAAGTATTATGCAAATCATATTGTTAATGGTTTGGCCTAAGCATAATCTTAGTGCATAAATTCAGTACAATTTGGTGAAATGATTTGACAATGTTGACATATAGTGATGTCCTTGAAGAGAATTTGAAAATAATAAGGATTTCTAGCATTTAATAGACTTTGGCAACAAACATGAACAAAAGTTTTTATCTTCATACATACTAGTGTGCCCTGTGCTGTTGGCCCAAGTGTTACCACGTCCTCAACTGATTTTTCCTTCCAAAACCTGGTTTTTTTGGGAATTTATTTGAATTTTCAGCAACAAAAATCACTTAAAAATCAATATCTCCCACATTCTGAATCCAAATCTTACCAAATAAATTCCATTAAATCCTGCTCATCAAGATGTTTCCAACACATCAAAGGAACATTCCAATTCCTCCAAAATTTTCAGCTACGATTTAATTTAATTTAATTTTCAGTGAAGAAATCTTTCAATATTCAAGAACTTTTGCACCGCAAGTCCAAACACCATGAAACCAAGCTGATGCACCCCTCCCATCCTCAAGAGCTTTCCAAAGAGACCAATAACGCGATCTGAAGCATCCAGGTTCAGTGGATCTCACAAGTACAAACAAAACAAAACAAACAAATTACCTTCCTTCATAGATAGATGGAAAAAGCCGCATAATTTTGATTCCATGATTTGTAAAATTGACCTAGAGTGCCACATGGTGTCATATAAATTTTCTCACGAGTCTCGTAAAATAAATTTGACACATATTCAAATGCACCACTTGCTCTATACTTTTTGTTTTTCCCTCACATGCTCCAATTAGTCCAATCAAAAACAATTGACATGTAACCAAACTAGTGAGTCAAAATACAATCAAAGGCACCACTTGCTCTATAAAAAAAAGAATTCCCTCACCTCCTCCAATTAATTTGATAAAATACAATTGACATGTAAGCAAAGCACATAATTAACATATTATCACAAGCATCATTTGCTTTACACTTTCTTCTTTTTTCCCTATCGTGTTCCAATTAGCTCAATCAAATACAATTGACATGTAACCAAAATAGGGAAATGACATGTGATCAAAGGCACCACTTTTTGTACACCTTTTTTCCCCTCACCTATTCCAATTAGTCCAATCAAATGCAATTGCTTCTAACCAAAACAAGGAATTGTCATGCAATCAAGGGCATCACTTGCTTTACACCTCTTTTTCTCTAACCTACCATTAGTCCAATCAAATATAATTGACATATACCCAAAGCAAGGAATTCACATGTAATTGAAAGCATCACTTGATTTTCAATTTTTCCTCTCATTTGCTCCATTTAGTCCAATCAAGTACAATTGACATTTAATCAAAAACAAGTAATTGCCATAGGATCAAAAACACCTCTTGCTCTACACACCTTTTTTCTTACATCCTCTAATTAATCTAATCAAAATCATTCAACATGGAACCAATTGCAAAGCAAGAATGTTTCTTTCAATTTTGGCATGTAGCACAACTTTCAATCATCTGTTTTGTGATGGGTTGTGTATGGTTTGTTGATTTTGAAGCTATAAAGTGTCATTTGTCATTGATGAGCATTTTTGGTGACTCTTGAGAAATGTGAACGACTTCTTAAAGTGGGTTTTAAAGCAAGCTAAATACATTATTTCTCAAGGACTTTGAGTTTGGCAATATAATGGTGCAATATTTTGCTTTGTGTTTTATTGTAAAAAATATTGTTTTTAACAAATATTTCTGATTTTCTTTTTTGATATTTCCACTATGCAAAGATGTTAGAATTGTTTGTTGAAATCTATGGTAGAAGATTATAGCTTAAAGGCATAGGGAAGTGATGAAAGGCCTTAGGGAGTTTGAAAACTTGTTTATACAATTCCATATGTTTGCATTTGATATGCTTGAGTGTGTATTTTGAATTTATGTGTGTTGTGAGGGAACAAAATTTGTTAGGATGGGAATTCCAAGCAAAACCAAGCTTTTCATTTTTCACCGATGCATATGTTTTCAATATTCCCATTGCAATCATGATTAGTGTGGAATTGTCTTTTGTAAAGGCTTTTTGTGGATTGTGAGAATGGGAAAAATTGGAGCACAAATGGAAGGTTGATATGTTTACTTTGTGTGGATTGGTGTTGGAATTATTCATTATTCTATGTCATGGGCATAATTAGAAGTTTATGGTCACAAGTGATAATGTGGGTATGGGCTTGAAGTCTTGTATGATAGAATTATAATTGCAGATAACATGAGAATAAATTTAGAATGATCTAATATTTAATTGTGCCTTGGAAATCAAAATTATAAGATATTGTATAAGTAAAAGGTGAATGTTTTCACCATAAGAAATCACTATTTTTCAAAAGGGTCAACTTGATTAAAGTCTTTACATTAATCAAAAAGATGAATTTGCTTTGATTAAAGGCATGGGGCATGAAAAACACATGATTTTTATTATTAAAGTGATCATTTTGATCAAGTGTTAAATCGTACATATAATCAAAAGGGTCAATCAAGATGGTTTACCAAGATGTTAATGGTTTAATCAAATTGACCATATTAATTTGGTTAGTTACCCTACTTATTATGCCTATTAGGCTACCTACCTATCTATTTACTTAACATATACATACCTATGTCCTACCTACCTACTCACTTAAATATGTCCCTACTACCTACCTATGTCTCATTTACCTACTTAAACATCTACCTATCTACTTACTTAGTTACCTATTTATTTACCTACCTACTTATTTATCTATCTACCAACCTACCTACTATCTACCTACATATTATATAAATTTACCTACCTACCTACATATTTACTTACATACCTACCTATATTTTACATAAGTAGGTCTATAAGCATGTTTACCTACCTATATAGCTAGTTCAATACCTACATACCAACTTATGAAAAAAATTAAAATGCAAAGGTTGTTATACACATTAACAAAACATTCATGGAAGTTCAAAGAAACATGTTAAATACATTTGGTATCATATTATTTTACAAAATGGTGTGGCGGTAGTTTGATGGCCAAAACTTTGGCGTGAAATTAAGGAGACCAATGTTTAATCCCCCTTACCAACATATATTATGTGGAGTATGTATACTTGTATATATACCTTGTAAATGTATGTAAATGTATAATACCTAGGTGGGTTGTGGATAGGTAGGTAGGTCATGCATGGGTGGATAGGTATGTACTTATTATTTATTTATTAATTATATTTTTATTATTTAAATGTTAAACTATTTATTTAATTAAATTGTTTTGATTGCTTAATTTTGTTGTTTGATTTGACCAATACGACCAAGTGGTCAAATTGACCAAATGTCCAAATGTATGGTTTTTGGTTTAGTTTTCTAGTCAATTAAACCATGATTTTTTGTAATGTTTATTGATGAGAAAGCCATGTAATTGTTCAATTTATTTTTACATTCTTATTGTGTACTAAATTGATGGGGGTGTGCATATGTTTTGGTCCCTATTATTTTCATTATAATATCATCAATGATGAGTGGGTTTTTCCTCCCTACTTAAATATTTGTGTTTACAATAACAACAATAAGGTTGTTTGTCCAAATGATGACTAAGATCTTACCTTTTCTAAAAACCATTGGTCAACATTTGACACCACCAAATAGTTTGTAACCATGATCTTGTTGTCGTACCTTCAATCACATATTTCATCATGAACTAGGTTCTTTTATAAAAATCAAATAATGTTTTGGTTAATTGATTATTGGGTATTGCATAAATTTACGGGGTTTTTATATTTGATTAAATACCACCATGTAAATATACTAGTTATCTTTGTGCTTGGTAATTACACATGTGACTTACAACCAACATATGTGATCTTGTAGAGACCTTTTAAACATGCATTTAAGGTTTAATTCAATGAGTGGACTATTGATGTGATTAAACAATAAATTGATGTAGGGTAGGATCTTTAAGTTGATTCCAAAATGAATAACTTTGAACTGATTGTATGCCAATGGTTGCATTTTGCATGGGTCAAATTACGTAGAACATGATTGGACATCAAGGGATGGGACAAGACAAGTATTACAAAAAGCCTTTTCAAGTGAATTTCAATTGGTTGCAATGGAGGCAAATGCCACCACCCCATTATTCATAATCATCCTTCCAAGCATTGAGGAGAACAAAGAAGAGGATTCTAAAACTAATCCTTTTGAACATCTACTTGCCATTGATGAACAATCTTTACATTTTATTATAACTATAGACTATAATGTATGGCTTTCAAGCTCTCAAGTGGGGCACAAAAATTAAGATAGTTCATTAGAAAAGAAAATATATTGAAGTAGAAATCAATGACACTTGTGTACTTGTATTTGAAATTTCAATAGTTTGAATGTGATTGCATCTTGAAACCTTGATCTTGTTGTCAACATAATTGTTACAATAAACATTCATTTCTTGTTCAATTGATTAGGTTGCAAAATTCAATTTTATTTACTTGTTAACATTTTGCTTCCTACCACGTTGGAATGCATGATTTTACATCAAAATTTGTGACATAATGATAGTAGCACATTTAAAAACAAATTTATTGAAAGATTAACATTACAAGGCACATGCCCATGTCACTCGTGAAAAACACACCTAGTTGCAATTTCTTATAATGCAACATTATGATAAAATGTGATATCCATATATTTATAAACAAATTGTTTGGAAGATACATCCCAACCATGTTGACAAGGAAACTAGAAAAATACATGTGTTTCCTCCCATTGCAAAATTTGCAATAACCATTACCACATTTGATATGTGGATGTTTCAACTTCTTTACATTTGGAATCAAAGTAATTAATGACAAGTCGGTCCTTTGCCATGTTATAATAGGTTTGTTTGAAACACCTAGCACATTTGGAACAACCTTGGCAAAACATGTGAAGTCTCTTTTGGCAAAATACCACTTAACAAACAACATCATTACTTATGTTAAAGATGAGGGGCACACAAATCTAATCACATGTACTATGATACTACATTGACTATTATTATCACTCGTGCGTGCCTTTGCAACTTCATGCACCTTTTATTGGCACTTAATTTAAACATGTTATGTTTAAACTTTGTTAGTACATCAAGCCACATGTAAAACTAAAATTGGTGTTGGGATTCAAAGGAACTAAATTTGATTGAAGCACATAGTGATTTATAGAAAACAATCACATGGAGGAAAAAAAAGGGGAAAAACAAGCAAGAATGAGAATTAGCTTGTAACGAGGTGGGTTTGAGATGGAGGAAACTAAACATTCACCTCTTCAACTTGGAGATTTTGAACAAGATCTAATGATATTATATGCTAGAACTTGGCTTGATGTAATCAATGTGTTGGAACAATTTTTAACATTTGGTGTTCACCTTCAACCCTACCAATGCACACAATATGTGTGCCTTCCAATTGGATCCTTGACTTAAAGATATGTAATGTATCATGGAATATGTTATCAAAGACAAAATAAAGGTAGTGGTATACAAGCATGACTAGCAAGTTCTAGTGCCTCTTTTGGTGAAAGTTTTCAAGTTGATTTAATTAAACCGTAGACATATAGTGAGCCTTCCACCAAAGGCCCCTACTATTGATGATTTTTTTTGAGGAGTTGCAATATGATTTAAGGAAGTTAATTTATCATTGAGGTCTATGAAAATTGCATTGTCCTTGTGTTGATGAATAGTTATTGAGAATGATGTGAAAGTTCCTTTGACATGGTCAAAAGAACATGAGAAACATTCCTTGATGTAGCATTATTGACCCATCCATTTTTGGATATACTTTTTTCCTTGCAAAAAATCTAAAAGGATTTATAGCATTGTAGACATTTTAACAAGTAAGTGGCATTATTGGTTGGGACTGTAAAACATGGACAAGTTGGTGATGATTATGAAAAATTAGCAAAGTGATGTGAGGAGTGGTTTCCTTCTCGTTGTTGGGGATGCCTAGGATTTTTCATTGCCAAGGAAGATTTACTTAATGATTGTACAAGGATGAACTTGGTTATTTTGAATTAACTACCACACATGTGCACAAATTCCATATTTTTAAGCTAGACTATCAAATTTTCTAAGTTGGTTGTTTTGATGTTTTACAATGTGGCTTAAACATTGAACATATAATTTTCAAACTTCACTACCACATTTTTGTATCTTCTAATGGGATCTATTGTATTTGTTACATTTAGTTTAGTTCACAAGTTATTTTGAAAATTCTTGTGTTAAGGTTTGTAATTTGATGTAACACAATTATTTTGTGGCATGGATTACCATGGTTGATGATCATGGAGGTTTGAAATTTGAAATTGTTGCGACTACTTGATTAATGCATGAACATCACAATGATTTTTTATGTTCATAATTTCAAATGATTGTCTTTGTACCCTACATTCCATTGTTGAATTTATGATTTTGAAAATAAAGGTTCATTTTTCATTTCATATTGTATTTGAATTTTGAATATCTCATCAAAGCTAATGTTTGATGTATTGTTGAAGTTTGTTTCATATAAATATGATTTATTGAAACATGCAATGGATTTGCAATGGAACAACTTGAGGATTGAATGGGCAAACTAATGTAGTCATGTATTTAAAAACAACTTCATTTCATATTTATGAAACCAATCATTTTGGAACTTAGTTGAAGGAACTTGACATTAAAAAATTTCAATATTGCTATTATCAATGATTGCATATACCAATTGATATAACCATATGTGTGCCATCATTGATACAATTGCACCACTAATTCATAGTATTTATTTGTACTATACATAATATGAACTAGTAATGTACATATTAGTTGACCTACCTATTTTTTGAAGATTATTTGGTACTAATATTGAATTGGTATTTCATTTTTGCTAAGACCCATGTACCAAAATCAAACTTCTATATATAATATTTAATTATGAACCCAGTGCATTAACAATTTTTTTGTGTAAATTTAACATGCATAAACATTTGAAAAAAATAAAATGAAAAAAAACTATTATTAAAATCAATGGAAATTAGGCAACTAGGATTGACAACAAAAAAATGAGGGGGAAAAAAAGTTAAACACAAAGCAAAAGGAAATTAAAAAAAAAGAAAAAGACTGTGACTTCAAAACTCCACAAAACAAGAGGACCATCATCATGATAAAATCTAAAACTTTTTAAAGTCATTTGGGTCCAATGTTGAGTGATTATTTGATTCTTTTAGGAACTACAATTCCGGGTCTTTGGAAACCCATTATTTAAAAAACCTTTGGTTGCAAATATTTTGATTTTGTTATTTGAAAGAATTGGTCTAATTTCAATTGTTTTGACTAAAACTTTGCTAGTTCCTTACAAGGTTAGTTGTCTCCTAACCCAAAAAAATGCATTATATACTTGTGGTTCACTAATGCCAAGAACTTTGCCATGTAGAAAAAATTGGTAGCAATTATCAAATGGTTATTTCAATTTGCAAGAAATTTACAAAATGATTGCATTGTCAAAATTATATGAGTTGCATCTTGCAACATGCATATGATAACTTGTAATTAGCTATAGAAGGGGCCCATTTTAAAGCCCATCCTACTTTGCTTCCTCGTCATATTCAATCTTCCATTGGGAAGGTGAAACAATGAAGGTGAAATTTTGGGCTTTAAGATCATGTCTATAAGTAGGAATTAGGGAAATCTAACACAATGATTAAAACTATCACTCTTATAAAACTTATAAATAAATTGACACTATGGGTTGATGTGTGTTGCATGGTTGGAAGGACTTATGTCTTATTGGTTGATAAATAGTGTCCAAGATGTTAGAGAATGAGGCTCCCCATGACCAATAAATTAGTTTGTTGCAAAGTATCCACCAAAGCTTTGGCATTTCCAAGTTTGTTAAGTCTGCAAATGTTGAACTTAAAGTTATAATTCCAATTGTGATAAGGCTAATGTTGTGGATGTGCCAAACTCGTTATGCTTAATGAAATCATTACATCATCAAACTCCCTACAAGTCACATACTACCAATGACAACATTTTTTCCCTGTCACCATTTGACAAACAACTTGTCTATATTGATCAAACCACAAAAGCGCATTTTCAAATTAGTAGCTGCATATCAAAAAACTACATGACTTGAACACTAAAAGCACAAGGACACTAGTGGTGAAGAAAATTATGATTTCCCAAAGGTGAGACACTCCAAAATTGTGGTGTTGCCATGGTACAACTCAACGATTCACGACAATAAAAACTCAAAAAACCAACATCAAATTTTTGCAACCCTAAGCGAGGTTCAAGAAAATTGACAAGATTCTTTCCCTCCTAAGGTTTTTTGCTTGGTTATTTCCCCACGGTCCTTGCACCTTTGGTTTTTTTTTTTTCCTCCCCTCCATTGGTTAAGTGGGTATATACTTGGCTTAATAACTAGCTAGGTATATAACCATTTCTCATAACTACACAACATTAATTGATTCCACACATTATAAGTGATTAGTTGTTAAATTAAATCAAGGTGTCCCAATCCAGATTCAAGTATTCTTTGACTAAATATAACCTCTAACAAGCGACATGCAAGAAGATAAAGGCCAATGTTGTGCACGTAAGTGTTAATAATCGTATATATGATGTGTAAATCCCATGTAAGTGTAAATAGTTTACACTTATAATTTTACACATTCAAATTTTTTACATTAAGTTTACACTTATATTGTTGTTGTGTATAACTTTTTTTTTTAAACACTTACACTTACATGAGGCTTGTGTAAATATTTGTTAAATATATTTACATGGCCCTATGTAAATGTATATATTAATTACTCTTAATGACCATACTTTCTTGCAAATCCATATAAATTAATTGTGTGTGCATATCAAAGCTCAATTTTTTTTTTTTGCAATGGACCACTTCGATTGGCCCTTCAAAAAAAATCATGATACTTTAATACTCCGCAAACATT
>Ga0209611_10003286_pt1 | contig 28131 bp, 18 predicted proteins | sample S1TSphgellanicum_3_FD_187693 | JGI IMG/M metagenome (GOLD analysis project Ga0209611, IMG submission 187693) | Host-associated microbial communities from peat moss isolated from Minnesota, USA - S1T2_Fc - Sphagnum magellanicum MG (SPAdes) (version 2) | ecosystem: Host-associated > Plants > Peat...
GGCACACACACACACACACAAGATTATAAAGGTTTTATTAATATATAAGCATTATTATTATTGTTATTAGATCAAAATTTAGTATGATTTTATGATTTTATTATGCCTCAAGCAATCTTTATTTTTTTCTTTTTCTTTTAACAAGGCAAGGTGAAGTGGGGTTATTTTTCAAGAAAATAAATAATTTATGATGTAAAACTATTAACAAGCATCCATAGCAACAATGTCCCAACAATGTAACACTAGTGAAAATTTCCCCCGAAGTTTCAAAACTCAATTGAAATGTGATGATTATGTTTTGGAAAAGTTCATAAGTTTTTTAAATAACAAGAAATTTGTGACGAATTATTTTCATTTTATTTTTTGAGGTTGTTAAATACAAGAATTCACACACACACACACACACACACAAAGTTGAATCCACGTTAAATTCATAAATTGAATAAACTATATTAAAAAATTAACTTTAATTCTATCCCACTCACACAAAACAATAAAACAACCCAAAAAATGAGTTTGCAAGTCACATGTCATTGAGGTTAAAGAGGAACCTTATTCCTAAGAATAAATATTTTTCATTTTTTCAAACTATAATTTCAATTTCAAGTGAAATAAGGAGGTTAATTTGATTCCTTAATTTAGGCTACATGGCACCTATGCTTGGACCACACATGTCATATGGCAATTACATTTCAAGCATATATGTCACATGGCACCTAGGTGTAAACCTAAGACTAGATTAGGTGACATCTATGTTTAAACAAAATATTTCCCATAGTACCTAGGGCATGCAACATGTTTGGCACTTTAGTTAAGTTTAAACCTAGGTCATGTGGCACCTAAATAAGACCAAGTGACACCTTAGGCCTAGATTTAGGTCATGCCATGTGACACCTAAACTACTTTTAGACCTAGGTCACAACATGTGGCACCTAGGTTGCTTTTAAACCTAAGCAATGTCATGCGGCGCCTATGTATTTTTAGATCTAGGCCATAACAAATGGCACTTAGGCTAGGCCTAAACCTAGGCCACATGACACTTATGTTAAGCCCAAGCCAAACCTAGGCTAAGCCAAATGACATTTAGGTTAAGTTTAGGTTTAAACCTCGGTTAGGTCTAGGTCTAGGCCACATGGCACCTAAGCTAAGCTTCAATTTAAGCTATAATATGTGGCACCTGGGCTAGGTCTGAACCTAGGTAACCTATGCGACACCTAGGTGAAGCCAAATGGCATTTAGGTTAAGCCTATAACTAAATTATTAAATGGCACCTAGGTTAGGCCTATGGTTAAACCATGTGGCACTTAAATTTAAACCATGTAAGAAACATGACACCTAAGCTTAAACCTAAATCATGCCAATGTCACCTAAAACTAGGCTTGTAAAGTTAGGCCATATGGCATCTAAACTAGGTTTACAACTTGGCCATGTAAAACTAAGTTACCTATATACATCCTAAACTAACTTATTTAAGTATGTAGTTTAATGTAAACCATTTACATACCTAGGCTAACTATATGTATGTAAATAGCCTGAGTGTGGACATTATGTATACTAGTTAAACTAGTATAAACCTATGTATACCTATATAAAAGGTAGCTTAACCTAAGTATAGAAGTAACTTTTAAAAATTTAAAACAATCTATTCAAATGCAAAGTTGTAAATGTGCACAACATATCATCCATCCACTAACCTTTTTCATCCATCCCTAAAATAGGACTACCAAAATAGTCAAACACACAACTTGTGATGGAACCATGTTACTTGATAATTGCATGATGTTTGATGATGTCAGATTTCCAATCATATTTTTTATTATAGGTTAGATGGGGAAATTTATTGATGCCAATAATATTTTGGAAGTGGCTTTCAACTGAAGGTCATTTTGAACTATCCAATACCAAATCAGTAGGTGGATCAAATTATTTGGTAATCAACATTAATTTATTTAAATATTAATTTTTTGCAATTGCAACATAGTTGAAAACAACATGCACTTGAAAAAAATGGGTTAAAAAATGGGCATTTTTCCCTAGTGATTCACACTTGAAATTTTGTTTTAATCCTATCCTAAAATTCCTAGTCACATTTTTTTTCTTGGTACCATATTACCTTGGCGACTTTGGCATTAATGCGCTGAATAATTAATATAATTTGAAGTTTCTGATTCAACATTAAGTTTTTTGTTTTGAAAATTTTGGCATAAGGACTAAATATAATAAAAACATTAAACTTCTCGCAAATTTTCATGTTGTACTTTTGGGTAGACTAATTAAATTTTATGTTACTTTGTTGATAAGGTGTGGATTGAAGTTTAATTACCTTGATTGAATTTTCAGATCTTTTGACATATAGTCATTTTTTGTGTGAATTTTTTTGCAAAACAAAAAATTATATAATTTTTGTTGAAGCTACCCAAGTACCATGGTAATTAAAGAACATGCCCTCGGTTCGCATGATGTTGCAAATTTCACCTTGGTACCATTTGACAAACCTAGGAATGTGTCAAAAGTATATGTATTTAATTATTTTATCATATACTCATAAATATATTGATAGATTTATGGAAAAAAATTTAAATTATTTAATGTTGAATTAAATCAATCCCATTATATTATTTTAATCTATCCCTTTCGTCATTTTTTATGTAAAATAATTCGAAAATAAAATCTTTTTTTTTTTTTGAAAAAATTTGAAAAAAATCACCAAAATTTGTGTCATTCCTCAAAGGCATTCACGATGGCTAAAAGTTTTTTTATCATGAATCTCGTAATTAATTTCCATAGGAGAAAACTTATGAAAACAGAAACCAACAAGATGAAGAAGATTGTTTTCTCCAAGTTGTGAGAGCATGGCACTTACTGCAATTGAAAGATCAATTTTTTTTCTTATACAAAAATACTTTGATTGCCATAATACAAAGATAACCTCAACATGTGTATCAAATAATTAATTAACTAGAAAGATTCCATGTCATATTCTTAAATATTCAAAAAAAAAATTTCTCACAAAATGTTTTTCTTTGGAAAAATTGCTTTGTAAAAATTTCAACTTCTTATCAATAACATAATTAATGTTATTTTTTGAAAATTGATAGCAAGTCAATGAAAATATAAATATGAGTAAAACATAAATTTATAACAACCTTCCCATTCAATCTTAAGTTCACCCAAGTTATTACATTAAACTTTATGATCTTCAAATTTTGACCTACTTTTAATAGGAAATGAACACGTCACATGCAAATGTTACTTTCCATAATATTGCATGCATAAGCACATCTAGAAATACATCATTTCATGTAAATGTTACCTTCACCTACTTGGGGTGAACATCACATGTAAAAAATTAGTTAATTAACCTTAATTCAAGTGTTTCATAATTTTCAAATTTTAAGTGCATGAAAAAAATAAATTTAAAGTTATAAGTAACTTGATAAAAACAACTTGTAAAATGTTTCCAAAAAATTAATTGCATGAAACACAAATACCTAATGAAAAAAATGATAAAAGGAACTTGATAGGATGTTGATATCCATCAAAGTGACATGTAAACTATCTTTTTAACAAACTTTGTCTAGCGCACTTTCAAGATTTTTTTTTGCATTTGCATACTTTTACATCAAATTGTGCTTTACGGTTTTTTATGTTGTATATGTTTTATAAAAAAAACATTATTTAATTTGTTTTGCATGTTTTGTTATCCTAAACTAAATTCAAATTCAACATCTTTTTTTTAAAAGTAGAAAGTACCAACTAGTAGCATAAATTTGAATGTTGAAAATAAATAATCATATATTTTACTTAACATATGTGCAAGGTCAAAACAATTAAACCTTGTAACATAAACCATGTGGTTAAACATTTTTAATCATTTTTAATGTCGAACCATGTTCATTAAATGGTGTGATGCACCCCCCAAACTCCTTAAAAGACCCAAATGTGGGTCCCAGAGCAAAACAATAGAAAAAAAGAAATTAGGTCATGTTCCTTAACTTGCAGCACTTTGGAGGTAGGAGGGCATGCTAGAGCTCTGAGATGGGACTTGGACAAACTCACAAAGAATGTTCAAGATGAAGTCAACCTGCACAACCAAGAAAATAGGGCTATTAATGCAAGTTGAATGGAAATGGTGTGACGAATTTAATAAATACAACTTCAAACATAAATTTTAAACAACCCGCAACCTTTAAGAGGAGGCACCACTCCCCTCCCTATAACATATTATGTGCCTCTTCATGGGGACTACATCCAAATATCACTTTCCCCCAGGATTCCAGAATGGGAGTCCCAAAATTGGGACTTTTGTTGTCACAAAACTTTAGATGTTCATATATTTTTCAAATCAAATCTATTTTGAAAATGCAAAGGCAATATCTTATAGCTCTCAAATAGATAAGTTCAACAATGAATATTATGCCCCAATCAGACATCATTTGACCCTTGTTTTCAAGTGATTTAGGTTGGGAGTCAAATTCTTAATTTGACTCATGGCCTTTCTTTTGAACATAACTCATACAAATCAAGTTTAAATGAACAATGTAAGGGAACTTTAAACATCTACACTTCAAGACCTTTATAATGGTGTCCTAGGGGCCCAATTTAGTGTTTGTTTACATTTTGAATCAAGGCTCTAAACATTTGCAACTCTTGCAAGAGTGCAATCCCCAAAGTAGGAGTGCATTTATGAGTCATTGGGCTACATCCCTTCCATCCTCCCCCATTTGTGAGAATGTGTTTCACACCTAAACACATTTTCTTGTCCTCATGGGCCCTTTCACTCCACACTTAATCGCGAACCCAATGTTAGGTTGTGGCATGGTGTTTAGGGTCAAAGCGCGATTAAGGTACCCCCTAAGGACCATTTCCATTTGTATCTAGTGGATCCCATCATTTAAAACATGTTGTAACTTAATGGCACATTCATATTGAAATTTTGATTTTATTCATGAATACATACATTATTAAGGTACTATTTTATGCATAACATGTCAAATTTGAACAAGTTTTAGGATTCCTACAAAGTCCTAGAAAAAAACCCAAGACTTTGTGTCTTAAGAAAAAAAAGGTTCAAGGATTCATAAGGAATGTTTAAACAAATGTTTTTGGCCTAATATTCCTACCATAAACACTTTAAGTATTAATGTACACAAAATGTATGAATGTGACAAAACCAAGTGCCCTATTATAATGTAAAAAGTTTCAAAAAGTGAAATTTATGGGAATTTTGGGCCATTGGTAAAATCTGACCCATGTTAGATAAATTTTATTATTTTTACTTTCATAAATGAAAAAATAATATATTCTAGATGGTTATATAAAATTTGAAACAAAATTATTTCATTTGACATGAGAAAAAAAGGGGAAATCTAAGACATGTCATGGGAAAAGTCAAGGAAAAGGTGAGTTCGAATTTTTAGGAATGAATCCTTGATGTTCTTTAGGGGGTACCCCAGTTGTGCTTTGACGCTTTAGTGTTTTCCTCCAATATAAATTTTTAAGGTATTATAATATCCTTGGTTTGAATCCAACTTCAAAGGCATGTTTCATATAAAATAATGGTAGCCTTAACCTTTCCATGTTATGAGGTCCCATTGTTAAGGTGATAGCCTAAGCATAGGGGTCAAATGTTGGGATTGAAAAATATGGAAGAACAAATAAGGTTACCATTATTTGGCATAATGAACAAGATTCTTTCTCCATTCATGTGAATAAATTGAAAAGAAATCAATGAAAAAATTAGAATACGAACTTACACAGTAAAAATTATTTCATACGTAAGATATTCAACAATTTTTTGATTGGACAAATGACAAAAAACATTAAACAACCCCATTGACTTTTGTGTGAGTGTTAGAAAAAAGTTGAGATGCTTGTACAATTGCATTGCAAGGTGTGATTAGTAAGTCAAAAAATCAAAATAAAATAAATAATATGGTATAGTTTTTCAAACAATAGAAAAACAAGCTAGTGATAATAACTAGATTTTAGTTCCTTGTGCACTCATTAGCCTAATTTCATAGGAGCTTGCAAAACACGTCTAACTTGTTAGGTCTGCACCAAACATCATCACATGAACCATTGTGAATGTAATATCATAGAACTTCCAAAACACGTATAGTTTTTTTGTTTGCACAACATCATAACATGAACCATATTGAGCCTAATATCATAGGAGCTTGCAAAAAATGTCTAATTTTTTGGTCTACACAAAACATCATAACATGAACCAAACACCAAAATGACAAGTTTGCAAAGTTTTGTGGGGAAATAAGGTATGTGGTCTATAAATGGATATTCCCCTTTATTGGCAACCTATGTTTTGTGCATAAACTTATCCTTGAGTGAATCTTAAATGCACAATTAATCAAAATTGTTAAAATAATCATTAGAATCACATCTTATGATATTATGGGCCCAATTAACAATGTAAGATTGTCCATTAAAAGAAAGATTATAAATCATTGAAAATGCACATTTGAAACATGCATGGAAACAATGTTGTAACAAACTAATAGTCGATTAATGCATGAATATTATTAGAATATCACCAAGTAAGCTATCACAATTGAAAATAACATAGTTCACAAAAAGAATCATTTTTGCCATACTTTGGAATTTGCACAAAAATTTAGCCACTTGATAACTAATATTCAATGTGATATATGCTTAATGTCCATTTTGCATGCATTGAACAACACAATTGAAGTATAACCATTTTCATACTTACTACAAGGGAAAAGAGTGCAAAATAAAATGGTGAACATTGTGAAAGAAAATGAAATGTTTTGCTTACTTCTTGAAACACAAATTGACGGATCATTGTGTGATGAAAGTCCTTATGAGGATTTAAAATTTAACTCATGCAACTATGGAAAATAGATGTTCAAGTGTGCACAACATGAAGAGTCATCATCATTGATCGAGCAAGAAAGTCCATGCCCACATACCGATGTTGTACTTGGTTCCCATAAAGGTTGAATAACCAAAAGAGACTAGGTTAGTTGTGATCAAACCAACCAACCTATTGTGTTGATGTGACAAATCATCAAGCACACTTAACTTCATGAATTCAAATAAGTTTTTTGACATACATGCCCCAACCCATTGCGAACATGAAAGCAATGAAAATGTTGCTCCAATAACAACTAGACTAAGTTTACAACATTTATTTTCTTATTGACAATCATGACACAAGTCCAAATTAATTCCTCAAATGGAAGATGTTTGTGCCATTAAAAGTCCACCATTTTGATTTGACACCTTAATGGGAGTGTTCCTACCATTCAAGGTCAATTTTTTTGATTTAACATGTGACAAATTGCTTTTTAAAAAAATGGAAATTGGGACGGTTATAGTCTGATTACAACAATGGAGGTAGTGGAAACTAGATCCAAGATTCAGATAACTTGTCAAATGTTTGATGTGCCTATCACATCATTACAAAACCACATATATGGAATTACAAAGTCATGAAAAAAAGGTAAATTAGGCATCTTACACAAAGAAGAAGATGATGCATTTGTTTTTTATGTGAAGAAGATGCAATCAATTGGGCACCACTTAACGCTCCATAATTTAAGGTGGTTGAAATTACATAAGAAAAAATCACTCCATTCAAAAATGGCATTTCGGGCTAGGGTGGTTAAAATGATCCAAGAAGTGTAATCTTGACCTATCCTTGAATGTTGCACAAGGTTTGGAGGTTGGTCATGTTAAGGGTCTGTGCCCAATAAATGTTGCATCATTTTACACAAATTTAACATAGGGTTACAATGTACATGACTATTAGCCAAATCAGCTTTGGAATTGTAATGAATCAGGAGCACAAGTCGAGAGATTCGAAGGTGCATGAGTTCTTGCACGGATAGGTTCCAAATTTGTGCATTCAATTACACTAGACAAATGATAGTGGTTGTCTATGTTATTTTGCATCAATGTAACAAATGAATTATTTCAATATTTTCACATTTTAAAAAGTAAACAATTTTGACAAAATTTCATTGAGAGGTGTGAGATCAAAGTTATAATGGCTATGCAACTTAAAGTGTGGATGACGGCCATTTTCTTTGAGAAGTGGATTTCACATTTCATTACATTTATTCAAGCATGCAAAAATAATTTGAATACAACTAATTATCATTTACTAGTTTTAGATGGCCACAATTCACATGTTGTTACAAATGTTGTGTATAAAGCAAGAAATGGGGGATTGGATTTGATTATTTTGTCATTTCACATTAGCCTTGTTTTGTAACCTTTTAATGTTGCATGTTTCAAACCGTCCAAAACGATATTTGGAATTTATAGGGATGTGTGGACCTTAGTAAACAAAGGAAGGACATTGGAATAGAAGACTTGTCATAATGAGTGTTTTTGGCCTTCAAAAAAAAATTAAGTCAACATAACATATGTTGTAAGGCGATTAGAATTTGGCCTTTGAATGTAGATGTTATGGCAGACAAGATGCATCTTAATGAGGTTTTATGCAAGTAGAAACATCTAATGCAAAGTTTGATTCAGTTGATTTACATGTTGAAGAGGTTTTAAGGGAGTAGAATATAGTTGGAAAGAACGTTTGCCATTATTATGTAGATGTTGATGTTTCTGAATGTGTAGCACTTTGTGAAAGTTTTATCATAGGGTCACATGACAATCCAAACAACTTACAAATGAAGGTGGCTTTGGTAGACTTGATCATTTTGGCATCAAGGCCGCCATTGCAAAATAATAGCCATGTTTTTCATTTTTTGTTTTTGCCAAAGGCCTTTTGTAGGCCCCATGCATATTTCATCATAAGAACCATTAATAGATTATTCAAAATCTATTATGATGACTTTTGATGTTTACATTTGTGCATTTGAGCAAAAACTAGTTTTCAAGGAAACAACAACCAAAGACAATGAACATCGAGAGGAAGAGATGTTGGCATCAAAGGATTGAATAGTTGTTGAGAAGGAGCCAACCAAATGTGTAAGGCTAGATGAAAGGGTTGCAAAGAAATTGTTTGATGAAAGGTGGTTTGCCAAACATTGTGTTGAGCAAGGTAATGCACTTCATGTTACAATTAAAGTTAATGAACCTTTACCAATGAATGCTTACCAAATCCCCTTCTACGGAATCACACCATCAATTTGTAAGTTCAACATGGCAACAACAATCGAAAAACAAAAAGCTCAATGAGAAGGCAAAAAGGTAGCACACATTGTGTTGGTTGAACCTATGTGGGTCCATAGATCGCTTCCAAGCTCCATTCCAATGGAAAGAAATCATTCAAAGAATTTATGTAAGAAGCTCCAACGTGCGGTAAAAGTTTTGGTAAGAGGTAAACAAGAGCTTGCAATGAAAAAAGCGTGGGTGATTAACAAGATGCAATGCATCATTAAGGGAGATTAAGTGGCACAAGTTTGATTATTAGTAGTTGGTTTACAAATAATGTGCTAAGATTTTTACAACATTATTGGCACAATTTTTATAATGAGATGATGCACCTCGTGATCAAATTTTGACACATTTAGAACTAGTCTTGGATAGTTTTGCATGACATCTCTCACATTATTCAAGTCAGTGCTACTCTCTCCTCACAATGACTTGCCATATATCAAGAATTTATTATGAGTTCATATAATGAGGCCTAGATTTAAACTATAATCCAATTCCACTTTGTATGAGCCTCCTAAATGCCCATATTAGGTACATAAGCTTTCAGACATTGGAATAATTTTCAAAAGACTTTGTGGATGCACAGAAAAATATGATTTCACTTTTGTTTTGCTATTCATTCATTTGCTAATTCAATGAATTTTTTTTCATCCTAAGCCCCTTTCTATTATGGGCTCTGTAAACAAACTGTCAATTTACAAACCATTCACCTTATAACGTCCTCCACAACTAACCTCCAAATTTAGAGGGGGAAAAACTGTACCTGAAGGGTTGGTTATGTTTTGTAAGATTTAGGGTTTTTGTTTTACCCTAAATCTGTTTTTGTTGGGACTTCAGGGGTTCTTCTGTTCCTGGGTTGCCATTCTTTTAAGGTTTGCGGGGATGGAAGATGGGAGCGATGGAGCACCAGGAGGAGGAGGAGGAGGAGGAGGAGGAGGAAGAAGAAATTCTTTGTTTTGGAAAACTTCTTTGCCGCAAGAGCGAATCTTGTTTGTCAATTCACCAGAAAAGCTTGAATTCAAGCTATTTCTGGTGGCGATGGAGGAAGCGGTGATTGTTGCCATGGATGCGGAATGGAAGCCGGTGCGCAAGCCCGGTGCGGTACCTCGTGTCTCCATATTGCAGATGTCTTGCCGTATGGGAGAGAATTCTCGAGCTTGGTCTTCTTTGATGGAAAAAGATCTTCTTATTGCAATGGATTCAAAGTTCCAGGCTTTAGGTTTGGAAACAGAATTGGAATCTAGAGAAGAGTATTCGGAGAGGAGAAGCACTGAGGAGAATTCTGAAGAGATGATTGAACCAGAAGAGTTTGCACCAGAAGACCTAGACAGAAATTCTCAAAAGGATGATGATCCAGAGAATTGTTTGGATCAGAAGATTGCTGAGAGTGAGGAAGATTGGAGAAGGAAAGGAGAAGATGAAGAAGAAGAAGAGAGCAAATTAGTCAAGGGTGAGGAAATAGTCTTTGTTCTAGATTTGCTAGCACTTTCAGCTTCTGCTTTCGGGCTTGCAATGAAGGCAATGCTAACATCACCTCATATCTTGAAGCTTGGATTTGCCTTCAAACAGGATTTGCTTCACCTCACCACAACCTTCCCTGGTTCAGAAGCCCATGGATGCTTTGACAAGGTAATAAAATAAAATAGAGCTGAGCTAAACCCTAAACCCTAAACTCTTCTTCTTCTCTCCCACTATGGCTCCATTCATTCATTCATCCCACTAATGGGTGTCTGGTGTTTGATTGATTTCAGGTGGAGCCATACATGGACTTGGGTAAATTGTATAAACAAATTGTTAATGCTGGAGGTTCGATATGTTCACAACAACATGGCAGAAAGAAGCCATTGGTGGGAAGAGCCTTCAGCCTTGCTGCTATTACTGAAGTTGTCCTAGGAATGCCCCTTTGCAAGGTAACAAATTCAGAGCACATCATTGTATACAGAACTGAATGTCTTCTTATACAGAGCAGTAAAGCAGACTTCACTTGAGCAAGACTGCACCCTAACCCTAAACCCCTATACCCTAAACTCTTGTTCACTTTCTCCCTCAAATTCAGGATTCTCTGCCACTTATCATTGAGACCATCCACAAATTGTTGTAGTCACTGTATTTTCTTCTTTGTCCATGATTTGGTTTTGTGGCACACCAATTCACAATGTTTGCTGCCATGGCCTCCACAATAAGACTAGTTATGGACATTTCTGGAAGGGCAGGCAGGAACTATGTATGTACTCAGTTGATTTTTTCTTTGTCCATGTTCTCTGGTTTGTGGCCAAATCATGACTTTTGCCTCACCTCCACAATAAGATGTAGTTATGGATTAAATTTTTTTTTTTTTGTGGACGGCAGGATTCACAGTGCAGTGATTGGGAACAACGACCACTGACAAGAGAGCAGATTGATTATGCTGCTGCTGATGCTCACTGCCTTCTTGCCCTCTTTGATTCCCTCCTACCTGATGCCCTTCACACCATAGTTACAGGTTCGTTTGTCACCATTTGTAGTTTTCAAAACTTAAACCTTGTATGAGCTCCATAGCCTTCTGCAACATGGGAATTTCTAATATTTATCCTTGCTTGGTGTCAGCTGAAAAGGCCACTATTGGAGAAGAGGAAATAGTGGCAAGCCTCAATGTTACTCAAGGTGTTGGATTAGCTGAAATTCTATCAGGTATATAGGTGATATTTCTACATTCAATTTCATTTGTGCCTCGTGGCCTTGGCAAACCCAAAGTCTAGTGATGAAATCAGAGTATTAGGTGTAGGACCTGTGATTTTGGAGGGACCTGTTGTTCATTGGGTAGTTGTGGCAGCTTGTCACTGCTATTTGTGATGAAGGTGATGATGGTCTGACACTTTGTGAGGACTTTCCAAAGGTTATGACTGCACTCATCAAGTCATGTCAGCTTTAAATTCTTGTTGTGGAGATTCCTCTGGAATCTCATGGATATGTTGAATGCTTCCATTGTTAGCTAATAAGAGTTTTCCAAATATTGCACTGGCAGGAAAGGGTGGAAAAGAATCAAAAAACAAGATCTACCCGTCAATGCGAGGGAGTGCCACAGAAATGGTAAAAGCAGCTCTTGGTTGTTCAGCCCTGTTCTCAAGGAGTTTCAAAGCAACTGCAGACCAGTCAGGGCTGCCTCCCAAATATGCAAAGTTTGTGAAGAAGTACGGTGAACGGTTATTAGTGAATGTCTTGAAAGAGGGTGCTGACAAGGCATCATCTCACCAAAGAGCAAGAGGATACCATTCCCGAAAAACCTTAAAGGATAAGGATGCTCGGGAGGTTGAAGATTGGGATTGGGTGGGGCCTGCACCTTGGGATGTTGCAGCCAATGGAGATGGAATTCCAAAATTTTTATGTGATATCATGGTAGGTGAACCTTTACCATGTATGTAAAGGATGCTAGAAAGAATATGTAACAGTGAGATTGTTGGTGTTTGTGTTTCTCCTCATTGCTTTTCCTTTAGGGTTATGGCCTGTAATGAGTTTCCTCTGATGTAATGAACATGTGATTTACTTGTGTGGGATCAGGTTGAGGGATTGGCAAGGCAGCTGCGCTGTGTAGGAATAGATGCTGCTAGTCCCTCTGAGAAAAAGAGTGACCCAAGGTTGGTGCCCAGTTCTTACTTGTGTGCCAGGTCTTGAGTGTTATCTGTTTGACAGTGATACAAATTGAGCCGATATAGTGGTGTGTGTTTCATTTTCCTGTCTTAGCTTGAGAGGTCTTTTGGAATTCTTCATGACACCTACTTTGAACTTTTTTTGAATCTATTATAATGTTCTTAACAGTGGAATCCTTTGATTAAGGTTGTAGGTGGTTGGTAAACACATTTCTTCTTCCTGGATGATTGGACATTTTTCTAAATATGTTCCACTGGACATGTATCTATACCTTGTGTTAAAACTGCTGGCAAGACAGGCAATTGGTAGAGCAAGCAGAGAGAGAGAGCCGTGTACTATTGACAAAAGACTCCAAGTTGCTGCGACGTCGTCTAGTACCTGATGGTTTGGCTTACCGAGTCAAAACACGCAACAAGTGGGATCAATTAGCAGAGGTGTGATGACTGCTTTTGATTGAGAAGTTTTATATTTGTGCCCAATTTGTTTCGCATACCTTCTATTTCTTGTAAACACATGCAGGGTGAACTTGTGCAAGTACAGTCTTGAAAATGTTGGATTTGTTCTTTGCAGATCATTGAAACGTTCAAGATTAAAATCTCTGAGTCTGATCTTCTGTCAAGATGTGTCAAGTGCAATGGTGACTTCATACCACTACCATTGACAGCAAAAGAAGCTGCAGCAGCTGCTCCTTGGCACCAGGAGATCCCTTCTAGTGTACTACAATCTTGTGATGAGTTTTGGCAATGCTCTGCTTGCCACCACATGTATTGGCAGGTTTGCTTACTTGACACTCCTTATCAAAAAGCACTGTGAGCACTCATGAGCAACATGTATATGCTTGTAGATATTTCTACTCGAGTTCCTTGTTTCAAGCAATCATAATCTAGCCACTCTTATATTTTGCAATGATGATTGATTCAAGCTGCTTGGAGCAGAGATTCTGTTTCAAGCTACTGCTCTCAAATGCATAGTTTGCTTTTTTAAGGACCTGAAATCTCAACCCAGCAAACATGTGTCATGAATACTTGAAGATTTTCATTCTCAAAGCCTTGAATTAGGTTTCAAATATGTATGTATGTGACTGAGAAACAGGGTTCAGGTTCATGTTTGGTTCAAATAAATCCACCAAGTTTTCAGCCAGTCCTTTCTAACTGTTCAGTTCTTTTATACTGCAGTTGCATTATTTTTTCTCACAACAACTACGGTCTATCATCCTGAAGGCCACTCCTCAAGATGGGTCATCTGCATCTTGACATCCTGGTGTGCAGATCATTTAGGCTTTTTTCCCCTTCTTTTTAGCTATTCTTATCTATTGATTTTTCAGGCCTCTAATACTGTCAAGATTCAAACCAAAGGTCTTGCATGGACCAAACATTAACAATCCTCTGGACTTGGTTCTTTCTTGTCCATGTTTCTGTAAAATTGATTTTCCTGCTTGACAAATTGAAAAATCTGAAGATGTTATTTATCTCATTCAAAATAATACTCTTATGATCTTGAAGTCTTGTCCTTGAAATTTAGCTAAATGGCAGATTGACTCAGTGCAACATTGCCTCATTCATGCAAACAACTGACAATAAGCTTCATTTAGTACTCTAGAAGGTCTTGATGGCATCATTCCTTGTTCTGATCTTTTATGTACACCTCTAAAAGCTGACTTCCTGATAACTGGGCTACTGTGAATCTTAGTGAAAAATAGAGGAAACAGAGGAAGGTTGGTGTATGTATGTATGTTGTCTTTGTAATGAAAGGAGTTGAAAGCATTTGAGGCTGCTAGCAGTGGTTAAATTGTCTTTCGCCTGAAAATAATCCAATCTTTGCTTGGCCTTTTTAAATCGTCAAACTCACAAGAGAGAGGTCTGTAATTTGCAACTGTGATGGTATCTGTTATACAAAATGCCTATAAAGTTTGGATTAAGGTGGGTTGGTGTTAGGCATGTTCCAAATGAAGCGAAACATTGATCAGTTGTAGCTACTATATTTTTATAGTCAGCCTCAATGTGTTGATGAGTTGAGAAAGTGCTTGCTTTCTTTGTTTGATATTACTGAGTGGTCAAGGGCAGCATCATCTGAGAACCACTTGTCATGCTATGCTTTTGCAGCCATAAGTGGCTCCTTTACAGCTCTAATGTGTAATGATTGTCTATGGGTGGCCCATCAAGCTCCACAAAATTTTATGGACTTGTTTGCCTCTTTCCCACCCCCTGGCCTCTGTCCAACTGATTGCTCTTGTGAAATTTTAGGAATATTGACAATATTTGTTTTTGGCTTTTTGGGTGATGCAGGGCTTTCAGTTCAGCCGAGCATTGCAACAATTTTCGGCTGTCTGTCTTACTCAGGATGCATACAGAACTAGCTGATCCCTTGACCTTGAGTTTCAACATCAAGCTGCAGCACAAGTTAAGTTCTTGGCTGGTGGATTGGAGACTGGACAGAGCCCTGGTGAATTATGTAAATAGTGGAAGTCCAACAAGCTTCTATCTTCTCTGAAGCACTTGACTGCTGATTGGTGTTCTCCCCCTGTTCTTGTACCAGACATTCCTCTTTGTTTGCAAAAAGAAATAATTAGCATTACAGATTGAGATTAGGAGTTTTTGATTAATAATAACAACATTATTGATTGACTGGGTAATGCAGGCTGTCCTATTTACTGACTGATCTCTATGACTTAGAAATGTTTCAATTTTCAATACTAGACTGCAATTTCCAAATAACCTAGTCATGTTTTATCTGGCATCAGTATACTCAACTATTCTTCATAGTGTCTTTTTGTGTCTATGTTTGCAGAAAACTCTCAAACATGCATTTTCATATTTCTGCATGTTAATTCAAAAACTTCATAGCTGACCAGTTAGGGTTTACATTTAGGGATTAGGGTTCAGACAAACTTCTGGAGCAAATGCTCACCAGGTCAGTTGGACAGTTTTTGTATTGATGTATAGAAAATGAATTGAATATTACCTATCACAAGTCTGTGAATCAAAATTGCATGTAATAAAGGATATGTAGATGCTATTTTTAGTCACAAACTATTTGGTCTTTTCTTGTATTTGTGCAAATTGTCCACATGTAATGCTTTTTGTGTTCTGAACTTGAGGAAAAGAACAGGTTGAACTTAGATATAGTTCAAACTTTGTTCAAGTTAAAATTGCTTGCTTTCACACACATGTTGATGAATTTGAATGTTCTGGTCCATGCACCAAGCTGAGAAGTATCATGATGGGTAAATCAATATTTATCCATTTATCTAGATCTATTTCTCCAATTCAAATAGCAGTTGGTTTTAAGTGTGCACATATCCTCTAAATGCCCAAGCTCTAGTTTCTCTCTTGCATACATACTAATTGCACAAATTTGCCATTCATTAACCAAATGACTTTGTGAGCCCCATTCATACAATGCTAGTAGTCCTCAAGATGACAAACATTAGCACCAAGGATCACTTGTGATGGTAAGCTTCATTTCCATCATAGAAGTATAAGCCACAGGCATAGAGAGGTTGACCTGTATGGGAGTCATTGAAGACTCCTCCATGCTGAACATGTCCTTGAACTGCGCACACCACCACAGCTCCAACAGATCCATTGAAAAGATTGCGCAATATACATATAAATACAATCAATCTTTAATGACCTTTTAATGACTGAAGAAAATGTGAGTTGTTCAACTTGCATTTGGCCTAGCATACATCATCTGCACTCCTCACCACCTTGAGAAACTCATAAAATCAATGTTCTGCTGTATCACGATCTAAGGATCCTGCTGACATATAGGAGTTACAAGGGATGGATACAAATTTTGTCTCTGTATGGCCACTCCTGGCAACAGACATAACCCACAGGAGTTCAATCACTGATAAGAGGACATTCACAACCACTCCTGTTGACACATGATACTATCATGAATTTCTGAGTCTATAACTCTGCCCTAGTTTCTGACTCTGCTGGTGGTGGAAAACTGGTGTAGGCTTTGATGATTTCCTCATACACTCCAATTCCTTTCAAAAATTCTCCTGCATTCAGAAACTGCACTTGGGCATGGGAAGACAGTTAGTAGTAAGCCAAAACAATGGCAGCCTGAAGCACACTGGGGCTTTACAATCATACCATGATTTTCATGACTAGGTGTCTTGCCTTAGTGATGTGACATAAGGAAGCAATGTAATTCCCAATAGTCAGCTCAGTGAGACATAGACAGTGCAAAAATATAGCTAATGGTTCCACAGACAGTTTTCAGTACGTGATAATCTATGATGTTGAGCACAAAATTCAAAACACAGTCCTGGCTATGACCATTACATGGTACCCTGGCACTTACCTCATTGTGGCCATGGGCCAGAATAGGTGTGTTTGCCAGAGGTGAGAACCCAAACCCTGGAATGCCTGCATGGCGAACATACCGAAGGTCTGTTACTGCTGGAAATATTTCAACCTTGTCCAGTTTCCCACCTGCCTTAGCAACAGCCTCCTTCAAAAGAACCCACCATGGATTCGAATCATCTCCCACTGTCAGAGCTAGCTGCCCATCCTTGTCCAGTGGGTTCTCTTTCACTGAAAACTGTTGACAAAAGAAATGCAGTCTGTTGGTTGCATGCACATCTTCGATATCATCCCACTCCTATCTATCAGCCTAAATGTCTACTGGAGATGTTTTCAATACTTCTGAAGATATAAAGAAGCTTAAAGTCAAGATTGCTAGTTTGTACAGCAGCTTTGGACTTTCCCAAAAGCCAATGAACAAACATATCAAGTACCATGAGAGCAACTATGAATGCAGGGAGCTAGAATCGTAACTGTATACTATAATTGGACTGACTATCTAATGGAGCTCCAATTGTGGTGGAAAGAGTGAAAAGAATTTGCTATGGAAAAACATGTTTGATTTCATTGTACTTCGAAAAAATCCTGGTTGCCATCAAAATTTTCTTGACTCCTAATGTGCTTCAACCATTGTGGTCCATGATGGGATACTTCTTTCTAAGACGAGCTTGACTCATGCTTTATGGTCCTTACAGGACCATAGAGAATCCCAGGGACTCCTATGGACATCATGCAGAAGTGGCATGACAGAATGTGTGCCCCACTTGCATCCTGTTAAGGCTCCTGTCACCACCATAAAAGAAACTTTCTTTCCACTACTGTCAAAGATTTGACATTCAAAATGCATAATCCTGAAAGCAATCACCAATTGGCCTGGCAATAGAAATCCCACTTCCCAATAGACAACATGAGACTCAATCCAGAGTTTACATCTCAATGAAGGTAAAGGGTAAGAGGCAAACTGTATAGGTGAGATTTCTGGAAGCAGGGGCCCATTCTTCATCCAGAATGCGCTGTAGCTCTTTTACATCTTCCCGTGGTGCTACCCGGATGTCAAATCCTGCCTCTGCTTCCGAGGGTTGTAAATTCATCACAAAACCCTGTGCCAACAATCACCTTTCAGTACTTGAGAAACAATTCTACCTTACAAGCAAGCTTCATCACAGTATCAAGAAAGTAAGTAAATACTAAATACCTGAGACAAGGTTGCACACAGAATACATACAGGATACAGAATATACCAGGTTTAGGGTTTAGGGTGCCCTCCCCATCATCTGGTTCAGATGAGTCTATGCTACTGAAGATTTTTAGATTCGAAAATGCATAACTTCTGCAATCAATTCATTAAGGATTTTGCAAGTATGCCTTCACTGAGGTAAGAAATCAGATTCCTCATACACTAACTCAAACTCATTGTTCTACACCTTTGACTGCAGGATTATCGATTCTTGTTACAGGAGCTTCAAACACTGTAGCAGGGCAAACTGACCAAGAGTATGTGATGGGATGAGAGGTACCGTGGGAGTTGGAGTGCCTGCTTTTAGGTACACACAATTGATGGATGTCACCTCTGCTTCTGCCTTTTCACCCGATTTCACAAGATTAAATTGCTCCTCCCGGAACTTGTTTATGAGCTCCAGGCTTTTGAGCAAATTCCCAAGTGCACTACCATCATACAATTTGGAACCATGGCCTGGTGCTCCTGTGGCTTTAATCTTCAACCACCAGAGTGATCTCTCTCCATTAAAAACCTTGTATGTATCTCCAGGAGCAATGACGCCTTCATCCAAACTGACTCCAATGTTGAGTTTTTGGAACTCTGGGCTGGACACAAACTTTCCAGCTCCATCAATCCCACCCACTTCTTCATCAGGAACAAATGAGAGATGGAGGGTGCGCAGTGGCTGGAAGCTCTTGGATTTCAAGTTCCGAATGGCTTCCAAGTATTGCATTGACACACATTTCATGTCTTGGGCACCCCTTGCAAAAATATTGCCCTCTGCATCCTACACACATTGAAAGTTTACCGCCCAAAACTTCAGACCAAAAGCAATTTTGCTCAAATGAAAAGGAGCTAACTTAGTGTTCAACACAAACCGCATATCATCATTGCCTGACCGTCTCACTCAATTCCCGCTTGCTGAATGCACCTCATGAGACACTGTTGGTACAGCATTACAGCCATGATATACTCCACAATCCATTTGAGAATGGAGTGAAGAAAGGAGTCAGATGAAGAGAGGAGGTATCAGAATGGTGGGTGCTCTCTCCCTTTGTTGTTTGCTGCCCTTCTAAGATAGGAAGGAGGTGAAGTAGATGTATGAACAACTCTGGAAGAATTTCTACTACTGGAGTTGTTGAGGAGCTTAAGAGTATTGTGAGAGCAGAAGTGTTTGTGCCTGCACTGCAGCAAAAGGATCATGAAGCCATTTCTCCCGTTCCGCGGGGACGACATCCGTGTGCGAGTTGAGAAGAATCGAAGAGATTGAAGGATCTTTCCCTTTCCATGTCAATAGCACCAACGGCTTGCCCTCCACGAATTCCAACACGCGCGAATCCAAGCCTATCTCAGAGGCTTGCGAGAGAAGAAAATCGACAGCCGACTTGTAGTCAGGAGACGGATGCGCCGTGTTTATTTGCAAGTAATCTCTAAACCTCCTCAGAACTGCTGCATGATCCTCCTCCTCCTCCTCTCCTCTCTTGCTAGTACCGTAACTGAGCACCGCCGTGGTGCTGATGAAAAGCACAGCGAGGGCAACAAGAACAGGAACAAACCTCCAAGAGAAGAAGAAGAGTCTCCGACTCCGCCTTGGGTACATCTTGTTCTCCATTTGAGCAAAGCCTGTTCAATTTATACAAAGAATTGTCTAGATGCGGAACTGCAAATTCTTAGAGAAGCTCCACCCAAACTCGGCATTTGGTCCTGCAACAATATTTCTCACATCCAAGATTATTTGTTTACTGATTCCAAGCCCCACCCAGGTCTCATATGCATGAACCTGGGAAAGTAAAAAGTCAGAACCTACTGATAGCAACCACTTGGACCAATCAATATATCTGGCCAATCAAGAGCAGGGATTGGACTGTGTCAGTGTGCAGTGGTTTTTCCGGGCCTAAGCATATTGAGCAAAAATGAAATGCTCAGCCACAGTCATTTTACTGAACTGTTCGAACAAATCTTTACTCATCTTCATCCATTACAAGCCTCAACATAACATATTGAGCAAAATGTTGAGCCATGTTCATTTTATTGAGCCCTTCGGGCAAAGTTTTACTCATCTTCATCCAAAACATCAGATGCAGTGTGCTCTCCCCGCATAATGTGCAGTGTGCTGCTGGAGATGCTCCCCGAATGCTGTAGCAATATTCACACAGCAAGGATTTTAGCTGTGCTGGAGATGCTCCCTGAATGCTGTAGCAACATTCACATGGCAAGGATTTTAGTTGTGCTCAGCAACTGTGGTTTGAACCCAGGAGTTTTGTGGTACCAAACACAGCCCGTCCCACTGAACCATCACCCCAGGAACTCAGATCATGTTTGATGACAAGTACATTTGGAATAGACAAGGATACCTGCAATTGCTATGGAAGTTGTGGTAATCATATCAATTGCAGATGTATAAAGAGTTTACAAGTTGAAAGAAATGAAAGAATCAGTCCAGTCAGGGGGATGCAGAAGAAAGACGGAGTCTCGCCAAATGGCAATCAAAAGAGCTTCTATTGATTGAAAGTTTTGTGAACATGTCCAGCAGTATGTAAAAGCAGTATGTCTTTTACATTGATCTTTTCCTCTTCTTCATTGCCACCAAAAGCAAACAATGCTATGAAATAGAGAGCTTTTTCAAGGGTAAGTCGATTGAAGCTCTTTCTAGTCCAGGGAGACTTTGCCAGTGGTACCTAGATCTGCTCTAGTGGACAAAGCATTGGCAAACAATCGCAAAATCTCATATAATGGCAGTTGGGAGTGCTTACCGCCTTCAAAGAGACTGGGTAGTGTTGTTTACTCAGAAGTTTGCAATAAAATGGATTTGGCTAACACTGTGCCATGAGGAAATGACAGGGACTCTTTCTTTTGTACCACCCTCTCCACTAAATGAAGAGGATTGGCATGATTTTACACTTAAAAGCTGCACACAAACCCTGACTATGATTCAGATTAAGAGTTTGTTAGAGTTACAACAATTTGCTTATTACAAGGCTATGTGAGGCAGATTTGAACAAATCTTTTTTCTTTTGAACCTGCTTCAGTTTACTCAACTGTCTGATGTTGATCTCAGCATCAGAACAGAAAGAGATCCCTGAGCTTTGACTTAGATCGTAACCGTAGAACCTGCGACAATTTCCAAAATCTCTCCTGTAATCTTAGCTTGGCGCTGCCTGTTGTACGAGATGGATAGGCTCTTGTTCAAATCCCTGGCATTGTCACTGGCATTGTTCATTGCATTCATTCGTGCGGCAAGCTCACTGGCTATGGACTCCTGCAAAGCCCTCAGGATCTGGCTGTTCAAGTAGAGGGGTAACAAGGCGTCCAAAATTTGGATAGGCTCCTGCTCAAAGGTAAGCACACCAGTGAATTCAGGAGTTTCTGTGCGCACAACCTCCCTTTCTACTGAGAATTTGCCCTCCTTGGTGGTTAATCTGAACATCTCATCATCTGCAGCATCAACACAGTTGCCATTGATGTCGCACACCTCTCCTTGGGGAGAAAGAGGAAGCAATGTGTGAATAACCGGGTCAGACTTGATCAAAGACACAAACCTTGTGTACAGAAGTTCAACCTTGTCTACATCCTCACTGACGAACAGAGAGAAGAGCTCATCAGCTATGGCTTGTGCCTCCTTGGTGGTCGGAGCACTTTCACCATCAATGAACCTGTCAACAGGAATGTAGGGTCTTCTTTTGAAATACCCATTTCCTTTCTTCCCGATGCTGACAATCGTGTACTCTACACCAATCTTCCTTAGCTGTCCCATTCTTTCCTCTGCCTTCTTTAGGACATAGTTATTGAAACCTCCACAAAGGCCCCGATCACCAGTGATGACAACCAGTGCAATCTTCTTGACAGTTCTTATCTGCAGGAGCAAAAATGCATTATCAGATTCCACATGATTGTAGTATGGACCATCTTTATCAAAGAAAATCTCTTATTCCCAGCCAAATCTAGTTAAGCTAGCTAAAGAGATCATGGCAATACAGGGTTCCATCCAACCTGGTAACTACCAAAAAGAATCAAGAAAAGCTGAATAGCATTGGTGAACAGCTGAGGAGGATCAATTTGGAGCCCTTGGGAAAGATCAAGTGGCAACAGAATAGTGTGGGAAAGGGCGCTACAGAAGTGATATGACTCTGATACTCGCAGAAAGATAGATCTAGAGTGAATCTGAGATGATGCTCATTGTGTAACACATTCTCTTTTGTTGCTTCTAACTTGTGACCATCCAAGCTTTTCTTTCCTGCAACATTTTCCCCCTTCATGAACAAAAGAACGTGTGGAAAACCTTGGCTGTGTCTTGAACTGACTATAACAGGAGTGAGAATCGGAAAGGCAACAATGTGCTATAAGCTTGACAGGAATAGTCGCCCTTGCTGGTGTATTGCCCCAGACCGAACAATATAACAGAGCAACTCTGATTGCAGAGCAGCAGTTCTGATCATAGTGCAGCAACTTTGCACTGACCTGAGTCAAGGGAATGTCAATGTCTTCGGTCTGCAACTGGGAGTTGACATTGAAGAGCACTTTCACGAGATTTTCTGAGAAAGGGCGACCATTGACGACCGCCTCCTGAGCCCTCCGCACCTTGGCAGCAGCGACGAGCTTCATGGCGTCAGTTATCTTCTGCGTGTTCTTCACAGTTGCGATCCGGTCCCTAAGGTCCTTGAGACTACACACAGTTACGGACCGGCTCTCGGGCCTCTTGCTGGCGAGTTCGGCATTCAAGTCGGCGGATTCTGAAATTCTAAGCGAAAGCGACCTTGCGGAAAGACCTTCAAAAGCGGGACAAGCTGCAACGGGCTTCCGACCTGCCGGTGATGCTGCCGCTCCTCCGCCTGTTGTTCTTTTCCCCGCAGCACACTGTACTGCTGCAGCTACAGACAGTGAAGAATTACAAGCTACCGAAGCCATTTTTTTCCCCGCTTTCTAACAAAACCTTAACGTTGAGTCTTGAGCTACAAATCTGTCAAATCCTTCGACCTACTGAGCACTTGTAAACTGTCAAGATCGCTGCTGCGCGACACAAACAGCGGAAAGCGCACACACTCCTTCCTTGGGCGCAGAAAACGCGAGAGGGAGAGAGACGACACCCCTCACAACGCCGGGTCGGGTGCTGCGAAATCCCCGATTACCCGAGCCGGGTTTACAAATGGACGATAAGGATCTCTTTTCGGGATTAATCGGACGTTCCAGAAGCGCCGAAGATAACATCCAAGAAGCGACCCTATATGTGCAATCAGGTGATGGACCGATCAGAGAAGGCGGAGTGAAGCTACTTGTGTGGATAAGAAATAACTGAACTGTTGGTAGAATCTAACCGTGGTTACCGGAGCTATCTGATTTCTGTGGTTTAAAAGCTGGCTGGGGACTTATCGTCGCAAAAAAGGGTAGAAGAAAAAAAGAGCAGGGGGGGGAGGGGTATTAGGTATATTCTTTCTTTTCTTTTTCTTTCCCTTCCCAATTCCCAAAAGAAGAAAAACCCTGTAAATAAAAATCAAGGAGGGAACCCATCCATCAAAAGTACAAGGCAAATGAGAACTTGGCTCGGCTAAGCACTACATAACTGGTGAGAGCAAAGCATGTAGGTAGGATATTGCAAATAGTCGAGGCATGCGAGTTTTGTCAAAACTGGAGACTGTAAACCAGTGTGCTTGAGCCCATTAATCAGACATAACCATCCCTCTTGAGAATTGAGATGCCCTTTTTTCATCCATGCAGAAGGTGGTTATGAAATCTTCATCCAAGAAATGAAGGGTTACAGAATCATTGGTGGACCAATGAGGGGTTAGCCCCCTAGCTTGTGCTAACTAGTAAGTCACTAATGACTCGGAGATTGAAGGTTATGGGTTGTAACTTGCGACCTGACAGCCAATAGAGCATGTAGATTCTCCCTAAGGGATGCTGGTTATGGACTGTGTAACCAGCCTGCTCGAGCCATGTTACGGGACATAACCAGTAGTAGGGGGCATCCGGATGACAATCCCCTTTGTCATCTTCTACGAGGTGCTGAGAAAATGAGGCTCCATCCATAAGCTCAACAGGTTATGGGATTCACATCCATGAGCTCATCAGGTTATGTCATATAACTGTTGTGTAGGTGTCACTTTTTGAGATAACTTTATGTGACCAAACAGGGGGTTCCGGTGCCCTCTTTGCCTAACTTTACGGATAACTTTATTGTAAATTGAATTTGAAGTTCAAAGGTTTGCTCCAATGTTTAGTGCTTGCTTTCTTTCTTTTTTCAGACTTTTTTAATAACCTCTGGGGTTCTCTTTTAAATTTTAGAAATCAAAGAACCTCCAATTCTTGCATGTGTTTTGAACATTTTCAGAATATGGCAAAACCTTGGGTTCCTGTTCTTTCATCATTTTCAGAATCCAAAGAACTCCGGGTTTCAGGTTTTTGAATATTTTAAAAGAACGGGCAGTTCTCATGAACTCACTCACTCATGAGAAGTGGCAAAAGAAATGGCAGTCTAGGGTAGGTTCTTTGACTCCGCTCTTTGATTCTTTAGAACCCTGGTTAAGGCTCAAAACTGGTTCTATGATTTTGGTAACCATCGGTCCAGGGTTAGAACCAGTTCTTTGATTTTTGAGAACCTATGGTCAAGCGCACCTTAATAAATGAATAGATTTGATGATAATTGAATTATTTTTTTAATTGCTGATTTGTTGAGAAATTTAGTGTTCAAAGAGACAAAATGTTGAAATTTCAAGCTGTATAATGCCAAAAGTTTTGAAAACTTACAAATTATAAGTCTTGGTCATTATTACCATGTTCTTCATTTTTTTGGGGTCACAATTGTACACATTTTGTATTGTCAATAATATAACCTTGAGCTTTTGGTGGAGAATGAAATATTGTGAGAGCAAGTGTTTGATGAATATCATTGTGTAAATGTCAAAATTTAACAATAAAAATCTTGAATTCATAGAAAATAATTATTTAAAACTCTCAATCATTCTCAAAAGCACAAATCTTCTATGCATCCTAGTGCAATCCAATACATTTTGAGGTTTTTAGAGGTGAATTGAAATGTTATAAATAGTAATTAAAAACATAAAAACAAAATCAATCAATAATCAAAAAATGTAACACATCAATGTTGTGTCACATTGGATGAAAATGATTGACATCCTTATTCATATGGTGAAATTTTAAATATTTATAAAATGCAAGCTTAAAATCTTGAAAAGTAATATATTGTATGCCAAAATGCATTTTAATAAATAAATAAAGTATTTAGCACTAAGACTTTGAAACTACTAAGGTTTATCCTATCCATGCCCACTAATTTCAGGTTCTCAAGGGAGAAAGTTAGAAAACCTCTTTAAATTGGTTTTTTCCCTTTGCTTAAGCCTTTGGGTCATCAAGAATAGTGAAAAGTGTTATCAAATACGATTCATGCTAGATATGCAAATGAAAAAATGTATTCCCTTGTAACAACTAGGGTGAAAGTTTAAATTAATGCACAACTAATGTTAAATGGTTGTGTTATAACAAGAAAACAAGGGCACACACAATGACATTACATGTCATTTCAATATGAAACAAATAGTTGCATAAATGCTATTGTAATCAGTTTTTCCTAACGACCTAAATACCATGAACTAAAATCTATAAAAAAAATTATTGCCTACACAAAGAATCAATAACTAAAGGTCTCTTGGGGTCATATCTTTACAATCTCACTTTCTTGAGCCCAACCAATTGATCATATTTTCTTTTTCTTAATCATAATAGACCACAAAACCCATGTTGAAACCCATGTTGAGGACATCCCTTCCCTGAGCTACACAAAAAGTAGAATGAAACATATGACCTAGAATCCCCATGTATATAAACTCCTATAATTCTATCAACTTTAGGAATGCAACAATCCAGTCATGAATACAAACAACATGGACTTGAACACAAACGATCTAAACATTCCCATCACATAGACACTTACTCATAAATTTGACAAAGAAAAACCCAATCCTTCAAATGACCATCACTAACATTCTTTGTACCTGAGTAGACACAAATATTCCTTCAGAGTTCCTAGGATAGAAGGTGCTCTCTCATGACACAAGAATTACCACATTCAACCTAACACAAAAACACCACAAACACACATTGAAAATTTGGAACAATTGCTCTCGAGATCCTTCAAGTTTTTCATCATCCCCATGGTTATTAACCCCTAAAACTACTACTATAACTAATTCCCATCTGTTGAGCCACATGGCATGGCAGAGATTTCATTGCCTCGAACACAAAGAAGCCTCAATATACAAAACCACACTCAATTTAGATCTCTATCTATTATAATATAAGAATTTTCCACTTATCTTTCCCAAACATCTCTAACATTTGCCAAAGAAGAATGCTTTTTCACCTAGCAGCTCCTCCTTTTATCTTTATCTTCATCTTCACCTACAAATCTCTGATTGACATCCATCAAAACACTCATGCAAACATAGCCACTCCACCACAAATGTGCCCAATGAAACATAGCAACACAACAAGCACTATCAAAAAATAAAAGCTCATAGTGCACATTACCTCAAACAAACAAATTTGTGTAAAAAATAGCCACATCAACAAAGACCTTACTTTCACATCACCATCAACCACCATAAATATATGGTTTTTTGCTTTTGATAGTTGATGGTGTTGTTCAATTCAATTTAGGGTTTCATCCCATATGCTTTCATCATAATGTATTCATTCGTTTTACAGTTTGGGTGCAAATTGAATTAATGCCTAACCAAATTGTGTACAAGTAATTTTGGTTAGGAGTTTTTTTCCATTTTTTGAAAAGAATAATTTCATCAATGAATCTATGCATCCTATATCCACCCCCCTTGTGGGTGACCATAAATATTTAACAAATATGTTGTCCCTTGGCCACAATTTTTGCAAGAGCTCTTTTGTCCAAAGTATTGGAGATATTAAAGTTTACAACAAGGTAGGCTATCTGAATATATGCAAGATGAAATTTAAAAGATTCTTTTAAAAAATATATTGATCTTGAACCAGCATGAAATTATTTTTATCTCATTATTGATTGTAAAACTAGTTTCATCTTGAGAGTTTGTGTAATTGATGTTCTAACTAAAAGAAAAAAATTGAGAAATCATGTGCAATACATGAAAACTATGTCTTACAATTTGTGCTCTTACCATTAGCCTTGGCCAAAAATGCTAAATAATAGAGCCTAGCATAGAAATTCTTGGCAAGCAATGAGGTAAGCTAGCATGCACCCAACGGCCCAGTTTTTTTTTTTTCTTATGGGGGATGTGGGGGTGGCATGGGAATTTCTTGTTCCCAATGTGTTCTCATCGAGTTCCCAATGGATTCCCAACTTGGTTCCCAAGTTCCTTATGTGTTCCCGAACAAGTTGCCAATAACATCTCATTTCATCCCATATCCTTTGCCAAATTGATTCATGGAATCCTTTATTCATCTCACTCCCAAGGAAGGTTAGGAAGATGCTGCATCTTGGTGACCAAGTAGAAAGGTTTCCATTTGATGGTTTTGTTAAGTAAATGGTTAGTTGGGAGAAACCCTGGTGCAAGAACCAAACTTCGAGTAAAGCCTGGAAGAAGAGTGATGGAAAACAGCAGCTAGAGCCTGATATTCCACGAACTAGTTGAGAAACAGAGGAGTTAAAAGGCATGATTCACAAGAACAACATGTGGAAGACCATTATATTAACCCACCATGACTAGCAACTCAGATTTCAATTGATGCACAATTTATGCACTCGTAACAAAGTGGCATAACAAAAATCTGACAAGTTTTCAACAGTTTTCTTGTTTCAGT
>Ga0209611_10003288_pt1 | contig 28116 bp, 14 predicted proteins | sample S1TSphgellanicum_3_FD_187693 | JGI IMG/M metagenome (GOLD analysis project Ga0209611, IMG submission 187693) | Host-associated microbial communities from peat moss isolated from Minnesota, USA - S1T2_Fc - Sphagnum magellanicum MG (SPAdes) (version 2) | ecosystem: Host-associated > Plants > Peat...
CCTTCAATTTTAGAATACAACCAATGGAGCCTGAGTTCCCAAGACAATTTTTTAATGAAATAATCAAGTTACATATGTTAAAGGAGCATAAAGGAACAAACTTTAACAAAGTTTGATTTAGTTTTTTACCCTTTAAAAGCTCCATAGAACCTTCCCCGTCTTCATTAAACGAGTGACGAGAAAAAAATGTCTTACTCACTAATAAAACAATAGCCAAAGTTGTAATAATTGGAGTGTAATATACCTCATTTACAACCATGTTTTTCATTTCCTTGAAAGACTTTCTACACTTGCCTTTTGCAATTGGATGTGCGTGGATGCCCAAGTGGATCACTATTCTTGAAAGATTTGGAAACTTGTGAACAACATAATACATTTGGCAACTGTAAATTTGTAGACATGTGGGTGAGGAATTGCAAAACTTACAATTAGTGGTACAAATCAAAGATTTCACAAAACAATGCCCAATTTTTGGAAGCTAGGAATAATTGCCACTCCAAATAATTTCATTGTAAGTAGAAGAATGTTGAAACAAAGGACAAGAATCATTCTAACAACATAAATGACCAAAGCATTTTATTGTTCTAAAGCCCAAACCAAATGAATTATAAATGTTGCTCATCTACAACTTGCACCAAACATGACCATCATATTTCTTGTCCATACCTTACAATTATCCAGAATGTCTCAATGGATGGTGAACATAAAGAAGCTCAAAGAATATGTCACCATTGAATTTAGTGCGAATGCAATTCACAAACTCAATTTTGATGGCCCCATAATCAAGGGAATTCAATTTAAAATATGCATGCAAGGTTAGAGACATGGCCTTTAGTGATTCAATAATGCTAGAAATAGAAGTCACTTCCACATAGTTGTTGTTTTTTAGCTCATCAATTCACAAAAATAAGGACAACATCAAGAAGCGAAATGTCATCTTTGTCAAAAAAATCACAAAGGTCAATAAAGGATGATTCTATGATTGGGACAAAAAAATTCTTTAATGCCTTGGTTATTAAGGAATAAAAAGGTATTAGGTAACAAATCAAGGTTTGTTTCTTGTTAAGAAAACATTCAAGGTTCTTTGTTGATTGATTCTGTTTAGGAAATACAACACAATGTATTTTGAATTTTCTTTCATCCTAATGATTTGTGAAAATGAAGGAATTTAGGCCCATTGAATGATCATTGGAAGGTGCATTAGTTGTCATCTTTTGAAGTTGTCATCATTTGCCTACTTCTTTTGTTAGTATTTAGCTTCTAATGCATGACTTTTTTGAATCATTTTTTTCAAACAAGGATGATGTTATAGAAACAAGGAAAGTTTTTGATTGTGAAATGGAATGGACTTTCATTTTGTTTTTCAAGATGGTAGCCACATTTCAACATCGCAAAGAAGGCAAAAGAATTTATGTTTTCACATAGTCAATGCACAATTTTCAAATATCAATTTTCAACTTTGCAACATAACTACGTATTTCAAGGTGCTTATAGGAAAGATCGGCCATGTGCTTGATATTGAAGCTTCAAATTTGGTTATCAAGCAACCAATTAAGCCTCTCATCTCATTCAAGGTTGTGAATATCATTTGACTTCCATGTAACATCTACATTCCTTTGGTGGACATTAATGATCCAATTGATGTGATAGTCTTCTAATGAATTTTGTAATATGGCTTATTAAACCAATGTGGGAAATGTAAACACATTGGTTGTGTTGCAAAGGCTTTTCTATTTGTAAAACCTTTGGTTGGTGAAAGAAGCAATTTGTTTCAAAAGAGGTAGATGATTTGGAATGAGTGTGTTGCTAAATCTAGCAAAATTCAAAACATCGAGGCCAAGGTGGCTATGAACCCTTGATGTGGAACATCTCACTTGGAAAAAAATTTTGTAGCCTAGGAATTAAAAGCATTGTAATTGCAATTTTCGAATTATAAGTGTTCTACAACATCCCATGGGATTCGGGGGACATGGCTCCCAACTTATAAATTATGCCTAAATGATTAGGTGAGTTGAGCAAATAATCTTGTACATGGGTCAATATTCAACTAGGTATATTGAATGTCAAAAATTCAAGAAATTTTTGCATTTGTTACTAAATTTCAAAGACAATTTAACTTTGGTAAACTCTCTTTATTACTTAGTCTAAATTCATTGAGTATTCCCTTGGTCAATTTGAAGCATGTTAAAATTTTCACACAAATGAAATCAAGGAGTCCTTTGGAACTACCAAACTCAAATGGTTCAAATTACAAAGGTGTGGAATTTGGTTATTTCAAGTTAACTTCATCAAAGCATTTCCTTGGGTCACAATTTGGGCGAAGCCTTCTTTTTTGGTTATTTTTCAAAGATGGGTTATTGTTGGAATTAAAGTTGTCCTTTAAGAACTTTAGGCATTTTAAAATATTTATCCAACATGGGATTTGATAAAAAAATAATGTGATAATTTGTAATGGCATCTTTGGCATTGGTCTAGGCCCAAGAAAATTGTAATGTTGTGTTAGTTGACCTTGAACAAAGGTCTTTCAGTTGGGTTGTGGTTTGCTTAGACGGGTTTTCATGCAAACTGCAAAGTATGTCACACAATTCAAGTGAAGATGTTTCAACATTGCCTTTGAAATTATTTTAAGGCAAATCTTGCTTGAGCTACATTCACAAGAGTTCAAAGACTTTAAGGGGAGGCAATCAAATACATGGACATTCGATGGCAACAATTTATTTTAGGGGACTTCGTTCATGTTATGGGGTGTAGCTCCTGCGTGGGACTCAATGGGTCATATCAAGGGTAATTGCCAAACATTGTTTGAAGCATGATTTTTTTTCATTTGAATGAAGAGATTTTTATTGCATTTTGGAGGTAAATACTCGATGCAAAAACATATAAAAATTGTTTGGATCACAACTATGGAAGTTAAAATGGCAACATTGGCCACCAACTACAAGCATTGGCTTACATGAGATCCATTCAAGCATACCAAGATTGAGATTTCTTTCACCTTGAAATGGTATCATCATTTGTTTTTTGCTCATAACTTGCCTCACATTAATGGATTTTTCTTTTCCCTCAACATTACTTCCTTGACATTGTGATTCAATGATGTTCTTTCCTATCCCATTTTAGTTCATTTTAAGTCACTTTGCTCTTGTTGAACTTTGATAAACAATTTGTGCACTTTGTTGAAAACCCTTGAATATTTTAAACTCATAGTTCTTCGAATTGCTTGATGTTTTGTTTTACTTGCCTTTAGTTTTTCTTAGATGACCTCTTTTCAAAGTAGTTTAAATGACTTTGGTGTCAAACCGTGTTCCCTTTGTAAGATTTGTAACTAATTTGCTTTCCTTTTGCTTTTCTCTTTGTAAAGGGGGGTTATTTGCTTTTCCTCTTTGGGGTTCTTTTCCTGAAGTTGAATTGTCATAATTCCGAAATTAAGGCTTGGTTGCTACATATTTTTAAAACCTTGTATGTTGATTAAAAAAGTTGGACCTATTTTAAAAGGGACAACAACCTTATCCAATCCAAATTTCAACTTCAAAAAGAGGTGATTTCATAGTTTAAATTCAAGTCCAATTTTAACAAAATTTTGTGCCTTTGGTTTAGATACCCAAAACCTAACCTAGAACTTGAACTTGTTCAATACCTTGAATTGGTTTAAATGTATCATATCAATTTTTCTTCTGAACAAAAACAATTGTTTATGGAGAAAGGGTTTGATGATATGTGTGACTTAGGTAGGTGGACACATTAAATCTCATATGAATTCTAAAACTTGTGCATATTTAAGTTTAATGTAGCTTGAAATGAATGGCCTCTCAAAATAATAGTATCACAAAGATTTAACAAGTTTCAACATAATTTTGGATTTCAATCACAAAATTAAAATTCATTGTATTTTCATCAACACATGAAAATATCGCAAAATGAAATAAAAATTCCAGAAAATATAGATGTACATGAAATTCTTTACCAAGCTTTAAATCCCTCCATTCAAATTCACCCAAACAATTGAAGACATTAGTGACCAAATAGGTGACCATGAATCTAGAAAATAAAAGAATGCAACAAAAAAACACATAATGCTTTTTATGTTCATCCCTATGAAGGACCACATGAATTCTTACAAACTTTGTGTATTAAAATAGGTGTCACAAAATTTTGACTCAAGGCCAAAAACTAACTTGTAACCAATTTTTTTTTCATTGGCAAACTAAAGCCTAAAAGTGACCAACCCCAAGGCCTTCCAAAATATTTTTAAAAAAAAGGGCCCATTTTTTTTTAAATTACTAAGTTGTATATGTTTTAAAGATAACAATAGCTAGCTTGAAAAAACTAATACCCTACCTATATTCAAGTGTGAAGCCTTGCATTTCAAGTAGGTTGGCCATCTTCAAATTCTAAATCCTAAACCTTTTTTGTCACCAAAAACCAAATCTCACAATTTTTTTCCTTTAAACCCTAAAACCTACTTGACATCATACTAGGTGGTTTCTAGGTTTAATATCTAAAAAAATTGACCTGTTTGCATAAGGGGTGGGTATTACTTGTGGTTCTTGGGTTGGTTATTCTAAAAATCACCCCTTATGCATCATAGGTGGGTATTGCCAAAATAATATTTATAGAAATTGGTAACTAGGGGGGGTCTTGTTTAGAGAGATACCCAATGAATCCATTTATTTTTCAAATGTCAAGTGTGATGGTAAAAAAATAAAAATCAAAGAAATTGCCTAGACAAGTATTAAAAAAAACAAAGAACCGGCCAACATTGGTTCCAACCATGTTATGTGGTTCTTTGATTTTGTTCTAAACTATAACATCCAAATACGGGGTTTTTTTTAATTTAAAAAAATCAAAATCAAAGAACCCCAATTCTCAAAAAAAAATTAAAAAATAAATAAAATACTTGCAAGTTCTGAGTTTTCCAAAATATTCAGAAAACCCACAAGTTTCCTCAAAATCAACAACAAAAATGGGGTGAATGCAGGGTGAACAAGTTCTTTGACCAGTTAGTTCTTCACATTTTTAAGAACCTTTCCAGCCAGGGTTCATATTCCTGACCCTTACCCACTGATTCTTTCTTCAAGAAAGGCGAGAACCACCCAACATGGTTCCAACCCTCTTCAAGTATCTGGAGCTACCAACCAACCTCCATAATATCACATCCAAATGAATATATGTACGCGATATTATGCACATTTCAAAAATATCCAAAAAATATCATGAACATGTCAAAAGTATCAGGGTTTAGGGTTCATCCAAATATGTCCATCCAAAAAATATCACGAACATGTCAAAGCATTAGGGTTTAGGGTTCATTCGAATATGTCTCCATGATATTATTATGCATGTTTTAAAATATCACGAACATGTCAAAGTACCGTGCATGGATTATGATTCATTAGTTGTAGACGAACACCACAACTGAATTATGAAGCTTGTTCCCCTCACAACCCATCTATAAACCCTGGCTACTTCTCCCTCCCTCACACTATGATGTGGCTATTACCCTATGAATGTTGGTTGGCCTATTTACTGTAATAATTATCTGGGCAGCTTGGACACTTGTGTGTCAAATAACTCATATAATTTTTAAAAATTCTAATTCGAATTCTGAATTTTTTGGGTAAAGAATGAATAAATCCAATAAAACGACAATAGTTTTCAAATCCTTTTTAATTTAATTATTTAAATTTAATTATTTAATATTTAAATTTAAATTTAAAAAAAAAAAAAAAAAAAAAAAAAAAAAACTGATCTTGTGGTTAGATGGTTCACATTCAAGAATATTTCTCTACACAGTTCAGATTTTGTTGCCTTCAAGTGTTACTATTAAAGATTTGATTGGGTATTGAGATATTTAACATAAAATGCTGATTTTTTTTAAAGCAAAAATTTGACAATTTTTTTTAAAAAATGATTTAATTGGTGCCAAAGCAGCCCAGGTATTACCATGTTGGACTTGGATTCGTTCTAATTTTATTTTTTAGAACTGGAAGGGGAGGTTCTTTGTAAAGTAAAGAACCTCGCAACAACACCACCAGTAACTACCTTCATAATTAAGTGGGTAAATTCATATGTAGGTAGGTAGGTAAATAAGTCAAGCATCATGTGCATGGTAAAAGATACATGTGTATGGTAAAGACTTTTGTCCCAAATACAGGAAAGGTAGTGCAATTGGCTCCTTGAAGTTCTCCTAAAGCGACTGCAACAACTTTGCATTCTATTGGTCTTTTGGGGCCCCCTCCCCTCTAATTTTTCATCCATCTCACCATGTAACTACTTTTTTTCCCATTCATCTCATAGGATATCTAACATTCATCCATTTCACAATGTACCTAGAGTTCATCCATCTTTCAATATAAACCTTTTTTTTTCCATTCATTTCACGCTGTATCTAACATTCATCCATCTCACAATGTCCCTAGTTTTCATCCCTGTCTCAATACATCTATTTTTCATCCATCTCACACTAGATCTAAATGTTCCAAAAACATCTCACAATGTGACTAGTTTTCATCCATCTCCCACTGTATCAATTTTTCATCCATCTCAAAATTGATCTATTATTTCATCCATCTCACAATGGATCTAAGTTTCATCCATCCCACGATGTGTCAGTGAGTTTACTTCGCCCAGCTAAATGGTGAGCTGGTGTGAACGGGGCAACTAAAACGTGGGTGGCCTCATAACCCGGCCACACTAAGCTAGTATGCTCTCTCTCTCTCTCTCTCTCTCTGCAAGTTCTCATGATTTTGACCCAAGTGAAGCCAAAAAAATATCAAGCAACAACAGAGTGCAAGAGCGAGCCACGCGCATCAAAACAAAACAAAAGACAAAAAAATCAAAACTCGCAGCGCAGCTGATGATGATGATGATGTGAATCAAATCACGACTTAGCTAGCTACTAGTCTCCCGCTCTAAGAAGACGTCTAGGTCCTACTACTCTCTCTCTCTCTCTCTCTCTCTCTCTCGCTCTGCACCGCGAGCATGCGCACGCGCACGACGTGACGGGCAACGGGTGGAGGAACGTGGATCCCCTTGCTCCCGCTGCTGCTGCACCCGCGGATGTTTTCTTTTGTCAATTTTGTGATGGTAGCTAATATGGCGATGATCCATACGAAGATTTAATCAAATCTGGCTACAAGCTCTACATATGGAAGTGAATTTAGAAAATATCTTTTTTTTTTTTGGCTATATACCTATTTGAACCATGTATAGAAGAAATCTGCCGATTTTTCTTAACTTATTTTTCAAATTATGGCTATTGAAAATCTCGAAATGCACTTGATTTTAGCACTTTTAATTTTTTAATATAGCTTTTTTGGCTTTATGTATGTAGCCAGTAAATTAAAAAAAAGGCTGACGCCTGGTCAGACGCCTATGCAGGACCCAGTACCCCCCACTCCCAATATCATCTACTTCCGCATCCACAGAGAAGTTCACATCCATGTTCTGCATTATTTCATTCATCTTCTTTCTTTCTCTTGCTGGGTTGCTCACCGTGAACTGCCCGCAGTGGATGAGATAGGACTGCCCGGATTGGATGAGAACGGGCCCGGGCGGTTTGTGGTTTCACATCCGGCCCGGGTCGGCCACTCGAGGCACGCGCGCGTGCGTGCGAGCGCGCATCTTCGTTGGTGTTGCTGCAAAAGGCAGCAGCAGATGTCAGTGCCGCACTTGCCGAGGAGGAGGAGGAGGAGGAGGAGGAGAAAGAATCAGCAACAATGTCCGTGGGTCGGATCTGAAGTAGAGAGATCTAGAGAGGCCTTGCAGCAAGCAAGAAAGCTTTAGGTTGCCGCTGGAAGAGGCCTTTTGTTGTATGAACTTTGTGAATTGGAATTGGATTTGTGTTCTTCTTCTTCTCGAATGAAGGTGGAGATTTTTTTTTCTGGTGCAATAAGAAGCATTGCAGAAGAAGAAGAATTCTAGAAGCTGCTTGCTTGCTGAAGAGGAGGAAGCGACCAGCCACTTCTACGACGTCGTGGGGACTTGATCTTTCGTGTTTTGCTCGAATTGTATATACATATATGTATATTCTCTCTTGATGGATTCGCTGCTCCGCGCTGTAACTTCTGAAATTCCTAAGAGAAGCCGCTGGTGAGCAGAAGGAAGAAATCGCGAACTAGCTAGATCACATTAAAGGGTACGAAGTGGTCGGGAATGAACGGTCCAAGTTCTGGTGGACGCCAGAAGAAGAAGGTGGGTGCTACTGTTTTCCTTCTCTGCTCTCATCTTCAACCGAACGAAAACCTATCCTTCTCGTTGTTCTTGTCTTGCCCACTTAGGAGAAGCTTCTTCCATCTTCAGGAGTGCTGCCTAATTAGGTTGGCCAGGAGACCCGGATTAGGGTTCATCATCATCATCATCTCCTGCTCGTTCCAATTTCATGGGAAGATATATAATCTCTCATTCCCAAAACTGAGATTCAGCGATTCTCTACATGCCCAGTCTGAGATTCAGTGTTTCTCTTCATGCTCATACTGAGATTCAGCGATTTTCTCCATGTGGTCAGACTGAGATGCAGTGATATCTCTCCGTGCCCATACTGGGATTCACTAATTCTCTCCATGTGTGCATACTGAGATTTGTTGATTCTCTCCATGTGCTCATACTGAGGTTCAGTGATTCTCTCCATGTGCTCCTACTGAGATTTAGTGATTCTCTCCATGACTATACTGAGACTCAGTGAGTTACTTGGAGCTGGAAAGGTTTTAGAATATGAATGGTTTGGAAGAGTGGGGCGTGTTTTTTCTTTGCACTTCAAGGTCACAGAAGATTATATAGCTTATTGCAGAATCAGCAACAGCTCAGTCAAGGGCCTCTTTCTCGGTTGTGACATGGCTGTGCATCCAATCTAGTAGACAGGGTTGCTGTATTTTGTGGGCTATGATGATGCCTTGGCACTCCCCATGTGTGTTTTGTGCTGAAGTTTTGTTGGTTGATGTGTGGTGCTGCTGCAGTGAGGAAAAGGGCAGGTTTTCTTCTTATGCATGTAACTACTGCATGTCAGAGTGCTTCTGGAAGCACACAAGGGCTTTAGCCAAAAAGTTAGCAGGGTCTGGATCTCACAAGATGATCGACAGGGACTTGGAGCAGGAGTAGATGCACTCGGTGGCCAGAATGGCCATGGAGCCAAGCAGTTCAGGCAATGAGGAGCAGCAGCAGCAGCAACAAGAGAAGAAGGCGAGTCAGTTACTTGCCCAGCATGCTCTCCAGGAGCGTCCTCATTTGAAACCACCAGATCAAATCGTGGCTTGCCCTCGTTGTCAATCTTTGAACACCAAGTTTTGTTACTACAATAACTACAGTCTCACTCAGCCTCGTCATTTCTGCAAGAATTGCCGCCGCTACTGGACCGCTGGTGGTACTTTGCGCAATGTTCCTTTTGGTGGGGGTTGTCGGAAAAATAAGCGTGCCAAGCGTCGAAACATGGATGGACAGTCATCCAGTGGTACAGAAAATTCAGAAACTGACCACTCAATGGCAGCAGCTGAGCAGCACACACTGTTAGGCTCCTCCTCTGCTGGCTTGTTTGGCAGTGAGGATGGGATGGCTTTTGTGACACATCAGGAAGCTACATGGTCCCAGCCACAGGGTACAAGTCATAGTGGTGAAGGAGGTCTTGCATTCACACAGTCTTGCCAAGGGCTGGATATTGGTCAACACTCGCAACCTTTTGATAGTGGCATCATGAGTCTTGGCATGTTCAGTTCCATCAGACCAGATGCAGGAGCAGCATTGAGCATGCACAATACCTCCCAACAGGTGCATGGTGGAGACCTGAGTGCCTTTTTTGATAACTCTCCATACGGTGGGGCAGGGGCATTGGCTGCTTTGAGTGAGGCACATGGCAGCTATGATCACACTGATGGTGGAGATGAGGCGTCATCATATGCTAGTGGGGAAGTTTGGGGGAATTTGCAGCACCACCCAAAACAGGAAGTTCTGTGGGGCCAGGATCAGGAGAGTATAGAGGGATCATTGGACATAGACAGGCAGCAAGATAAAGCCAAGTTTCCAACTCCATCTCTGCCACCTGCCCAAGGGTTAGATGATGAGGAGACTGCTGCACAACCAGAGGCCTGGCAGCGGCCTGCATCTCAGGGAGGTATGTCACATTATGAGACATCATCCGATTCCAGTTTTTGGAGCAATCCAGGGTGGCCGCCTGGGGATTTGCATGTGCTACATGGATCTGGGGAAACATGACTTATGTGTAAAGCAGAGGTTTTTGTATACAATTTGCAATCTTTGCACCCAAAAGCTCCACTTTAGACACCCGATCAGGACCAATTGAATGTGGAACGGGCCCCACTTGAAGCAAATCGGGAACCCGTGTCCAGAATAAAAGTTTGCCAATACAAATGCTTCAAATAAAACTAGGTAATAAGAAGAGTGACCCAAGTACTGGGTTTTCTTTATGGTCACCAGTCCAATGTTAACATGTTGGTCCTCCAAAACAAGAATCTTAGCAATCTTCCTCATGGTCCAGATGAAGACAAATTTGTGTCAAATTTATCCCACTGAGATGGGGCATTTTATTCCTGGTTGGTCCAGGGTCTAAAGCTAATGGGGCCAATTAAAACCTCTCACATGATAGGATTGCTCAATTTAGATTCTGTTGGGTCTTGGTCTAGTGTCTAAAGTGGCCCCAATATCTAGGGTGCAAAGTTAGTTTTTTTTTTCCAGAGCTCAAACATACATTCATTTCTTGAGACACGTGGATCTTTTTACTTCAAGTGTTCTATGCTCAATTTATTTGGAGCCTTATATCCTCTGTAAAATGCCTGCAACTGTTGACCGAGATGTATCAAGGTGAGTAGCAAACTTGCCTACCACCTGAAGAAGCTCAGGTTCAGAAGTTACCCATGTTGTGACTAACTCTAAGTCATGCTCAAGTTTCTGCCCACAATTTGGTTGTTGTGTAAGACCATAGTCACCACTTAAAATCCACTCTGTCACCTTCCACCAAAAGACTTTTAGATTTAGTTCATATACATGTCTTAAGCAATGAAGTTATTCCTCATAGTTGAGCTTGAACTGGTTGGAGTTGTCACTCTGAGGTGCCGGTACATTCAACATTTGGTTGCAGTAAAAGCATCTGCTTGTTGATGACTTTTTTAATGTTGTTTTGCACAAGTTCGTTGTGTAATTGTCATGTGCAGTGAAGTTAGCAGGTAGATGAATGCCAGTGTTGTGTGAAGTGCAATTGTAGACTGTGAAGTGTTGGGATGAGGGTTGATTTCACATGTTATCTTTGAAAGCACCCATAATCACTTATAGGATCCGTTGGGCATATGGCTTCAATTTGTAGAGCAGGCCTTCATTGGCAGGCACCTTACAACTTGTGGGCTATACTTATTGCATGTACACTTTCACTCTCCCTTCAACCCTCCATTGAACTAGTTGTTGTCATCATCATCATGTGTGCCTTCTTGCTTAATGAAGGCTATCCCAAGATATTGTGATCTAAGAATGTTGGGTTGGCCAAAGACACTAAAAGCAATGAGAGTTTTTGGAGAATTTGGTGTTGGATGAAGGGTCACTATAAATAAAGACCTAATGGATATTGATGAAAAAGGAATGGGCGAGGAGAAAGCGACAAGCAAGTTGACGGTTGATGGGTGGCCAAAGACATTAAAGCAATGAGAGTTTTTGGAGAATTGAAGTTGGATGAAGGGTCACTATACATAAATAAACACCAAATGGATATTGAGGAAAAAGGAATGAGCAAGGAGAAAGTGACAAGAAAGTTGACAATTGATGGTTATTTCTAATCAAATTTTCTCTATTTTAGTGTTTGAGTGTTGGCTTGGTTTTGTGTTGTAAGTTAATGGTGATGGCAAATTTGTGGCATTGGAATGTTGTGAGTTAAGTTGAGTGCTAGACGATTATTGGTTTTGTTTTAGAGTTCTTGAAGAACTTTGGTTGTGGTGTACTTGGTAGAGAGATCTGGCAAAAAGTTCTTGGGGAAGAAGAGGCAATGCGAAGGATAAGTGGGGAACAAACAATAGTTAAGGAGGGGGATGATGTGAGTTATGTTCGATAGCAACAACTACGAATTTGTTCTTGAAGAACTTTGGCAATGGTGCCTTATGTTCATTTAGTTGCAAAATTAGTTGCAACTTGGTTAGTTATTATGATATGCTAATACATTTAATGTACACTAGGGTTTTGTGTACTAGATTAAAAGTATATTATTTAGTTTTTATTCAAAACATATTTAACATATATTATGCATGTTTAACATATTTAAATGTATTTATATTGTATTCAAAATATATATAACCATATTTGATTTGTATTTATGATATGTTAAGGTGTTTAGTTTGTATTCAAAGTATATTAAACATATATTTGCTCATATCGAAGGCATATTGGAATGAAGAAATGTCATTTTCATTTCATATGGTTCATTTAAAAATATATCATTTTTATTAATGTATGATTAAATTATAGTAGCAAGCATGGTTTTTTTTTTTGTGGTGAATTTTTACCACCTATTGACAAAAAAAAGGGCTAGCGAATCCAACAAAAGGATTTTAATTTTTTTTTTTAAACTCGCCAAATTTCAAGAAAAATAAAAAATAGTGTGTTCCATTAGGTTGCCAAAACTAGGTGTACTAGTCCACCAGGACAATCGCCATTTATTGCTAATTAATGCTAAGGATCTTCACTAGTACACCTACTCAAAGAATTTGAAAAGAAAATCATAGTAACAAAATCATATTAATATGACATAATCATTGTATTAAATGAGTATTAATTATTGATAAATTATTATTATCAACTAATTGATTCAGTAATATCAATTATTATATAGATAAAATTACATCATTATTTTAATTTATTTTAAATAAATAAATATTTATTTATTTAATATTTATTAGTTACATCAAAAAAATTAGTTGATTAATTAAATACTATGTCATAAATTGATACAATCAATAATGATTATTCACAAATTATTCATATAATTATTTTATTATTCTAAAATGAGATAATAATTAATTTGATTGAAATTTATTTAATTATTAACAAGTCAATAAGTTTATATTTAATGTTATTAATGAATTTTTTCAATCATTATTAATTTATTAATTAAAATTTAATGTTTAGTTGTTATGAGATAAGTAATTATTCAGAAAATTTTGACTAATTATTCAGATAATTAATTACCTGATTTTTTAGTTTCATTATTCTGAAATATCCTCAATAATTTGATTTAACTAACTAATCAAGAGTTATGATTAATGACTGATGTCTACTGATTAGTAAGTAATTAGTTAGCAAATACGTAATAATAATAAATTATTATATATGTAGGTACTATTAATGATTAATTAAATCTGAACTAATTTAATCAATTCATGAAATTCAAGTTTTAATTAATTAATTTTTAAAATGGAGTTAATAATTCCTAACTATAAAATAATAATTTAATAATAAATTTATTATTCTTATTAAATGATGTGATAGTTAATATTTACTCAACAAGAATTATGGTTAATATTTATAAATACTAATTAGTTAATACCTAGTTAGTTATAAAATATATAGTAATTAATTATTCATGAGTTAAATTATTTATTTAATATTAGTGATTAATTTAAACTGATTTAGTATCTACTAATTAAGTCAATAATTTAGAAATCTAATCATTTAAAGTTAATATTCAGGAATTACTTAATAATTTATTTGCTAGATAATCAATTAGAAACTAATTATTTTTATTTAGTTAATTGCATAAAATATAGAAAATAATTTATTTTTAAAGTAATATCCAAATAATTAAATACATTAAAAATTTAATGATTAATTCGTGAATTGATTAGTTAATTAGGCATTAAATAATTATTTTATGAAATATTTTAGTATTATTATTTAATTATTACTATGAACCAATTGATTACTTATGGGGAATCTATGATATAATAATGATTAATACTACTTCTAGAATTATTAAAATAATTAAATAATAATATGTATTAAATAGTTTTGTAAATGGGTGGGTGGGTAGGTAATTAGTTACTAGGTAATTAATAAAAAAATTATCTAGTTAATTAATTCTTACCTATTAAGTTGTATAATTTACAAAACTAAAAACAAACACAAAATTTATAGGAGAATCTTATTTAATTATAATTAAATTTGTGATTAAAGTGCAACTCAAATATTTAACCCATATGTTTTGTCCTTTAATGTCATCTTATGAACTATATAAAGAAAGTGTTTTTTCTTTTGATTTCACCTTAAATACCATGTGCCATTTGGGATGAGCTCAAAGAAGTTTAACTTTAAAGGAAAATAATAAATAAGTATTTACATAGTTATTTTTTAACTCACCTACGCTTTTGTCTTCCTACCTACTTATTGGCCTTTTTACTTAGGTAAGTAGGTGGGTAAATAAATAAATAGCCTAGATAGGTATGTATTGTAAGTAGATAGAGAGGTATTTTTTACCCACCTAATTTTACTTACCTACATGTGTAAATATTTTTTTTAATTTTATTTTTCAAATTTAAATTAATATTCCATGTGGCAATTTTTGATTGAGCCATGTGTCACAATCTATCCACATTTAAATCGAACAATCATGATGTACAATTGAAATCAATATTTCAATAAAAAATATTTTCATCCAAGAATTTTCCCTTGTCCAAATGTCATCATGTAAAATGTTGAAACTGGACCATATTGATTTTTCCTCATTATATATTATATAATTATAAAAATTTACCAAGCTTTGCCATGTGGCAAAATTTGATTAAAGAATGTGTTGAAATCTATGGCCATCCATAATGGATGGCCTAAATTAATATTTCAATAAAAAAAAAAATCCAAAAAGTTATTCTGTTGAGAAATGGTAATTAATGATAGGGTTGATTAATAGTTGCACATGTCATATGAAAGATGGTATATAATAGTTAACCATGCATTTAACACCCCATGGTAGCAAGCAAGTTGGATTGCATACATTTGCATGTGGTTGAAATCATACCTGGAAACTTTGTCACACCCATGGCAACAAGAAAGTTGGGTTACATCCATTTGTATGTGCTACAAATCAAACTTGCAAACTACATCAACACCCCATGGGCAACAAGAAAGTCGGGTTGCATCCATTTGTGTGTGATGGAAATCATACTTGAAAATTAGTTAGCACCCCGTGACAGCAAGAAAGTTGGGTTGCATATGTTTGTATGTGGTGCAAATCAGACCTGAAAATTGTATCAACACCCCATGGCAACAAGTAAATTAGGCTACATCCGTTTGTATATGGTGCAAATAAAACCTAAAAATTACATCAGAGCTCAAAGGATCATTAGACTTTGACAACTCTTGGAAAAAAAATTCTAGATTTGAAAAGAAAGTAAAACATTTGAAAGGTATTGACCAAAGTTCAAAAGGCAAAGGCTAATATGATTGAAAAAGCTTCTAAAAACAAGTGGAAAAGCTTCTAAAAACACTAAGAATAATGGAAAAGAAAGCTTCAATGGAACACCAAAGCCCATCAGTATGGGGTGTTGCTAAAAGGAAGCACAAATATGAGAAAACATTTTGGATGAAAAATTTGAGTTTAAACTTTGTAAAATATGTGAATCATTCTAGGCATGTTAGTAGTATATATTATTTCACCTATATACATGAAATATATTTAACACACTTCAAGTGGGCTTAAAATAATATACTTGAAATTAACAACATAAATACATACTCAATATTTTTAATATTTTCTAATATATAAAAGGTATAAGTATAGGTATTGATATGTATATCTATAATATACCCATGTTATTTCAAGTATATGAGATATTTAATATATTAAACATTAATACATCCATAGTTCTACATAGATCTAGCTAGTAGATGAATTCAAATTTTTTTTCCTTCCAAAACTTTTGGACCCCAAGTTTATGCCCCTCCTTTTGACAACAACCCATAGAGTTGGGTTTTGGTGTTCCATTGAAGTTTTATTTCCATTTTTCTTAGTGTTTTCTTGAATTTTTTTCCATTTAAAAAAAAAATTCCATCACACTAATCTTTGCATTTTGAACTTTGGTCAATACCTTTCAAATGTTTTACTTTCTTTTCAAATTTAGATTTTTTCTCCAATTGTTGTTAAAATATGTTGATCTTTTGAGCATTGATGTAGTTTTTAGGTTTGATTTGCATCACATGCAAATGTATGCAATCCAATTTGCTTATTGCCATGGGGTGTTGAATGCACAATTAGCATAAATATTATAGTTGAAGGTCACTCAAGAGGCATGTATGCATGTGAACAAATTTCTAAAGCTTTGAAAATGGATGGGATTTGCCAATGTTTTTATTAGATGTAACTTGTTTGACATATATGTAAAAGGCGGCAGCAAGAAAATATGGCATGAAATGATTACTTTTGTTTGTGATTCAAAAAGTTATGCTAAAATGAACAAATACAACATTGTTTCCATTTTTTTACGTTTGATTTTGGTCATGTTTCAATTCTGATTTGATTTTCAAGTATGATTTTTCACAAAGCACAAATGTATGCAACCCACGTTGTTATTATTATGGAGGCATGTGTTGAATGCATGTGTTCTAGCACATATGCACTTGAAAATCAAGGCAAGTACACTCATGAACAAACCATTGATAATGAATAAAATTCATTATATTTGTTGGAAGTAATTTGGTTTGACATGTACATGCAAAATGTGGCAATTATGATATGTGGCAGAATGAACATGTTTTCCCAATCCCCAAATTGAAACCCATCTTAAACCACCCACATTGAAACACATTGGAATACCATTATATTACACGCAGTTGTGTTTACACCATGTATATAAGCTTCCATATGTGTCCACATTGAAGTGCAACCACTCATGGAGCACAATTAATCCTTGGGGACATTGGACATCACTAATGCATCATTTAGCCTTCATGAACTATTGAAGTTCAACACAATGGACCAATGCATTAAACCAAAAGTTCCACTAGACCAACAATTATAATATAAGGCCAACAGTTCCACCAAGCTAATCCACTAAGTCAATAATTCCAATATGCCAACAATTCCACCAAACCAATCCACTAAACCAATCTAGTGGGGTTTTATTACAATCAACGTATGTTGGAATGGGACAATTGAATCCCATTCCATTGAAACTATATTTGGGTGAAAATGTCTAGTGGTTTAAGACAATAAGTTTGTTATATATATGTCATATATACAAGGATTAAGAACAAGAAATGAAACATACAATTTTAAGTGTAATATTCTTTTGAAGTAATTACACAACAATTTTTCACATGGGCCAATTATACATTCAAAGTAATGGTTTAAACATTTCACATTAAAAGTTTAAAAAAAACCTAAACCGATAGATAATTCCAATAGAAAATATTCACACCACTAAGAATCCACTACATGCCCACAATGAAATGAAGTTATGGTGGAAGTGGTCCACCAATAGTCACAGCCTAGTGGTTTCAAATGTCCATGCCACCAAGAATCCACTATGTTGCACAGTGGAATGGAATTGTAGTGGATCTATGGTGGAAATGGTTCACTAATAGCCACGAGTTAGTGTATGTAGTGAAGGTGTAATGGTTTTGGTGAGGTCCAATCCACTCATTTCAATTTAGGTGGACGTGCATAATGGAAAGGGGATAGGTTTTGTAATAGTGCATAAAAAACACTTTAAATATAAGGAATTTATAATTTGAATTTTTTTCCAAAATAATTGAAATTTTGGGTCTATTTGATGTTCATGAATCACTGGTGACATGCAAATTTGATGCAATGTAAATGTTGTTTAATTCAAAGTTATAGTTTATAACACAAAAGATTAAACCTCAAAGTAATTAACATGTTTTGGCATGACTTGAAATTGTGATCATTTTTCAAGATGAAACAAATAAATTTAATGTACAATCTTACATTTTTTTAAAAAAATATTTACTCAAAAATGATTAACAAAAAATGTGATATATTGGGGAAATTGTAAAAAATATTTTAAAATATTAAATATATATATTGTTACAAATTTCCTTTCTATGAAAATTCTTTTTTTGGCGAAAAGATTATAGTCCTTCAAAACAAAGTAAACAAATTGGCTCATTGATTTGTGATTGCACCCTTATTATCAAAACAAGTATCAAAATGATGTTTCTAACTATAGGGTTTCAAATTTATTAACAATTTTCTTATTGACAATCATAACAGGTCTTTTGCTTTTAGGTATTAACAAGTTTTAATTTTAAATTCCTTAATTCCTATTAATTTTCTTCACCATGACATCTATTTGTTCTGCCATATAACGTGAGTGTTCTTAAAACACACAAACTTGCAAAGAAAAATATACAAAGCCAAAATAGGGAGGAGAGGAAATGCTACCCCATTTTCTTCCAAAATCCCATTTGAAAAGAAAGAACGAAAATTCAAAATTCAACACAATGTTCAAATCTGAACTAATAACTAAAAACTACTTACTTGTTAAGTTTGGATTTGTTTACTTGTCCCTTAACATTATCCCCTTTATACTTTGAATCCACCTTCAAAATCCTTTATACATAGAAGTAATATTATAGAAATAATAACATTTATTCTTGGTAGGAACCTATGTTGCATTTTGTAATACATAAAATCTCCACCTCCTATTCCTCATCAATTGCCATACCCAATGTTGGTTACAAATCAAGAATGTGTGATTCCCCCTCCAATGGAACAACACATGTTAGTTGAAGTTGAACCATTACTTTTCTTCCTCTAGAATTATGGGTTTTGATACATTGTCCTTCTACTTCCTAAAAGAACACAAATTTGATGGTATAAGTTGGCATGTCGTACCCACTTCCTTTGCACATTGCACAAAACGAGTGACATGAGGTTTAAGCATTAATGCAACTATTGTTGTAAATGCTATGGGTGGCATCATTGGTTTTTATTCCACTTGTTCTTAAATGACAAGTGTTTCAGCTTCTTAGTCTGTAATTACCACCATCTTGAATTTAGGCTAGTGGTGGTGTTGGTGTTGTTTGTGAAGCTTCCACACCATGCATTTAAGCTTTTAATAATCACTTGTTATAAACTTGCATTACTAGCCAATGTACTTAAAATCAATTTCGTCTTCCTGTTCTTCGTAAACTTGAAATGGCAATGGTGAATGTCATCTTGGAAGCAATGCTTACAAAGGTGCAATATGAAATGATGATGCGCGTTCAAAGTCTATGTTTATTTATTTTTTGTCCTTTAAAATTTGTTTTCTTTCAACCCCATGTTCTTTCACAATGAATTGTAATTTTTTAAACAACTTTCATTACTCATGTTGTAGCTTGTTCATAATGATTATGCCAAAAAACATGATTGTTTATTGTCATTCGTAGGCACAAGCCAACACACTCACCATTTTTTCCATGCATTGATCAAGCAGATTGTTTGAAACATCAATTGTTTTTTTTGGCAACCTCCTTTTTTGGCGGGCTAATAACGGCCCCCACATGGGCCACCAATGTACAAGTGAAGGAATTTTGTCAACGTGGATTGCTAACGGTGTGCAGGCAAAAGTGGACACTTCCCATTATTGGTATTCATACAATTTATCAAGTTATTATTAACGAGATTTTCTATATGCCCATTAGTTCCTTACCTTACAACTTCTTCAATTACAAATTCTGAAACAACAACAAGTACATCTAAAATCTAAAAAATTATATACAATCCTATAAGATGCACTTGTTTTGCTACAATTTCAAAAAATTAAAATTGGCGAAGAATCGCTTCATTTCCCCAAATAAATAAATAAACAAATATGATTTCCAAGTTTGAAAATTATATAAAAGTTGATGCAAATCTCCTTTCCTAAATTCTAAATATGTACATACTACTCAATGTCAACATGTGCTCCAACTTGTAGTGAAAATACAAAATTGTATTAAGAAATTAGAATTTGTACATTATAGATTTAGAAAGTGAATATGGAAAATAAAAATTTGATATCTTTCATTTTTTGCCATCCTTCCTTTATACTTTAAGTTTAAACTTTGAAAGGCCTTGTGCAAATCACCTAAATAGTAACTAGTTGATAAAAACACCTTATTCTAATCAATTAATAAAAACTAGCCAATAAACTATTATAAAAAGTCAAAAATTTCAAATTTTGCTACCTATTTTGCCAACTACATGTTTTGTAGACTACCGATTCAATAGTGCCAGTTCAATTTGTGTCATGGGTTCAACTTGTGTCACCAGTTAAGTTACTACCGGTTATATTGTCAATATCGGTCCATCAACTACTAGTTCATAGTAAAATATGGTTAACAATTATTAATATTGGAATTCATACAACCAATTAGAGTATAATCAACTTGGATCTCCCCTTACTTAATGGCATCACATGTGTATTAACTATTTGTTGTCCATACAACTAGTTGAGTGATTGCATGTTCCACGTACCAAGGGAACAAGTATTAATTTGTTCAAATTCACCAGATTGGGTGAGGTTCAAAGTTTTCCATTGTGACTAATGATACAATATTGTTAGGAACACATTATTGTATACGATAAGGTTCATACCGCATGGTAAATTTCTCAACCTTTTCATTTGCTTTTTTTGGGAACCAAAAAAACATAATCACCAAACTTGAATATTTTCTTATGGTTGTTACAACCATAAAGACATGTTCCATTGTACTTCTGCAATGTTATTTTGGGCCTCCGTCTTATACTCTTGCAACTTTTCCAACAAATGTAAACGACTAGTTAGCACCCATATTTTTTCTCTTTTTTTGAGGAAAAATGAAGATAAAAAGGATCATAATATTTTAAAAAAATCTTGAATCCTAGGTTTAATAACCTTTGTATGATATCCTCATTTATTGGTCATGAGAAAGTGTGACCACTGTTGAAAAACATGATAAAAAATCTTTATATCATGTGTTTTTGAAATGTCATCATTGGTTTTACCCTTCAGTTAAATTTGAAATTACCATTCTTGACCAAGGGGTTGATGAAGATTGCAATATGAATATATTTGAAATGACAACTAACATTAGTGAGTTAATAAGGGAACTTGTCAACATAGGGCTTTTGATTTTCAAATGGTATCAATGGTGAGCAAAACATGAGACAATGTTTCATATTGCTCATCAAATCTTAAGGATTTTTGGATCACAAATTTAAACCAAAAGGATTTTTTTGATAGTTAGAATACCTACTAATTTAAAGAGGTGTCATTTTACAATTCAACAACCTAATCTTTTTAATTTTTGTGAACAAAAATTGGCTAAATAACCTCAGGATTGGTTGTAAATCCCCTTGTAGTTTGGTAGAATTATTTAAAATTTATGAAAATATATGAAAGGAATTAAAGTTTGAAAAAACCTTTGAGAAGGATGAATTTATGGATATATAAAATTTTGGGTAAAAAAAGTTGTTACAAACTTGTCATAAAAATTTAATTATAGTAAATTTTAAAATATTTATTTCGAAGTGCAAAAAATCATTTGCATGATTCAAAATGGTGTGGATTTGAGAAAATTCACCATTGTCATCCCTATAGTATACTTTGTAAATGGTGACAAGGACTACATTGAAATAGGAAAAAAATTCAAGATTCCCAAATGGGAGTCTTGAAAATTCCCAAACATGCCAAGTTGGGCAGTCTTGTCCTTGGGTGGTACGATTAAGGATGTCACACCTTGATTTTCTTGAACCCATCAAACATTGAAAAATCATGGGAAACATTTAAATGAATCTTTTCATAATTTTAAAAAATACATTTAATAGGTTCCATAGATTTTGAAATTTCAATAATATCAAGAATATTGTGTATTTTGATGTTTTTAATCATTGCATTCAGAAAAAATTTCAGGAATGTAACGCTTGTTTTTTTCCTTGAACCTTTTGGTTAGGAACAAAAATTTGGAACATGATTTGTGAAATTTTTAATGATTTTTTTTCCTAAGTTAATTTAGAAGTCATTTTATTTTTAGGTTTTTATTTGGTAATTAATTGATTAAATATCAATTAAGTATCAATTTCTAAAGTTGAGGTTGTCCATTTTTTAAGGGGCCATTATGATTAGGAATATCATTTTCTTAAATTTTCCAAAAATTTTAATTCCCAAATAAAATTCAAGCCATATATTAGAGCATGCAATTGATAAACATGATATATATATATTATAATTGTGAAAACATTTAATGAAAAAGGCCTAGAAAAATGATTTGGTTGTTTTTGGTTCCTTAACCATTCCTTGAGGTGGTTCCTAGTGGTACCACCTGAGGATGGGTTCTCCGAGTTATGAATTTTACTATTTTATGGGCTTGTAACTCTCACATATGAACTTTAGCAAAGTTGTAACCTTTGAAAAGAACTTTTAAACTCCATATCACATGTTTCAATTATAGGTGACCATTTTGTCAAACATTTTAATGGTTAAGAGTCAAAAAATTAATTTAATTTCCAATCATTCTCTTGTTCATTACTTGTGTTTTAAATCTTCAAATGGGGAATGTGACCTCACCTTAAATAAATAATTTTCAAAACCTTTTTAGTTCATTCCAAATAGTTTTCAATTTGAATAAGGTCTAGTCCCCTAAACCTTGCCCCAAAAATTTGGGACCATGAGAATCCACTTGGGAATGTTGATATTCACCTTCTTTCACTTGTGGGAGTGTGTTCAAATCTCTTGACAATCTCTTATGTTTCTCTCCTTGTCATGCCTTAACCTTTGTGACAACATTTCCAAAATAACAAAAAAGTTGAAAGGCAAAAAATGTATGATCGAATTTTTTTGGCTTGAACTTTTCAACAAGTACATGTTGAGTTTAGGGAAGTTTCGGTGTTGTGTATTTTTGGTAGCACAAGAGGTTGAAATGAGCAAAAGGTGTGAAAGGGTCATGGTGGGAGGGAGATGAACTTGGACATTAATTGTAAAAACCAATATTTCAATTTGACAAAGGTTTTTGAACTTGTTAAGGTGATGCAAGGAAGAGTATCTTCTAGTTAGGTATATGATGCACTTGATGAGCATCGTTGTGCTATTTCTAAATATTCACACCATTACATCTTATGCTAACGTGTGTTTTATGTTTATTCTTCTAATTCAATTATAATTTTGCATTCTTAGAGTGTTATTTTGTTTTAACAAACTCCTAGTATAAGGTGCCTTCCTTTGCTTTTTGGTTTCCATCTCTCCTCATTTATATGCTTTTCAAAAGGCAAAAATATGGAACTTGTAAATGTTTGAATTCAAAGTCAAATTCACATGTTTTTTACACATGGAACAAATCAAATGTTTCTTTTTCAATTGTCATTTTCCCAACTTCTATGCCTCCATTCCAATTCCCTACATGATGTTTGAACCAAGTTTGCTCTTATATTTGCTTGCAACATCTTCTCTCATGCCCCTTCAAACACTTGATATCAACATATATGTTATTAGTGGTTTCCAACTTATCAATGGTTGTGACATACAACTTGCAACACGTCATAAAAAAAATTATTTCTAATTTCAAAGGCTTGTTTAGGAAACTTGTCACTAAATGCATTGGGTGTGTTAAATATAGTTATGGAGGAATGTGAGTGGCCTTACTTCATGGGATTCCTTTTTTACTCGGATTGTGTAAGCTTGTGCAAAGGCAACCTTTCATTTCCAACTTATGATCAAGTTTATTTCTTATATTTGCTTACAACCTTGTTTTTCAATGGCCTTTTATAAGTTTGACATGAATTCATATCATCATGAAGAAATAGAACAACTAATTTGCAAAAGAACAAGATGTATATTGTGATATACGAATTTCATCATAATCCAAAAACTTTATATTTTTTATTTTATAGAATTTCTTAGGAAATGTGTACATATTATCATTAAGTTAATGGCTGTCTTTGAGATAATTTTATAGGAATAAGATTACACTACTTCTTAAATTATTATTATTTTTGGAATTTTGCAAGTTTAAGCAAAGGGGCAAACCGCCTTTCCAGTTTTTTTATTAGGTTCACCTCTTGTATTTTCTTGAAGATTCTTTGTGTAGAGAATTGATAAAAGTTCACCATAAACATAAACTATTGTTAGTTCCTCTTGTCGAACAATGTGAAACACTTTTTGAAATTGATAAAAACTTCCCATAATCAACACAATTTTCCATGTAGTAAATACCTTGTTGAAATTTCAACACTAGTATTCAACTAATCCACATTAAAGATTACATTCTATGCATTAGTTTGATTCCATTGAGAAAAACATCGTGCAAAAATCAAACAACATACTCACCAAAAATGATATTGCAAAATTTGCTATCAACTTGGTTGCCTTGAGCCAAGTTGTCTATCCTATGTTTTGAAAATGTGATCTAACAATGTCTTGAAGGTGTCATCCAAAATTTTCTTTTACACCACTCTTAAAGCTAAATCATCACCATTCATATTGCAATTTGAGTTCATTGGGTGAAAACACACTAGAAGTGAACCACTTTTGTTCAAAAGAGGTGATGTATAACAAGTATTATAGTATGTAGCAAGGTAAAATCTTGTGTACATCATTTAGTTATCCTAAACACGAATTAAAAACTTTATGATTTGCATAGCAACATTTTGAAAAAAGTTCATTTTGAGTCAAAGTTAATCTTAGGAGGATTGGATAAAATCAATGTATATACAATATATAACTTACAATTTTCCAATAGCCATAGGGCCTCATGTTTGTGGTTCATCAAACATTACCAAACAAATAAAAATTGAAAAAATAATGCAATGCCCATCTACAAAATCTCCTCCTCTTTGATATGGTAGTGGTTTTTTTTCCTGAAAAGAAAATATTATTATGCATTCATTACTAAACAAATGCAATAAAATAAAAATTTTAATGCAATTTCATCCAAAAAATAATAATTTCTAAATTTTCATAGATTTAATTGATGTATATCAATATCATGCACCATAAAAAAAAACTCACCCAAGAATTCCATCAATATACTATACAAAGTTTGAAAATCTGAATATATACTTCAAATTTGAGTTTAAACAATTATTATTGTACATGTGCAAGCTATGTTGTAAAAAAATTTGGAACATATCAAATGTGTGTATTTACGCATTAGTAAAATTGTAACATGTGTTTTAGGAATATGATATCAACCATGTGTTAAACTATATTTAAAATATAAACAAAACACACTTGATCATTTGAATGACCATATCTTTTTGTGAATAAATTTTTTTTTCATAATGGATGGTGTAACACAATGTTGGATGGATGTACTAATGGGTGCCGCTTATCAACATGCATAATAATGAGATGCATATTCAAATTTTGGCTATTTTCCCATATTTAACATTGTGGGTAACTAACAAACCTAAGTCGTACATATATCCTTATGCATAAGTATATATGCTTCAAGTGTGACTATACAATATGCATATATGATAATAACTTTTTATGGAGTCTAATCTATGAATACCTATCCTATCATGGCAAGCTATTATAGAGGTGGGGTAATTTGAATGGGGCGTGGTTGGGGCAAACATCTTGTGCTACAATGGCCAAAGTTCTTTTGAGAATTAGGGTTCAACTCACTAGAAAGTTATTTTAGTTTAAGAATGTGTATGCTTTTAAGTGAATGGAAAAAAATTATGATAATTTAGATTTTGAATATGCATAACCTTTGTATGTGTTCATAGTAAATTTGAATTTAAGAAGTGGCAAATTCATATCCATCAAAAGGAAGAAAATTTAAGTTGAATCCATATTTGCCTTGACAAATGAATTGTTGGAATTTTTCAATGCATATTCATTTATCATTTTACAAACAAAGTATGCCTTAATGCTATCTTGGAATTAACTTAAAAATATGGTATCCATCGAACACTAATATAATCCCCTTTCATTGTCATTCCATATGGGATGAATCCAAGTCTTTCAATTGGTAAGAAAACATTCCCTAGGCAATGCTTGTGCAACATGTCCTGTCCATGCAACACCCTTGATGTTATATGTGTGTCTCATGTGAGAATGCATCCCACCAATAATCTTCATAGGTGGAATAATAGACAAAAATTCAACAAAAAAATGTGTGACATGGGTTATGTTGTGTCAAGTGCAAGGTTGGGTGAGAGAATATTTAACCTTGATCTACTCACATATAAACATTAAGATAAATATGTACCTTGCTTGGTTGGTAAATATTTTTGCCACTATATTAATTACCTTACCTAGGTGGTAAATACTTAAAACATACACTATCTTTACCCTACTATGCAAGTATAGTTTTGAGATTTCTTTTTACTTGTGAGTGGATAGGTAATTATTTTGATATAGGCAAAAATAATGTACATGCCAAATTCATGTCACGACATATATACATTTCCTTATTTTGCAATGTTTGTAGTTATGATGGATTTGTTCGAATTGTGGTGATTAGCTAATGAATATATATATTTTTTCACACTTTATTTCAAATAATTGTGCAATTTTTCTTGACAAGATTCTTATCGTACATATTCAAATCAATTTTTGTTATTTTTCTTTCTAAAGTGATTTAAATTTCACATGTTTATGTTTTCAATGCCAATTGGAAAACACTATTTTTTTCCCCATGTCAATGTGTCAAACTTGTACACATATTATGATATTTTTAATTTACAATTCATCTATGCATTATCTATCTACAAAGGGAGGCTATTTGTTTGTTTGTCATGTTGAGATCTCCTTAACCACAATGTCTCTTGTCGCACTTTTGGTGCCATTGGAAAGCCCTTGATGAGTAGGGGTGCGACAAGTTGGTTTCATAACTTTTTGACCTATGGTGAATAAGTTTTCAAATATTGAATAAAAATTTCACTAAAATTTCATTCAATTCAAAAAAACTAAAAAATATAGGGAATTTTGGTGCACTTTGGGCATTGTCGGAAAGACCTAAGTGAGTAAGATTTAATGAAAAAAATTTGAATTCTTTTAGACATAAGATATGGGACATGTTGAATTTTGGGGAGTTTTTGTCATTGGAAATTCAATTAAATTACAAAAATGATTTTGGAAGGAAATATTAGTTGCATAACTAGTTCACACTCAGGCCAATGGCACATGCTATCCCAGTACATATTAAGAAAACCCTAAACCCTACCTTTAGCATGTAAACATTTACCATACCCTTACCAAGTGAACAGGGTAATGTGGACGGAGGACATTACACCTTGTGGATTCCAAGGTCCCTGGTGTAATGCCTTGCTGCCAGGGCATTACATACCATAATAACTCAGGCAGGCCCGGACGGTGGAGCCTCTCCCCCTACAAACAAGAGGCCTCACTGTACAGTTCTGTCCTGAAAGGGGACATTCCACCAAACAAAACACCCATCCCCCAAGGTTATTACAAAGCTGAATTGTCTTGGCTAGTTTGGCAGGCCAAGTGATTATTGAAGACTACCTCCACCTAAGTACCATACTCCCTGAACAGATTTGGCAAAACAAACTGCCAAATAATTAATTAAATTTTAAATCTTAATTTCGGCACTTGGTTTTTTAATTCTGAAAATTTTGGCAAGTAATGGCTATAAAGAAATAATAAACACGATCTTTTCAAGTTTATGGGATAGTGTCAATCTTAAGGTCCGCGGTTGAAACCTGACAATCAAAATCAGGTTTTATAATTTTATAAAAATTTTGGCACAAATAATAAGTAAAATTTCAAAAATTCGGCAAAACAAAAAAAATTAAAATTTTATGCCAAAATCGTTCAGGTACTACGGTATTCCAGAACCCATAAATGGAGCAAGCATTATTTACCCTTGATCTTGGTATGCCATAGTTAGGCTTCACATGTTGCCCTAATAAACAGTCCTCTCCAAACAATAGAACCAACCAGCATTTGTTTTCCCCCCCTGGCCAAATTATAAAAAAAAAGAAAATGTGAAAAGAAGTGGGTTTTTGGTTTTTTAATCAGCAAATTTAATTTTTTAAATTTTGATTAAAATCTGGCAATTTCTATCTTAAGTTCCAAGTAATATAAAGGATGCTTAAGTTGAATGCTTAAGTTTTTTTACCTTCATAGTGGGACTCTAAATAGCCCAAATGTCTCATAAATCTTCTTATGGTTGATGACCACTTTAGCTACATCACAAAATTGCAAA